>Ga0209990_10002272_pt1 | contig 15259 bp, 15 predicted proteins | sample NOAtaG_6_FD_187304 | JGI IMG/M metagenome (GOLD analysis project Ga0209990, IMG submission 187304) | Freshwater lake microbial communities from Lake Erie, under a cyanobacterial bloom - NOAA_Erie_Diel5S_2200h metaG (SPAdes) (version 2) | ecosystem: Environmental > Aquatic > Freshwater > Lake ...
TCCACCAGTCGTCGAAGCGCGGCGGGTTGATTTTTATCAGTTCAAGAAAGTCGCGTTTGCAGGTAGCACAACCGGGGATGGAAGCTACCCACTCCGCGAACGTTATCGCGTCAAAGGTTTGCGTGTGCAGCTTTTCCCAGTGGGCTCGCTGTCGTCGAAACAGATCCTCGGTAGCGCGTGGCGTTAGCTGAACTCTCTCTTTTCGGTAAACGACGTGCGAAGTCGAGCCAGGCGTGTTGAGTCGTGCTTCGATATCTGCAAAGGTGGCGGCGTGCATTATGACAACGTGAACACCCCGCTGGCATGAGCTGCAACGGTCAGGGTGTTACCGGATGTTGCTGTTACGTCTGCTGGTGTGTTGTCAAGCAAGCAGTAGCACAGAACGTTCCCGCTCACCTCGTAGATCACTGCAAAACGTGCAACGATAGAACCACCTGAAGCAGTCCAAACTGGATCGGTTGAGATATCGACGGTTACGGTTGTCGTCCCGGATAGAGTCAACGTGATCGCGTTTCCTCCGGTTGCGTACCCGTTTGCGTTTGCGTGCTCGTTGGTCAAGCCTGCGTAGGTCGTGCTAGATGCGCTGATGTTGGACGTGGAGAGGAATAGAGCCATCTTCCAAGTGTCGGAATTGATATCGAACGTACCATCGAGAAGACTGGTTCGTCCACCGTTTGTAAATGTCCAAGATCCTGCTGCCATGATTTATTGCTCCGTGTGATGATGCTCGGTGTTCCAATTCCATAACTTGGTGGCATCGTCCCAAGTTACTTCTGTTTTACGTCAGTTTACGGTTAGGCTTTCGCTGTCCGATTGTCCTATGCCTGTTCCTGCGTCGATGGTTGCCAAGTTGGTAAATGTTCCGGTGTCAAGCGTGTCGGTATCGTAGCCAAGCACAACGGAATCACCTGCCGCTATTGCTGGTAGCGTCCAGTTTAACACTGGTGCTGCGGAAGCGTCGTTTGACGATCCGCCGTATAGCGATCCTGTCACGTAGAGGATGTCCGTCTCGTCCGGAAGTTGGTCGCTAACTTCTATTCCGGCTGGCACCTCGCAATTGGATGTGTTAGTAATTGTAATCGTCCATGAAGCAACTCCACCAAGAGTAATCGGGTTGGGCGTAACGCTCTTCACAATAGACACCGTAGGAACGCAGGGATCAGTCAGTACTTCCGGTGGATAGGTCGTAAGAATCAACTCGCAGGTTGTTTCGGTATCGATTACCAATTGCAATGGTGGCGGTGTCACCACGATAGGTGTCTGCGCCAATGGATTAAACGTCGAGATAACCAACCCAAGAGTCGTCGGTACAAGCGTCTGCGGTGTAACGATTGTCGGGACGAAACTAGACAGCAAGTTGGTGAGCGTTGCAGGTGTTGCGACGATCGGAGTCGCTAACAAGGCTTCAAACGTCGTCAGAGTCAGTGATGCCGTGGTTGGTGTTATCGTCTGCGGCACAATAACATCTGCTTCGTAAACCGCCAGCGTTAGCGTCCCTGCTGTCGGTGTTGCGATCGCATGGAGGAATATAGTTGGTGCGAATGTCGAGATCGTTAGTGACGTGTTTCCTGTAGCCGCAATCGTCCGAAGGATTGGTGCGAACGTCTGGAGTCTGACGTAGGTCGGTGGGAACGGAACGAACGCTCCTTCTGGATCACTTGGGCACGGGTTAAGAACCATCGTGATTGATGCCGGTATCGTTTTGCAGAGTGGCGGGATCGGCCCACAACTACAATCCTCATCCTCGTCAAATCGGCATTCCTCTAATGGACTTCCGAGCGAGCTGCCTGTAACTCGGTCTAGTGTTACGTTGCAGGTGAGTTCGTCACATGGTATGCAGTCGCTGATGAATCGGTGCTCGATCACTGCGGACATTGGGCTGATGATGCAGTTCTCTCCAAAGCTATCGAGAGCTTCTGAGCAGTAGTTCGTGTTCGATCCAACGTAGGCATTCATCGTCGTCTCACCATAATAGATGTAACGATTGTCGTCATCATCCTCGTCAGGGATCGGACAAATCCCATTGTCGTCGGTGTCGATAAATCCGATGAACTGACACGTTATGTAGATCCATTCCATCGTATAGGTAACGACCTCATCCGTGCATCCTGTTTCTGGACAGGGTGAGCAATTCGATTCAAGCGTTGGACAGTTGCCGAAAAAATCGGATTGTGTCCATTCGCACGGCAAGCAAGGAGGTTTAGAGGAAATCGAAACGGGTTGTATCCAACTGCCGTAAACTGCTGTCGAGGTTGGATCAACAACAGTTTGCCCGGATGGATAAATGCAGTCGTATGTGACCGATCGAAATCTCCGGAACGCTTGCGATGAGACGGCTGCGAAGCGTGATACGTGGTAGTAAAAGTCGAAGATAAAACGCACTGAGTTGGATGGTTCATCGCAGCAAAGCATCTGACCCACACCGTAGTACGCTTGCTGCTGCCAGGCTCTAGAGTGGGTCACCCCTTTGTTTGAAAACTGCCAATTGATTAAACCTTCCTTTAAACATGCTTCGTCGTATTGCTGAGAGGTGTTGGTGGCATCGTTGCAAAAGCACTGCGGGCATGCGAGATAGCAAGGTGGAGTAGAAAAAAAACCGGGCGGGCTGCCGCTCATTGAAACGAAGCTAGGAGCAGACCAATCGCTTTCCTCGATGCAGTCTAAAATCACCTCTGGTGGATCAACGATACAGTGCCCAGCGATTCGCGACTGGCAACCGTTTTCTGGAGTGAACGGATCAGGCTTTTCGGCTGGTATGAACGTCCCGCTAAACGTCTTGCCAAGCAAAGAGACAGACCAGGATTCAAAATCCCAAGCGGGATCGCAGAGGCAGCATTCGCCCTCGACGCAGCAGCATTTGCCAATTTTCCCCATTTAGCATACCTGCACTATGGAGAAAATCCCGTCACATGGCATAGCGATCAAACGGCTTGCGGCATCGATTGACGTACCTGTATCGTTACGTGCTGGATAGCTTTTGCTGGTGTCCGTTGTCCAGCCACCGGAACCGAGGACTCTGCGTCGTATCACGCCGCTCGCACCGTCTGCGATCGGAAGGATCGATTGACCCATCATGATGGAAAAGTCTGACATAACTCGCAAGCAATTGTCTGCTATGTCGTCCTCTCCGAGGACACGAAACAATGGACCTAAACCAGCGAAAAAAGAAGAATTGACGCATCCGAGACGATCTCCGACGTTGTAGGTTATCGCGTCATCGTGCGTAACTCTAAATACTGGTCCATTTTGTGCTGTACCAAATTCGTTGTCTGGGATCTCCTTGAATCCGTTGACTAGAACGATAGACAAGTTTGCGTCGTAGTCGAACGGGCGAACAACATCGATATAGTTGTAGCTCGATGGTTGATCGAAGCAGGTTTTTGGCAGCATTAACCCGAACGGTGGGATTGTGTGACCACTTGTGTTACGTACTAGGATTGGCTCTTGCTCGTTGAATAGCTGATCATTGGGACGTGCTGGCCTTCCACGCTCATGGGCTAAAGTTGCAGCCCACACTCGTTGTGCTTGATCTGGATTGAACGCACCAATTCGAGTCATGGTTTATTTAGGAACGCCCGTGTATGAATACAGAGTCTGAATCAGTGCAGTCGTTGTTGCTGTTCCAAGAATGCAAGGATAATCTCCGGTGGTCAGATCACCGATCGGATTGACTTGCCCGGCTGTTGCTCCAACGCAATAGGTTTCACCGACCACTAAGGTTGCTCCGAGATTAACCAATCCTCCAGATCCCTCTTGCATAATGAAAAATCCGTTGGTGGATGCTGGGCTCATTGCTATTCCGATAGCTTTCGCTGTGGTTGCCGATGCGTTTGCATCTGCTCGATAATGCTTACTGTCGCTGGAATTCAGGTAAACAGGTTGTCCCTGTGTTATGCTTTCACCAGCTTGAACTACGCGGACTCTAGTTCCGCTTGAACCGATAGCTACGTTTGCCGGTGTTTGTGATAGTGCTGCCATCGTCAGATAAATCCTAGTGCATTAAATGGTAGTGATCCGTAGCGTCGAAACTCACGCCAGAATGTAAGATTTGCGTCTGTAACTCGCCTTCCCGTTTGATCTAGAAGAACAGGTTTTGAGACTGGTTGTTTGTTTTTGTCTACCGCCCTGACAACCTCAAAAGGATAATTTCCGTTTTGGTCTGGTGGTCCTTCAACTCGGACTCGCTCGTAAAATCCTTCGTGCCGCACTCTAGCCCACCACGCACGTTCTGGAGTCGTTCGATAGGGATATCGAAATTGGACTTTAAGCGTTCCCTGCCAGTAACCTCGTCCCGATTCAGGATCGGCAATCACATTTTTCAAATTCAACTGCATTACCTTTGCTGTGCCTGGCGGCCAACCTAGAAACGTGTCTGAGTTAGTGGCTCGACGATAGGCAGCTCTTGCGTAGAGGTTTACAGCTAAAAAGTTTCTCTGGATGGTTACCACATCGTCAACGACACGTGTTTTGACTCCTGCAATAGGTTCGCCACACGCGGTTATGATTGGGTTTCCGTCAAAGTCCTCATCAATTTCCTCTTCAGTCTCGACATCGCTCCAGTCGATCAACGGCGGAGTGTTGAGCGGGGAATTGCTAGGCTGTCCTCCACTTGTAAGTGGTGCTACTTCTCCTTCATAGTTGATCGTTACGATTGAAAGGACAGGACCGACTTTCTGAATGCCACCACGCTTTGCAAGGACAAAATCAGTGCCTGGAAAAGGCTGGCCGACATACGGCAAACCTTGTGCGGAGTAAATATCGAATTCCGTAGACCAAGGATCATGAATAACTTGGTAGGCTTCGGTGAATCCGGCTTTGAGCTTCCGAAAGTTATCAGTAGCATCTGCTGACGATCCTGTTCGGCTCCACATTTTTATGGCTGGCTGGACTGGCATTAGTTCACCGCCTCAAAAGTAATTTGTTCGCGTCTTACCGTCGCGTTGAGAATGTCTTGCAGGACTTGGTATTGCTGTTGAGATATCTTCAAAAGAGGATCGTCTGTAGCACCGCGAACCAGCAATCTTGATTCCGTAGACTGCAGAACATTGACGTTAGAATTGAGGCTAGATAAAGCTGCCCCTTTTGCGTTTAGATTTACGTCTACATCAAAAGGTGTTTTTCCTTTTCCGCTTATTGCTGCAATTCGCTCGTTGAATTTCGTATCAAACTCACCAAGCAATGAATCAGCAGTGGTATCGACCATTCCTTGCAGTGTTTTTTCAAACTCAGAGACAGCACGTTCTCCAATGTCTGGCAAGGCTTTTGTCACTGGCTCAAACCCGTCCAGCATCCCACGCTGTGCAGCTCGTCCGACTTCAAACATCAATTGTTCGTATGCATCAGCACTAAACCCGCTTGAAACGTAGTTCCAGACACCGGCCATTATTTCACCAATGGACGTACCGAGGTTTGAAAAAACCGCAATCGTCATGCCCCCGATATCGCTGAGGATGTTTATAAAGTTGTCGGCAAACCACGATGCATACGCGGGGATGGCTACCGTAAAAATATGCTCGAATTGGGAACGCATTTGTTCAAGGGAAAGAACAATAGACGCGCCCACCATTTCCGAAACAGAACTGATATTCAGAAGTGTAACTTCCACCAAAGTAAAACCAGCGACTAGCGTTTCGGTCATCCATGTAGACCATGACGCAACCGAATCACCCATGCCAGAAAAGTTCTTTTCAAAGTCGTCTATTGCTGGAGTGAGTGCTTGGTTAAGTAGCTCCGCAACAGTCGCAATGCCTTCGTAAGCAAACTGCCGAAACGGTTCAATAATCTCTCCAACGGTTGCAGCGAGATTACCCATCTGAATATTCATGCGATCAAAAACAGAGGTTGCACTGTTGGCCGTATCCGATTTTTCTTGCAATCCCTGCGAAGCTAACTTGGACACTGCCGCAAGTTTTTCCTCTGAAGAAACAAGCTGATTGATATTCGGTATTAGATATTCGAAAGCTGCAAAGTTACCCTCTGCGGCTTGCTTAACTTTTGACAATCCTTCGGAAAGCGAAACTCCCATCACTTCCGACAAACCAAGTGCGGCCTTTGCTGCGTCGTCTATTTGCTCCGTCGCAAAACCCTGCCTTTGTACGTCCTTCATCAATCCGAGAATGGTTTTCTCGTCGGTGTTCGTTCCGATCTCCATTGCTCGCGCAAGGTCTCTTAGTGCAGGATCTAGCCTTCTAGATGCCTTCTCTAGCTCGACAAACTCTTTTGTGGCTGCAAACCCGGCTAACGCACCAGACGCGGCAGCTACGAGCCCAAGAGTTCCAGCGAGGATAGAAGTCTGCTGATTTACGGAATTGATGATCTCAGTGGCTTTATCCTGAGCTGCAATAACGATGTCTATTCTATCTGCCATTCTTTTTAGACATCCTTTCTGCGTCTATAATTTGCTTGTCTGATTCGAACGCTTGCCATGCGTGGACGAATTTAGCATCCTGATCTAGCAAGCCACCTTCACTGGGTAGCGTGTTTTTGATTGCGTGCACAATCAGATTTATTTGCCGTATCGTCTTTGTTCCTATGTACTGCATCGGGCATTGCGTTATTCGGTGGTATCCGTTTTCGCAATGCTCGCATCCTTCGCCTTCGCAATTCCAGCACTGGAGTTCAAGCGGTGTCGATTCTGTGGGAGGGTCAAAGCATTTGTTTTTGCAGCCTCGACACAACTCTCCACAGTGTTTCAGCACCGCTATTCGGATTTTTTTCTTTCGTCTACGCTTACCCTATTGATATTCGCTGTGGCTGCGATTATTTCCATGCAAGCACCTAGATCCAAGTCAGTGGTTTCTGGATCGTAGTTGTCTACGCAAAGCTTCATCGCTTCCGAAACGTGTCGAATTGTTTCCGACTTCTTGGTTGATTCCTGGATTGCTTCAACGCAAACCATAAGGCTTTCGAACGGACCAAGCCGAAGCCGCTTCGGTTCAAAGTTAAAATCTGTCCCGTCGATGTTTTTGATAATCATTATTGCAAGTTGAGTTATGAGAACGTGATTGAAAATTCTTGATCGATTGCGTCAACGTTTTTGTTGCACTGCAATTCCATGTCGTCCATTGCCATCATTCCTCGATCACCTTCTGCAATCCTAATAATTTGTGCCTTCGGTGCTGCTAAAGTAATAGCCGAGGATGAAGGTGCGGCAATCGAAAGAGAAAAAGCGGCTTCCGTGCCAGCGAAAAAGTTTCCGTAACGATCCTGAGTTGCGACGAATACAGACAGAGGATCAGTTGTGATTTTTGGGTTGCGGTCCACTGCCATGAAGTAATCAAAGCCCTGTACCTTGTTGCCGTTGTTGCAGTGGATTGGCTCGATTACGTTTCCTAAATCAAACGTGCAAGCGGCAGAGCAGAAGTTCACTCCTCCGTAGGTAGTCGCTCCACCAGATGCACGAAGTGGAGTTTCTGAGTTTGGATAGTTCGGTGCAATCATGGCTGTGGTTGTTTCACCTCCCCATACTCCCGTAAACGTCCAATCGATGTAGGACTGTTCTCCGGTCGGAAAGTACCATTGGAATGTACCCATTGCCCCGTACATCAAACGTCGCTTGCCGTCGCAATATCTCGCAATCGTTAACGTCTTGACATTTGTACCTGGTGACTCGCCTCTAGGTGTGAAAACTCCAGCAGCGTTTACAACCCCGCAAGCTGGGAACAAAACAGTAGCCCAGTTTCCGATGTTGGTTCCATCGTATCCGCAGTCAGTGCGAAACGTAGCGGTTGCTCTGTACGGACCAGGGACGGAAGGCAAGCGCCCAAACCCACCTTGGCCTTGCACCTCTTCCATTTCTGTTTCATTTTGTAGCTCGAAGTTTCGAACGTTGAAAACGGCATCGGTAGCGTCAATAGTTTCGGCTGTTCCGATTGTCGCTTCAATTGACGCTGCGAACACTACGTTTTTTCGGAGAAATGGCATTGTTGCTTGTCCTTATTACTAACTGGATTTAATTAGGTTGCTTACGTTCTTGTCCAAGGATGTCATGGCCAATTCGCGTATTTTTGGTTGTTGTTCTTTGATCTTCTTTTTTACCGGCTCTTCCCCGAAAATCTGTATGCTCTTAATTCGCTCTATAGGAAATCGACTTCTTGAAATCCTGCGATAGATACCTTTTGGTAGACGTTTTTGATTTGGACCAAATGTGTCTAGGTAAAGAACAGGAGGTTGGAATCGATATACCTTTACCTCAACGCCTTGATTTGTTTGTCGAATTGCGAAAGCGTTTAAGTCAGTCGTGTGCCTTGCGTCGATTTGAACTTGGCATTCCATGTTTGCAACGGACGAATCACGTCGTGAGAACGCTGACCGTATTTCCATTTGATCGATTGCGATCATGTCGCGAACGTTTTGTTCGGTGAGATCAATAGCTTGACTTCCTGCTTCGTTGACTCCACCAGAGATAACAGTTCCTAACTTTTCAGCTATGTTGGAAAGTTTTTTGGTAACGTTATCTGTAAATGTCAGACCGATCATTACCGCACCTCATAAGGATCGTTTTCGGCAGTGCGATAAACTATTTCTATAGGGACGTTAACTCCATCAATACCGCCAGATGTGCTATGCCTAACGTGCGGAAGAAAATAAGCGTTGATGGCATTTTCATCAAAGTTATGCCAAAGCGGTTCAGACGCAACTACTTGTTCAACGTCAGCAGCGAACATGTGAACGATGGAATCGATTGGCTCGATAACCTTCTCATCGTTCATGACGTTGCAATGGATGTTGAAAGTGATTCGTTTTGCCACGGCTGGTGGATTTCCTGGGCACATCAACTCTGGTACTGGTGCAATTGCCGCAGTCGTCAAGACGATCTGCATATCCTTTGGTGTATAGCTCTCCAACCGACTAGGCCGGATGACTTCGTTTACTTTGGTGTTGTAGGTCGTGTTCGATGCATCAGCCAATAAGTCAAGCCGTCGCTTTAGTTCAACTGCGATCTTCTCGACGATTGGCAATTGACCTAGCGGCACTCTAACACCAACATTCCTTCGTCGTGATCCATTAGCTGAACGATGGATCGCTCGCTAACTTCCTCACCGACTCGTATAGCTAACTCGATGGAGTCTCCACCTAGATTCAGCTCTTCAGAACTGATTCCTCGCGTGCACGTATTGGCTACATGCACAATAAAAACAGGTGTTACACTGCCACCGTATTCGCCTGGCAGTTGTAAATTTTGCCTCTCGACGACAACATCCACACAACGACGCAAGCCGTCGCGAGTGATGTAGGTTGCAGTCTCCGCGAAATCAGAGACGTTGCAAAACACCAGGCTCGCATCGGATTGAATAACGTCGTGTAAAGTCATCGGGTTAGCTTCTTCGCCCGTTGATTTTCACGTAATCAAGAATTACTGAATTAACGTTAGTGTTTGCAGCTTTTTGGATCTGAACGATCGGTTGCAAGCCTGAGCTATAACCGCTCATGTCAAACGTTGTTGCCGCTGCAACACGGACGCCATCAATGTAAAACTTTACATCTCGCTTGTTGCTGAAGTCGATGAAGAACTTCTTGAACGTTGTTCCAAGTGTTGCACCTGTGGAGATGTCGTCATTGTCACGAACTCCGTCGTCGGATTCGACATAAACAAGAGTCGTCGAGTTTGCACCAACCATCTTGAACCATGCATTGGCTGCAACGCTATCGGTCGTATCGGCTCGTGCTGAACCAACACCAAAAACGAGTTCAGTACCAGTGGTCATCGTGACACCTAGCCGAACTCGCATTTCGATGTTTAGCAAGTCGTCGATATCGAATGCCAAAGCGTCACCGTGAGCCAAGCAAATGTTTTCAACTTCGCTCGTTGCCGCAAGCGTTAGCGTGGCAACGTTAGTGCCGCGAGTGTACGTCGGAGTACCAGCCGCTGATGCGTCAACTACGAGCCATGGAGTCGCGGGATCTGCCGACGTTGGAAACGTCGCGGATGTGCCGTGGAAGTCGTCTTCGTAAGACTGAAAATCTTGAATACCAGCCATTTGATAGGTCTTTCATTTTGAAACAACGGTCATCGCATTCCGCTACGTTGCGTACTGCAAAAAAGCCGGTTTTGACAGAACCGGCAAACTGTTTTAGATCAAGCCAGCGACTAGACGCCCGCTCGCAATAAACCACGCCAATCGATCGCTTTAACGCCGAACGTTTGACGAATCTTGTACTTGTAGCAGTCTTTGTCGAAGTCCCATTCGTTCTCCAAAACTGGAGACTCTTCACCGGACAGGAAGGACAATTCGACCGTATCGATCTGACCAGGATCTGCGGCCAAGTACCATGCGGCAGAACTCGAACCGTCAAGAACTGGTTCGATAATTGGAGTCAAGGAACGTTCGCCACCAGGACCGTAGATGTTTCTGACACCTTCGTTGTTGTTGGCTGCGTTATAGCTCAACGAGCTAAACAGTTCCAAAGCAGTTGCTGACAACGCAACAGGGACGATTAGGTATCGTGGAACGACACTCAGAACCGTTTGGCTGTTGAGTCCTTTTTGCAACATCATCTTCACGAAAGCCGTGTTGAGAGTTCCAACCGCTGGAGCACCTGCACCCTGCGTGTTGTCACCAGAAACGTGAGAAGACGAAAACAAGCTGAACCCGTCGCCCATCGTTGGGTTACTGGTTAGGACTTCGTACACCTTTTTGTTTTGGATGCGCCGAGCTGCGTTTCCGTGCATTGCAGGAATGCGGCTGATTGCGTCCAGGTCATCGTTGACAACCGTTTCCCATGTCACGGAGAAAGTCTTTCCAAACTTTTCAACCTTGTACGATTCGCGAGAATCAGTCATCACACCTTCAGGGTATGCACTGTTTTCTGGAACGTGCTCTAAGTCTGGGGACTCGCTGAACCGAATACGGTTGATAGCTTTGAAGTCGTCAACTGAACCAGCTTGTCGCGCCCAGAGATTCCAAGTGTATGGAGCCTCTTCGTAGCCTGCCAGTAGCGTCTTGTTCGCTGCGTCCAGCATCAGGTTCGCAAACGTCCCAGTCGTGTGGTACGCTGGATCGCTTCGCTGGATGTTCATTCGAGCAAGTGCCTTCGGATCACCAATAGCTGCCCGTGCAATTTCCGGTGAGCTAACTCGATCGGTATTGACACCAGCGCGACGCATGAAGTTTTCTGCCATGCGAAGCAAGCTCATGCGGCTGAAGTCTTCAGCTCCATCAACTGCTTTGCCTGTGTGCAGAGTTCGCTTGACTCGCGATGCTGTTTGTGCACGCATCAACAATCCGTCACGAGCTGCCTCAAAATACTTGTCATCAGCGGAACGAGTGACGCGAATCGAATCACCCTCTGCCGAACGTCCCAACGGTTCTGTTGCCATTTTTCGGATGATCCTTTGTTTGGCTTCCTCGACGCTAACGCCTGCGTCACACAATTCATCAGCGAAAGCGCGTTCTACTTTCGCAAGTTTGCACGTTGCTTGAATTTCACTTCGTCGCTTTTGGTCGTCTGCCAAAGCTCGTTTAATCTGTCCTTCGGTAACCGACCGAGCGGATGCTTCGATTGGTTTCTTTTCCTCTTCGTTCATCTGTTCAATAACTGGCTTGACCTCTTCTTTGGGCTCGCCTTCAATTTGCTCAACGACTGGTTCCACTGGCTTTTGCTCCTCAACCATCGATTCAATTTCTTCGGCTGGCTTTCCAAGTTTGCCAACAACCCAAGCTAGAAACTGGTTCGGATCTTCCATTCCTTCAGGAAGTCCCATTGCTTTCAATTGCTCCAACAACGCAGGATCCATCGTTCTTTTCCTTTGCTTCAAATCGGTGTAAGACCGACGCACTGTCGATCGTGAATCGGCCCCAGTAGCCACTAGGCTCGCATCGAGTGCGGTCCATTTCGTGATGACATTCGCTGGCCCGATAACCTCAGTCCCTCGTGATGTCGTGTAAGATTGCCCTGCACGAAGCTCTAGAACCTCGTCAGGTTGTGCGGTAATTGAGAAGTCTGTAATGTGGCCTTCGAGTAGCTTGCCGTAAGCGGTTTGGCTATCATCGTCGCTTGCGAAGTAAGCTGTACCACCGAACTCGTCTCCAGTGATGGTTAAATTGCGGAGACTGCCGAGTACATTGCGAACGGTAGTTGTGTCGTGGCTATCGACGATCGGTATCTGAGTTGCACCAGATCGCAGCGTCATTCCGTCCATCTCTAGAACTTCAGCGACTACCATTTGTCGCGACTCGTCCCATCGATCGATTGGATTCTCGGTTGCCGTGACAACGCTAACAGAACGCTTTGTTGCGTCCGCTGTTGCAGATTGAACAGACACCGAACGCATCGCAAGTGCGTTAGACTTGATTGGTGGTAGCTTGCCTTTCTTAGACACTGGCTGCGACCTCCTCGGCTGGCAAAGGATTATCAACAACGCCATCGGATGCGTCTGCGATAATTGCGTCAATGTTCTTTTGTGCGAGTCCGATCATTGCCAATTGAGCTTCGGCGAGAGGCTTGCTCATCGAACCGTCTGCGAGTCCGTTAAGAACGTCCATCAAGGCTTTGCGATTGCGATTCCATTGAAGACGACTGAGCCCCATCCATTCGCCAGTTCCGCCTTCTGCTTCAATCGCAATGTCCGCCGCCTCATCTGCTGGACCTGCCGCTCCAGTCTGTGCAGCCATCATCTGCGTGGTCTGCTCTTCCGGAGTCAGCAAGCCGAGTTTCAATCGCAGCTTGCGTTCTTTTGCTGCTTGGTAGTACACAGCACGGTAAGAAAGTCCACGAGCACCAAGAACGTTTTGTGCGGTATCGGTATAAGATTTCAGCGATAGCTCAGCCGCTTGCTGTTCGCTCATCGGATCGACCCACTCTTGCTCTGGTAGCTGCCATTCAACGGGGGCGACTTTGCGACGATCTTCCAGAAGTTCAGTTGACGTTGGGAAGCTTTCCAGTCCAGCCCGTGCGGCTGCGTTACAGAACTCGTCCCAAACAGGCAGGCAGAGATGATGAACAATAAAGTTCTGGCCGCGTTTGTATCTTGGTCGATCTTCTAGCTTGGAAGAACGCGAGGAACTGTAGGAAGTCTTTGAGAAGTCTTTTGCAATCGCTTCGTAGTTCGTGCCGGTTCCAGCACAGATTCCGCGAATCATTAGATTGATCCAAGGTTCGGATGCTGAGTTTGGCCGACCTGGATTGATCGACTCAACCGACTCACCTGGACGCAATCTCACAACCATCGCAGGCTCTAGATACTCCAAACTGTTACCGCTGGTGTCCGTTGTGTCCTCACCGTTCGGTGGCATTAGACTACCGATAGGCATGTCGGATTTAATCGCAACGCCAAAGCAAGACGCTACCGCCGACGCTTGTATTTCGTTGTCAACGTAGACGCCAAGGTCTCTCATCCAAGACATAACTGGAGCAAACCAGGTAACGCCCCTAGTCTGTCCAACTCGATCTTTGCGATAAAGATGAATGATTTCGGAAGCGTTAATGCGTTCAGGTACTTGGTTCTGAACCGTGTACGGGCTGTTCGGATGTTCTGGGTAGATCCAGTATGCGACTGGCTTTCCTTTGTCGTCTAACTCGATGCCTCGGATAACTCGGTTGCCGTTTTCTTTATTGATTCGAGTCGCGAAAGTATCGCGTTCCATCGAGATACGGTCCGCTTCAATCAATTCCAAGGCAAACGGAACTGGGCGAGTAATTCCTTTGTAGGTTTTGTTCGGTGTAGATATCTTACGAATCAGGACTTCGCCAGCTTCGACCATTTCCCGCTTTGCAAGAATCTGGATTTCGGCAAACGTCAGCTCGCCGTTGATGTCTGCGACTTCGCACCATTCCGCAAACGTCTTGTCTCTGATGTCGTTTACGTCTTCAACGTCTTCACCATCTGGAGTTTCGTAAGTCGATTGGGCTGTGATGCCATCGCCAACCACGTTCGATACGATGGTATCGACCACATTCCAAGCATATGCATTATCTCGAACCAACGCACGACCCCAAGCACGTAACGCATCCGCACCGTACGGACCCATCATTTCTTGATCGGCAGACTGGTTGCGTGGCTTTTTATTGTTAGTGAGCCGATTAGCTTCTGCACCTTGGTAGGATCGCTTCAACAGTTGACGAGCCTGAGCACGTTTTAGACCTGCATGAGGAGAAAAGTACCCAACGATCTTGTCTAGGAGATTCATCGTCTTCGCCCCATCTTTGCGAGGCTAAAAACACCTGAACCCGTTGAACGCTGCACTTCTGTTTGCAGCATCCTGCGTTCTTCAAACAGCGACTTCAGATCTAGCTTTGTGACGCTGCGATTGCCAATAGAGTACGACGACGCACCTCCGGTTAAGAGTGCCTCAATCGCTGCTTCGATTTGCGTTAGAAGATTGGCCGCGTCCATGCGTTAAGAATCGCATAGACAGAACGACAACGGAATTATCAGATTTACACGTTGTGTAAACTAGCCTTGATCTTTCCATGTGTTCCCGCAGAAGCTGCACTTGCAATATCGAATCCTGCCTTGTGTTGATACGACTCGGCTATAGTTCGTGTCGGCAGGACGCAAGGCAGTACAGCACGAGCATGGTTGAGGAACGAAGGAACTAACTCTTGGTACTGGAATCGAAGATGAAATACGGTCGTCTACTACCTTCGTGGCACCCATCCACCTGGTCTCTGTCTGAACCTGTTCGGTTGTGTCTGAGCTCGTTGCTGCTGTTCCGCTGGTCTCACTGCTTGCACCCTCGGCACTACCTTGACTCCCATGCACGCTGCCGCGCACAGTGCCATCGCCGTCGCGTCTAGCTTGTGGTTGCGTCTGCTTTTTACGATCCATTTTTTGACCAGTCCTTTCCCTTCCATAAATACTTCCTGACGTTCTTCCGCGCATATTTCCTGTGAGTATGCCAGGTGAACTTTCGGATCTTGCGTTGCCCATACGGATAAACTCCCGTCGTTGAATTGGTGTGATTCGTCAAACGTCTTGGTGGTAAAGCGTTGGTGAACTTCATTTTTCCAGTGGTGGGAATTGTAGTTGTATAACCATAACCCTTGCTCCTGTTGCCAGTCTGCCCGGCACTGATCGAAGTGACGTTTCTTCTCCGTGTTCTCACCTGCGTAGCTGATGCGTGAATCGTCGTGTCCTTTGGACGCTACGAATGGTGCACCTGTTTGGCGGATAAATTCATAGATCGCTGGGGTGAAGTCGCCTGAGTCGATGAAGCCAAAGTCAGGACGAGTCTCGGCAAGTGCGAACCGTCGCAGCTCGTGCAACGCTCGAAGGATTGCGAGCTCGGTAGCTTCGTCGGAACTAGATTTGTCTGTA
>Ga0209990_10002273_pt1 | contig 15257 bp, 20 predicted proteins | sample NOAtaG_6_FD_187304 | JGI IMG/M metagenome (GOLD analysis project Ga0209990, IMG submission 187304) | Freshwater lake microbial communities from Lake Erie, under a cyanobacterial bloom - NOAA_Erie_Diel5S_2200h metaG (SPAdes) (version 2) | ecosystem: Environmental > Aquatic > Freshwater > Lake ...
CGCGATAACGGTACCGGATCCCGACATCGTATTGAGTCTGCTCTCGTAAACCGAAAGCATCCTGTTGGTCATGCGCTGTGGGTTGATGACGACATCGATTGGCGACACCACATCTCCGTTGTCATAGAACCAGGTCGAAACCGAATACGGAAAACCGGATTCACCTGGTCTTTGACGGCTACGGTCCTGATACTTCAGGCTTCCGTACTCCAATATGATATCCTGTCCAAGCCCGGTGTTGATACTGGATTCCGAAGGCATGAATACACAGTACCGGATGTCGTCGACCTCTCTCTTGGTCACGACTTTGCCGTCACTGAGTTCGAGTTGGCTCTTGGTCAGATCCGACGCCTTGGCCAACTTGCGGCCCTGCATGGGTTTGCCATCAATGAGTCTATCGAGTCCGAATACACCGTCTCCGTAATCCACCCAACCCACCTTAACGGTCTCGATGTCCTTCCAGTAGACCTCGACAACTGGTGGCTTATGCACCGGCATGGTATAGCTTCCGATCTGGCTGCGATAACCATTGATCTCGGATTTCGAAATCATGTCCTCTATACGCCTTCTGTCGGCCTCGGAAACCCGGAACCGCTCGAAGATGTCCACGGCATCCAGACAATACCACTCACCCATGTATGAGGCATCACTGAGGTCGTGTTTCTGCGCGCTGGTGTCCCAAAAGAATTGACGGCTATCCACAACGGCACCGGAGTAGTGACCGTTGTGCTCATAGCTTTTGTGCACGCACATCCCGCTGAGCACGATGTACTTGGTGAGGTCGATTCTGACCCTGTTGATGTCGTTCTCCTTCTCCAAGGCCTCTATCATGGCGTTGGCGTAATCCGGGAACTCGTCACGATATCCGGCTTCGAAGATCTGCCTGGTCTCGTTGATGTCGGAACCCAAAGCCACTCTGCCATCGATGAACTTCTTGAGCTCGGGGCTCTCGCTGAGCCGCTGATAGGCTTCGAGTCTACGGAGCTCGTACTCCTTGCGCTTGATCGCTCTGGGATCCACGCTCTTGACTTTGCCACGGTGCTGACTCTGCATCATGGTTCCGATGTAGTAGTTCACCATGGGTTGGATCATGTTCTTCACGACCTTGATCCTGGATCTGACCCCGCCGTTGTCGTCGAGGAAGAAGTTCTGCAGATCCTCTTCGAAGATCCACTGATCACCCTTGAAGAAGGCGAAATTGATATCGGTGTTCTCGATGAAACTCCTGTACTTCTCGTCGTACAACGTGGCCGAGCAATGCTTACCGAACTCCAGGTGGTATCCACGGTCTTTTTTTCGACCTATTCTGGACGGCCTGGGTTGCCAGTATGGAGTCATCGTAATCATTACACGTTGTCTATTCTAATCACATGATCCGGTGAGGACTCGTTTTGACCACGGTTCTTCGGTTTCTTCTCGGTCACGCCGAGACCTCCGTCCTCCATGATCGCGATCAACTTGGGTATGATATCCAAGTTGTTCTTCATCGTTGACGCAAATATACTGGGATCATCGGATTTTATGTCAAAACCATGCACGGCTGTTTCAATATTGATGAAAGCGACCTCAGCCAACAGTTTGGCCCTGATCCTGGCCGATGGATTCACGCTGGCGAAGAAATCCAATGTGGGCTTCAGTTTTTCCGGTATGGACGTGGAGTAATCCCTACGTTGGCGATGGTTTTTCTCGAACGCGGCCGCAAGCGACAACTTCATTCTTTCTCTTTCCGAGTACTTGTAGTACGGGCTGGATTTACAGCAGTAGAACCAAGCGAATCTGACATCGCGATCCGTGAGTTCATCGATTCCGGCGATTTCCCAGAGCTCGGGGTACTGGTCCCGGATATCGATGATGGTATCGCTTTTGGGTTCGAATACGGAGAACTCTCGCTCTGACATGGTCCAAATATAGTGAAAAACACAAAGGATCTCCGTCGAGATCCTTTGTGCCTAAACCTTAACCAAATACTTCTGGTCTGCGATACCAGAAGCCACGCCTAATGCGTGCCTAACCAAAAAACTATGGCTTATGCCGGAACGCCTTCGTAGTTCGCGGCTGTGCTGGTTCCGTCAAGAACTGCATCCAGAGCGGTTTCCAGCGCGGCGTAGTTCGTGGCACCGGAGCTCAGGCAGATATAGTTCTTCACCATTACGGTGTCGCCTTTCGCGATTCCGCTGAGTCCGGAAGACTTCACGGTTTTATCGCTGTGGACCTCGTATACGGTGTACTGAGCGCTGTCGCTTACGGCCTGTCCGTTTCCGGCCGCGAGCTCGCGAACCAGAGCCGGGGTTCCGCTTGGGGCCACGAAAGCGGTATTGACCGCAGTGGTTCCTTTGCTGTTGATCGCGAACCAGAGATCGCCGTTACCAACAGCGGTGCTGGTCAGGCGAAGCGTGGTCGTGGAAACCACGCTGGCATTGACCTTGCGAGCGGTGTCCGCGTTTACGGCGGCGGCAAGACCAGTGGCGACGTTTGCTGCCGTTGGCGCTGATGTTCCGCTGATCCAGGTATAGCGCTTCACGTAACCGTGAGCATGCTGATCAGGGAGATCGGGGAAGCGGACCTCAAGGGTGTAGATGGTGTCGGCCGTAAGAGCCAATCCACCCGTGGCGACATCGTGGTCTTTGATTGGCGCCACGCCGGCGCTATATGCCCATTTCTTGCGAAACGTCGAACGCTCGACGTCGATTTTTTCAGGCATTCCGGTGACCGAGATCAAGCCATCGACAAGAGCAAGGTCTGCTGCACTGGCCTGGATAGTGTTGAGCACTACTACGTTATTCATTCTGATTCCGTGTTTGATTTGACGCCTGACGGCACAAACTTAATTCATTTTTCGTTGGTTACGAAATCCTGGGCTCGATTTTTATCTCGGCCTCCGAATTTCCCAATTCGTGGCAGGACCCTGAATAAGTCCTCCGCGCATTTTTTTCTTCTTCGCGGCCTTGATCTCGGTGATCAGAGTCGGTTTGAGGTGGTCATGGCACTTGGCGTTGATGTAGGCAAACGCGGAGCTATAGATGCCGTCATCCTTGTACTTCTCCTTGTCCGAGCTCTGAAACCTGGTCTCCCTGGTCTGGCTCTGGGTCTTGAGTTTGACCTCGACAAAGGTCTTGTGTTCCTCGAAATACCACGGCACCAGTATCCTGTGATTGTAGGCATTTGCGAGTCCGATGATGTTGGATGTGATCGCGGCAGCGGTGTTGGTTTTGTTGCTGACCCCCCAATCCTTGTTTCCACCGCGAAGTTCATCGGGGAGATCCAGACCTCCGATGAAGTAGTTCTCGTGTGTGCCGAGCTCGATTCTGGTGTTGTAGTAGTCGTCGCCGATTACGTTCTCGATGAGATCCGGGGTGAACTCTTCGTCCTCACTGGCGTAATACATCGACATCAGGTGGGCCTGGACGTAACAGCGCTTGTAATTGGGCTCGCGGTACCGGATCTGACAGGCTATGGTCTTGAGATGATCGTCCCAAATCGTTGAACTGAAATCCGAGCTTCCGGTTTCCGAGTTTATGGGGTCCGTACCCTGATACATCCTGTGTTTCCATTTCGGAAGCCGGTCTATGACCATGCACGCCGTGGTCATGGGGTCGTCTTCTTCGGCAACCACGAACTCGGCGCCGATTATGCGATTGGGTACGACGTAGGATTTGGGGTACTGCACGGAGTAATCGAAGACCGGCTTGAAGTAACCGTATTTGATGTGCTCACGCTTCTCGTGAATCCAGTCCAGCCTGTTGTTACAGGTCTTTACCGGTATCACGGTCTTGGAGTTTCTCAGGAAGACGTCTTCAATGGTCTTGGGGTAGGCCTGATGGAAGTCCCGGATCTTCTGCTCCCGGTCTTTGCCCTGATGGCTGTACGCAACATCCATCTCGGCCTTGTAGTGCTCCTCGGTCATACCGGGTCTGGCCATGTAATCCAAGAACAGCGGAACTATACCGTGCCCGAACTTTCGTCTGGACCACGCCGTCATGATGTCGGTGAAGTACTCCTCGAACTGGCCACCGCCCTTATCCATGTTACCACCGGTTCCCCAGGTAAACATTTGTCTCCGCATCACGATTTTCTTCGTGGCGTCGTCGATGTAGAACAGTGTTGGACGACCCTGACCCAGCATCTCAATCAGGACCTCGATTTCACCGGTTTCATCGACCAGAACCAGATCCGGAGATCCACCGTTGATACTGTCTCGTTTTGGGCTGTCCACAAGGACCCTGGAGTCCAATCCCCTGATCTCACCCTTTTCCTTTCCCTTGCGACCGGTTCTGATCTCGCCCTTGTTGTTGGATATCATGCCCGGTCTTGCCCAGGTCTCCATGACACCGAGGGGGTACTTGATCTTGTCCTCGAAGATTTCCTTGGTTTTGTCGTCGTCCTGCGCGATGTACTTCACGAAGAACGAGCTCAGCGTGCTGATCCTGCAGTCCGCAGCCAGTCCCATGAACGTGGTGAACCCGATCTGTCTGGCCTTGGCGTTACTGACATTGGATCCGATGTCCAGAAGGAAACTGATGAGTTCTTGCGCGGGATACGCATTAAATCTGGAGTAACCGAACTCCTCACCAGCGGCCTTGTAAACCCCGACCGAATTCGCGTAGTACAGCGTGTTGACCTTGAACTTGTCGCGCTTGTCCGTGACGTAGTGGATCTGCTCTTCTTTGTCGGTTCCGTATGGGTACGGACGGTGCAGTTTCAGCCATTCCCTGGCCTGGGCCTTATAGATCTCGAAGGGTTCGAAACCGATCATGTTATCGAACCCGGAATTGATGCTATCGATGAAGTCGATGAACTCACGAGGGTATTTACCCGGACTCCAATCGAAGTCCCAGGGCTGTCCCTTGATGATCTGTTTTCTCGACGCCATTGGATTTACAGACCTTCGGTATCAAAACCTTTTGGTATGACGCCGGGGATTTTAAGCGATACCGGCTTCAGGTAATAAAGGTTTTCATCGGTTTCGTTCCGATCTGGCTTTGGGGCATCTGTCACCACCATTGCGCACTGGTCGCGATGGCCAAAGATCCGGTTTCCGGAGTCCATCACGGCTCCCATGACCATGGTATGGAAGTAGGCCCTGAACTCGTGTTCCTGGTTTGAGCAGATGTCCTCCAGCATGAAGTCCATGAGGTGCACGCATTCGTGCGCGATGATCTTGTGAAACTCTCCGGTGTCCTTGTATTTGGGCAAAAACATCAGGAACACGATTCTGGTTTCCTTGGACTCCGTGTTCTCCATGACCATTTTTCTGGTCAGATACTTGGCTTCACTGATGGCATCAGTGTTTACGGTGTCCAGTACAGCGGCTTTGTAGTCCTCACTGAGTTCATCAGCGCATTTTATCCTTTCTTCTCTGGTGTCGTGATCCCAGATCAGAAGTAGTCCACCGGGGACTATTCCGAATCTGATCCAATCCACTTTGTCCGCTGGTTTCATAGTATGAAGTCGAGTTCGTTATTGGTTTCCGATGGCTTGGGATCCAAGAAGTCGAGATCGTGCTGTCCCGGAACCTGGTCCTCGAAAGACGGCGGTATCTCGGGTCTGGATTTGCCGTCGATAACAACGGGTTCGGTTGGAGGTGTGATCACTTCTGGCACCACTTTTTTGGCGCCGATAACGAGTCCGCTGACATCGTATCCACTGATTTCTTCGAACTTCTCGCACGCCTTCTGGAATCCTCGCTTGCCGTAGCACCACGCCGTTTTTCCGAAGTCCTCGTTGCTGGGTGGGATTTCCTTGGCCTCGAATTCGACGTCGACGCCACCTATGTTTCTGGTGCCGGCTTGCTGGACCTTGACATAGAAGACCTCGTAGGCCGCGACCTCGCCTTGCGGGTTTTTATCGTCTTTGAACAAGACTCTGGTCAGGACGACATTGTTTCGCCTGAGCACGATCTCATGGGTGTGACCTGATTTAGTCCAGGTCTGATGAAGTGTTTTTGGTTCTGACATGGGAAAACAGTTTTGCGGTTTGGTTCAGGCTTTCCGGGCTACCCTTGATGATGAGATCGGGGTTGATGTAGTAGGCCTTGTCAAATCCGGTGCCGACCTGAATGATGATCCCGTGTCGCTTGAGTTCGGATATGGCTCTGCTGATGGTCCTGGTGTTGGCACCAAGTAGTTCCGCGACGTCGCGGATCTGGAATTTTTTGACTCTGTTTTTGAACTCCGAGCGTGCACGCATGAGGCCAAGCACCTGATAGGCCCTGGCCCCGATTTTGGATATCACAAGTTCTTCATGGATTTGATCACATCTGTAGTGATGGCGACCAGAGGTCATTTTTCGCAGCTGACGCAGCACCGATGCCTTGCTCTTGGGATAGACCTCGCCGATCTCCTTGTACCCAGACCTGGTCTTGGCGTAGAGCTTGCGAGGTATGACCTCGGAGTTCGATATCAGTGCTGCGACAACGGCTGGCATCAGAACCCGAGTTCTTTGTCGATATAGACCTGAAGCGCTGGCTTCAGTACTTCCGGATCATCGGACACCGGGATGCCCTGAGAAGCACAGAACTCACGAACCAAAACCATCATGGGTTCGGCCTTGGCTCCTAGAATCTTGGAGCAGTTCTGGATCAGGTCTTCAGCGGTTTCGCCTTCGAGAACCGGATTCGGAAGCTCGGATTCGGCTTCGGGCTCAATGGCTTTTTTCGGTGCCGTTGCCTGATCGGTTTCGTCGGCTGGAGTCGTGTCCATTGGGGCCGCGCCGGCCATGGGCTCGTTTCCGATTTCGACGACGACGCCAGAACCTGGGGTTTCAGAAGCCGCGGTTTCGGATTCCTGGGTGTCGGTGATTTGGGACTGGATTACGGCTTCGAATTCGGCATCACCGGAATCATGTCCGGTGCTTTCAGCGGCTGACGCGTTTTCGGTGGTTTCGTTGGCCGATGTGGTTTCAGCGCTCAGGTCCTGTCCTTGGTTTTGGTCTTGGGCCTGGTCCTGGGAATCGGTTTTGTACGGTCTTGGCATTGTATTACGAGATTTAATTTATTTGCGATCTTACTGAGGTACGATCCCCTTTTCTTGTACTGGCGACCGATGTCTTTGATGACGAGGCCATGGAATTCTCGGGGCTGATTGATGAGTGCGGTACGGATCTGGGATTCTCGCTGTCGATCCAGACTTCGGATCAGGGCCTGAACCAGTTTAAGCCAGGACTCCGGACCCAACCTCCCCTTGAACTGATTGCAGTCGAAACAGCACCAGGTCTTGTTCTGATTCGCCAGTATCCCTCCCTCGTTTTTGGGCTGGATGTGGTCTCTGGTTTTGGAAAAGTTTGACACCGGCCTCGAACACCAAAAACAGACCTTGGGATCTGATGGCAACGTATTTCCGAATGTTCTTTGATTCCATGGCAGCTGTGAGAAATCGGGTTTAGTACTTGATGTCGCGCTCATGACAGATTTCGATGTTTCCGTAACGCATGGGGTCCTCATCGAGAAGTCTTTGAAGCGGGTACGCAGGAACTCTTCCGATACCGTCAGGTTTCCCGAATTCGGTTTTGGGGTCCGCGAAGAATCTGAGTCTGGACTTATGGGTTGGCTCCCATTTGGCGAGTTCGATGGCGTCCTGAAGGTGCGGCCAGATAAAGGCCTTGCGAAGACTGGTGTAGCTCAGCCAGAGCGTTAGCAGAAGCGCGATTACGGGAAGGAATGCGGTAATCACCATCGAAACCGAGACCTCGGTCTTGTTCCAGAACTCGGCCATGCTCATCGCGGACAGCAGGAACAAGAAGATCAGCAGTGCTAGGCGAGACCATGACGACGTCAGGTTGATCGCGATAAAGGCCCAGAGATTGGTGTGGAACCAGGATCTTCGGCCCAGCGTGCTTCGGTTGGTTTTGCTGGAGCTCATATCAGCATCAGGAATTGGATCAGTGTGGAAGCACAAAAAACAACGAAAGCGGTGATGAAAAGCGCTTTTGCACTACCCCTGAACACGGTGTCGACAAGACGAGGAACGAAGCCATGGTCTCCGCTGTCGTACACGATGTCGACGTCTTCGATATCGAAGCCTTTGACATCAAGCCTCTCGTTGTGGATGAGCTTGAAAACAGAGGGCTGCAGGAAAGTCAAAATCAGCATCCGCATCAGCGCGAAGTTGAGACCGAGAAGCAGGGCCGGAACAAAACCGTATCCCAGCAGTCCGACCATGGCGCAGAACCCAGAAACCATGACGATGTCGGATTTCACGGAGTCCTTGTGCCAAGCCCGATTGGCGTCGTGAGCCATTTTTTTGTTGATGTCAAGGACAGGTCCGGAAAGAAAAACTTTCTCGGATCTGTGATTGGAGTCCCGTCTGGCGGAGTGCCAGAACACGACGAACGGCGTGACAACACCGAAGACCAGCGGCATCAAAAAGGCCTGAACAAGTGTGACATCGGAATCAAGCATGACGCAAATCTAATCCCGAATACGGGAAATCCAAATCTTTTTTGAAAAAATCGGCGTTGTCAGTAAGTCGATTCCTGAGACCGATCCAAAACCACCGTAAAACCTGGGGTTTCAAAAACGGAGGTGACAAAAAAGACCTAATCACAGGACATTTTGGACACCTGTGTTGATAGTAAGTTACTGAAGCTCAAAATGATCTGAGTCGTGCCCTTTATAGTAATAGGGTTTAAGGGAGTGTCTACGACCTTGAACCGGAGCCCGTGGGTTGATGGCGGTGAAGACCTGGACCGGAGGTCGTGGTCTGAGCATGCCGGAAACCGTATGCGTTCGCATAGATGCGTTCGCATGATTTCGGTTCAGAGCGTTTCGGCCTCGCGTGTGTAGTATTATGTATTATATATATATACAAAGCCGTGGTATGGTAATACAGTTTAACGTATCATACTTACTCTAAATCCATAAGAAAGAGATATATGCAGTTTTTGTCCTCAAACGCTTGATTTTCAATGGTTTATGCGTTCGCATAGGATATCGATGCGTTCGCATAAAACCGTAAAGCGCTGACTCAGAGCCGAATATGCGTTCGCATAATGCGTTCGCATAGACTTTATGCGTGGGCATCGATGCGTTCGCATAAGACCGGTTATTTATGGCCTGGAGAGCTGGTCATGCGTTCGCATTGGACTGGACTTAAACAGCTGATTATCAGTGTTCTGGATTCGGTTCGGGAAAAAACGTGGTGATTTCATCGGCGGAGTGAGTGGGGGTCTGCCCGCCCGAGAGCAACCCCCTGGGTTCGAAGCCCCGAAACCGATTTTTATTCCCGTTTTCGCGCGGCCGAATATGGAACCGTGAGCCGTATCCCATTGATTATGAGCGGTTTATGCGTTCGCATCATGCGTGCGCATCGGGTGCGTTATGCGTTCGCATAGAATAAACTTCATGCGTTCGCATATGCGTTCGCATTGGCCCTACTGTGACGCGGGATTCAGCGGTGCTGGTATCGTGTAAGCCTTGTGTGGCGCCGATTTCGGTGGGCTTAGTGGGCTGAAACCCGCATGGGACGGGGGATTGAGTGGCAGTCCCCCCTCCTCCATCTCCCATCTGCATATAGTGTTCATGCGTGCGCATGCGGTAGTCTTCGCGCGTCCGTATCCTTTGCGGGTATTGGGTATGCGTGCGCATTCCGTTTTTTCCTTATTTGGCGCGGGTTTCAGCGATATGCGTTCGCATAACTTATTCATCTTCAATGCTTTGCAAGATTTATTTGTATTGTCGCAATGCTTTGTGTATAGTTGTGTCAAGTCAGTTAACGAACTGAATTCGACGGGCGGCCGCTAAGGGCTTGCTTTGTCGCAACGAAGTTTGTATAATTGAAACAGTTCCCCCCGAACGGCAAACGCGCCACTAAGTAGGGCAAATTGAAAAGGGAGCGAACGAAAGGTAAAAGTATCGCTAGTATTCCTAGTATCTACTTTCAGCCCGATGGGCAAGTGGAGCAACGAACGCACCGGAATTTAGAGAAGAGTTAAAAACGCGAAAAATTACCCGACGGGTGCACGTTCTTTGCTTACGGAAAAAAAGGGTAAACACAAAAATTCGACGGGGAAAACAATAATCCGTCGAGGTAAAAAATAGGCCGTTCGGCCGCTTCACTTGTTTAATTCCTTCGCTACCTTAGAAAATAGCGAAGTGAATATAACAGGAAGTAATTTTTACCGCTTTACAAAGTACCGAACCGGATGTTAGGCGCGTGAACGCGTAAACATTAACCTACCTTAGCCCGTGAACATTCACGGGGACGGGGGCGGCCACATGGGGTATTTTGGCGTACTATGTACGTAGCAACCCGAAAACATCGATTGAAAAGTCAAACAATTTCCTTTTATAGTTGTGGACAGGGGCGAAGCGTGAAGTAATTAAGCACACGTATGGCCGAAAACTTTGGCGCTCACTGAATTCGTGATTCAGCGCCCTTCTAATCATTAACCCTTAAATTTCACAACGATGAAAGCAAAATTTCGTATCGGACAGCGTGCAATGGAAGTCGTGCGCACCAAGAAAACCCAGTCAGGCCTGAAAACCTATGAATCCGAAGTCATCCAAGGGTGGCATACCGAATTCGAGGTGGAAGGCCCCAAAGGTGGTAATTTCAACTATCGACAGGAAAAACTTATCCTCATGGCCATTCATAAGGCCGGTAAGTTGTTTGACGCGCAATACAAATTGCGTGGACTCATCAAGGGCCGCAACGGGGCGACATTGCGCATGAATCAGCCCATCGATATCCACATATCGTGTGGCCGCGTGAACTTCGGGTTGTCCGATATGAAGATGTCGGCCGAATTCGAGGCCTGGATCAAGCCTAAGAAGTCCAAACAGGAAACCATGCGCAACCTCACGAAGTACTTTGAGGTCCTGATTCCGTACCTGAATGAAGATGAGGCCGTGACCGAAAAGAGTCTGGAGGAACTCCGCATGAAGCTGGAAACCGTGGTGGCCGAAGAGAAGGCAGCAGAGAAGGCGGTTCGCAAACTTGCGAAAGAGGCAAGGGTTGCCACGAACTAAGAAGTCACACACACAGATGAGAAACCCGAGGATTAAGTTCCTCGGGTTTTTTTTTCGTACCGGAATCGCTGCGTTGCTGCGAGCTCGGGCAATTCACAAAATTTCGGACAGGCGGCAATGGTGCGCGCCTACCCTTCGATGCGGAGTCCGAAAACCAAACCAATACCATACACTCAAGATGCAATTCAAAGCCATTGTGTTCATCGGGCCACAGAAACCTATGCGGTGGCCTGGACTCGCGGAGTCCGTTATTACCGGATACCGCAAACAAGAGCAATTCGTTGAGTTCGTAGCGGACTCACGGCGAAAACTGTGCGCAAAGCTGGACAGGTTCGTAGTCAATGATGCACCAGCGGAGTTGCGCGAAACCCTGAACAAACTTCGTCAGGACACCGGAATGAATCTGGTGCAAATCGGTGAAAAATTCTGCTCTCACATCGCGGTCGAATTCCGGCTTTAACAGCGGGAATCGCTGCGTTGCTGCGACGACCCGACAACATCTGTCCTGAACAGGCGGCAATTCAGCGCGCCTACCCTTCGATGTGGAGTTCAGGACCTAAACCATACACCAATGTCAAACATTAAATTCACTTGCGTGGTCGACAATGAGCATTATCACGCAATCCACATGACAGATTGTGGACGATTGTTTCGTGTACACGTATACGATAACAATGGGCCAATGTATGTGGCACAGGCTATTCATACCAAGCACACAAGATATTATGTCGATTACGGAAACGGAAAAACAGAGCACAGAATAATGGATCAAGCCATTGCTCACCTGTTCCTCATCCATGACATAGGAGGGTTCAAGTGGCCTGTTTATGAGTCGCCAGAAAAGCAAGAGAAGGCAATTCTGTATACCGACACCAAGGTCGTTAGTGAGCCATTCACATCATACATGTGCTCGGATGGAGACGTGTTGGTTATTGGTTACGATGAAGAAAGCGAATGGATCAGGGTAACCAAAGGTGAAGAGGTGGAAGAGTTCGAACAGGATATCTACAGTCTTTACGAAATCGCGACGTGGTTTCATTTGAGGCTCGGAGAAAAAGGAGCAGACTTTAATAAAACCGCAATCAACCTGTGATGAAAAGAGTAACCCTCAACCTCATAGCGGTCATCGCGGCCGCGTTCACGTTCCAGTACGGAATGCAATGGGCACACCAGAGAGACCAGTCCGACCAGCGCGCACTAATGCAGTGCGTGGATTCCGTCGAGGACGGAGGCGGTGACCTCGAATGCGAACTCTGTTATGAACTCTTGTTTATTGACCCATACCAACACCAAAGGCCATGAGTAAAAAAAAAATTCGAGAACTTTTTAATCTGGGGTGGTCATCTGATGCGATATATCACGAAGTCGCAGGCGAGCTTCAGCTGTATGGAGTTGCTTTCTTCGGTCATAAGGGTAGCACAATTCAAAAATTGACACTTCGCCGCCAGTGGAATCGTATTATCGAAGTAGAACGCGAAATCAAGAATAAACAGCCATGAAAAACGTCATTGTCATCATCGCCGCAATCCTGATCGGATTCAGTGCGTCCAACGCGGCCGAATATAAACCCAAGCGGCCAAAGTCGGGATACGACTACAAGACGCACTACAAGAAGGGTGCGAAGTACAAGAAGCAAAACGAACGTGGTAAAAAACGCAAATGCAACCGCAAATGAAAACAATCCTGATCGCGGCCACGATATTGGCCGCATTGGCTTCGTGCGAATCACTACGACAGGAGCAACCACAGCCGTACCAAGAAGTGCACCTGTTGTCGCCGACAGGTATGAAGTGGGTAGTCAATGACTATCAACTTCGCGATTTCAAAGCCGGCGAAGTCGTCGTCGTTGAACGATGGGAGTCCGGCGTGTGGGGTATACCTAACCGGCCACATCCTTGCCCGAATTGCGCAAGTGTAGAATGCGTGGTGACCAAAGTCAGACCTCAACCAAAACCAATACGATGAAAGTTATACTACTCAAGCAAGATGAGTCCGCTGTAGGCTGGTCCATGATTCCAGAGACACACGAAGATCAGTTGATACTGGGATCGATCCGAAACCTGTGTTTCTGGGCAGAACCAGAGTACGCCGGAATGACATCGATGGTCACGAACCAAAAAATGGTGACCTCGCTGTCATGGCTCGACAAACCAGTGAATCAAAGCGATGCGCGTGATGCAATCCTGAAACAGGTCCCACCATTTAACCCAAAGCAGTAATGAGAGCAGTACTTGTGACGTTTGAAGTCACGACCAGGGTAATCGTGCCTTCGGACACGTTCAAAACCCCCACCGACGACATCGACATCGAAGACATAGCCATCCAGCGAGTGCTCGAAAACCCATCTGGATACCTGTGTCATGAAACCATTACACAGGTCATCGATGACACCGAGTGCCCGTTCGGCACACTGGATGAAGACTACACCCATGTCACCGGCAGACTATTCGAAGTCATCGATGTACCAAAGTGTAAAGAGCTCATCGCGAAGTGCCCACTGGATGAAGTCGTTATCCTGGTCCCACACTTCTCAATAAACGTGCAGTCCCATTATGAGGACGGCGAGCAGCTCCAGTGGGATCTCGATGAACTCGAATCCTACATCGGGCACACAGTCGAGGTCAATGATTACGACGATCTGATCTGTGACCCACATGGAATCATTAAGGAATAACACCAATACCAATGAAACCGGATATCGAAGAACTCAGAACAATGGTGCAGGACTACATCGAGCGCTTGCTTGATGACGGTTACTACATCGACTTATCAGGACTGGTCCGACAAGATCATAAGCGTGATCACTGGCCGGACCCCGACCACAGGCGCGTGATAACGTCCGATATGTTGAGTTATGGCGATTACGACAACAGTTGTCATGTCGAGCGCGCCAACGTGAAGGTGATGAAAGAGTTTTACGGTGAACAACCCTGGTTCGACACCTGTACCGGAATCTATGGTTACGAACAGGCCTACATCGACGCCACTAAGGCCGTTGAGACCATGCGTACAGGCACGTATGAAGAACTGGACTTATTGCACGACGCGCTGCGAGGCGTCATGAATCTCGCCGATTACCCAGCGCTGGATGACGAAGCCTGTTCCATCCAAGAGATGGAGATGGTCGAAGAGGCTGTTGATATGGACATCAGCGAAATCGAGAACCGTATCCGTGGTGAAGTCGAGGACTATGAAGACCGCGACGAATACGTCGATATCGACACCGACGCCTTGAAAACAATCGTGCTCAGGGCCGTCAATGAATCCATGGGAAACCCACACCACATCCAGTCCGGTGGCGTGGTCTACATCGACTGGGATCAGGTCTGGGAAGACCTGGATCCAGATGATGTCTTCAATGTGTGGACAGTTAATAAATTCAAACCAGAAAACCAGCCACAGATATGAGCAAGCCTGATAGCAACTGGATCGAGACCCATCACGAAGTCGTGCTATTGCTAGATAACATCACAGGGGATATAGAGAATTACCCAAGACTTCAAGACGCATGGAAACACCAAGGCACTGGTGGAATGTGGGAGCTCGGTGAAAAGATCACGACCGAGTTCTGCGAGCTCCACGAAGATCGTGAGTGGGACGGAGACTGGTATGATACACTGGAGGATTTCGTTAAAACCAAGTGCAAATGAAAACTATCTACAACATCGCAATCGCGGGGATAATCGCAATGAATGCGGGAGCCCTGGTCATATTCATCGCGGCAATCACTGCGAGATAACAGGCCGACACCGTAGCTCAGTGGATAGAGCTTTTAACGTGTAGTAGCATTTTGCGAAGAGAGCGTTGGTCGTGGGTTCGAGTCCCACCGGTGTCACAATTATCTTACACAATGGGAAAATATACCTCAGAACAACTTTACAGAAAGCGACACTACGCAGGTATCAGAAGAATGAATCGAACAAAAAACCATCGTCAAAGACAAAAAGATAATGGTGTTGAGTGCGATTCGTGCGGTGGTCTAATGACATGGTGTAACACCTGTCAACAATGGTCTAGGGACTGCTGTGTAGAGTATGGAACATGTGGATGTTCATGATTTAATGGAGGAGTAGCTCAGTTGGACAAGAGCGGAAAGGTCGTGGGTTCGAGTCCCACCTCCTCCACAAAACGACGTCTATGGTGTATGGTATGGTGTACGACGTCGTACAGGCGCGGGTGAGTTCATCCGCGCCTTTTCTATTTGAAACACTTAATCCAATCAATAATGTCAACTCTTTTTCATGACTTCGCTCACGGCATCCGTGCCGGACGCGGAAAGAACTGGCGCAAGTCG
>Ga0209990_10002274_pt1 | contig 15257 bp, 11 predicted proteins | sample NOAtaG_6_FD_187304 | JGI IMG/M metagenome (GOLD analysis project Ga0209990, IMG submission 187304) | Freshwater lake microbial communities from Lake Erie, under a cyanobacterial bloom - NOAA_Erie_Diel5S_2200h metaG (SPAdes) (version 2) | ecosystem: Environmental > Aquatic > Freshwater > Lake ...
GCACAGCGAAGCAGTCCCGACTTTTTCAGTCGGGAAAATGATAGGGGTTCGGAGCAACGAAGCCCTGTAAACGCAACCGCTGCGCAGCACAGCGAAGCAGTCCCGACTTTTTCAGTCGGGAAAATCGAACCCCGGTCATTGAGCTGCCGTTGACGACGCAACCGCTGCGCAGCACAGCGAAGCAGTCCCGACTCCTTCAGTCGGGAAAATGGTAGGGGTTCGTAGCAACGAAGCCCTGTAAACGCAACCGATGCGCAGCACAGCGAAGCAGTCCCGACTCCTTCAGTCGGGAAAATCGAACCCCGGTCATTGAGCGTCACGAAGTCTCGCTCGCGGTCGATAAAGCCCGGTGATTGAGCGGTCGGAGCTTAGCGGAGACCAGTCGAAATCGGGACACCGAATACAATGCGGCCCAAGATTCCCGGGCAACATCTGTCACCGAAAAGACATTTAATCTACTTCAAATGAGAAACATGAGCCTGGTAAATTTTCTTCGACAAAATGGAGACAACGGTTCGATCACAACGCAGCAGTCCCAACTCCCTCCGCGTCAACATCGGGACACGGAAACCACAGACAATAGGCCAACACTTTACCACCCTGACTAAACCACAGAGATTACAGCTCATGTCAATGGTTTCCCTAACCTGCACGATAGGTTTATATGACAGTATTGGCTACTTACTGCCTTCGAGAATCGTTTCGATACGCCTCCACTGCGTTACGGTCTACGACCGCGAGCGAAGCCTCGAGGCTACTCAACGACCGCGGTGGGGTTCATCGCCGCTACGGTTTCGACTGCGCTACGTTGCACTTCGCGCGCTCAACCACCGCGCGGCGGAGTTCACATATCCGTTTTTTATACGACTACCCCTTGTATGTATATATACATTGCATACATTTGAAAAAGGAACAACCCATACCTGCCGTGCATCTCGATATCATCCGCTCCAAACAGGACGCCTTTATCCGGGTGCAATTCTCCTATCATACAAAACTCATTGCAGAGGTGAAGCAAATTGAAGGTGCACGTTGGAACCCAAGTTACAGAGGCTGGTTGTTTGTAGCAGGAGAGGAAAAACTGCGCCGGATCACCGAGCACCTGAGCGCGTATACGCTCGTGCACAGCGAAGAGGCTGTCAAGGCCCTGCATGAACGGAGTGCTGCCGCCAACGCCGCCCAACTATACGCAAAGGAAAAACAGCGCTTTATCGCCTGGATGCGCAGCAAACGCTACAGCGACAATACCCTGCGCGTGTACAGCGATGCCTTAGACAGCTTCCTGCGTTTCATTTCCGGCAAAGCCTTGAACGACCTCCGCCAGGATGATCTGATAACATACAATAACCAATACATCCTCGGCAAAGGCTTGTCATCCGCCTACCAGAACCAGGTGGTGAATGCCTTGAAACTCTTCTTGCAGGTAAACGAACTGGCGCAACTGCCAATTGACAGCCTGCCCAGGCCGCGCAGCGAAAAGAAACTACCCAATGTGCTCAGCAAGCAGGAGGTAAAACGCCTCCTCGAAGCCTTACCCAACCTCAAGCACCGCATGATGCTCAGCCTGATCTATGCCTGCGGACTGCGCCGGAGCGAACTGCTGAACCTGCAACTCAGCGATGTGCAATCGGACAGGGGCCTCTTATTGATTCTCCAAGCCAAGGGCAAGAAAGACCGCGTGGTGCCTCTGAGCGCTAAGTTGTTGGAAAGCCTGCGGCAGTATTACGTGCAATACCGACCGAAGTACTATCTTTTTGAAGGGCAGGATGGGGGGAAGTATAGTGAGAAAAGCATCCAGCTTGTTTTCAAACAGGCATTAGCCAAAGCCGGCATTGATAAGCCTGCAACCCTTCACTGGTTGCGGCACATTTATGCGACGCATTTATTGGAAAACGGAACTGATCTTCGTTATATCCAAGCATTACTTGTCCATAACAGCAGCCGTACTACCGAAATCTATACGCATGTAAGCCAGCACAACCTGCAACAAATACGAAGCCCATTCGACGACCTATGAGCCAGCTAAAAAGGGAAACAAAACTAGACCTATACAACAGAATACGGTGTATAGGAGATAAAAAACTAGACCTATAAGCAAGTTAGCACCAATAGTAAAATAACACATAATGAAAAGATTAACATTCATTCTGACTTTAACACTTTTAACAAGTCTTTCTGTATTCGGACAAAAACTGACGTTGACCGACTTAACTACTCTTTGCAGTAAAAAGAATTGGGAAGATGTAAACCAAACTTTACTTGCCAAAAAATGGACATACTACGATTCCGAAAAAGGCAGCACTTACAAATACAATACAATTACTTGGTCTTTTAACAAAGACTATTACAGCGATAAAGCACAAGCTTGGATTTATTTATACACTTATGAAGGCTACCCAAACAAAGTTTCATATTCTGTTTTTAACAAGGAATCTTACTCAATAATTCAAAATTCAATTTCTTCAGCTGGTTTTAAACTTGTAAATAGTGAAATAGAAGATAACCAAGTCATTTCAACTTATGGCAATTCTTTATATACTTTAGAAATTTCTACAGAGAAGCGAACAGATGATGATTGGTCTGATAGAAGTACAACAGCATACAGAATTACAATAATTAAAAAAGCAGGAATTTACGACCCCGACAATGGAAAGAAAACAGATTACTATTCCGATGGAACTGTTGAAGCTGAATACACTTTGGCAAATGGCAAAATCAATGGAACATTGAAAGTTTATAATGAAAATGGAACAATAAAAAGAACAGGTAACTTTACTAATGGATTAGAAAACGGATTGTTCAAAGAATATGATGAAAGCGGAAATCTTACCGCAGAATATATTATGACAAATGGCAAGAAAAATGGCTTATTAAAAATATATGAAGACGGAAAACTTTCCTACTCAAACACATTCAAAGACGACAGTAAAAACGGACAGCATATTGAATACTACTACAACGAAGAAACAGAGAAGTTACAATTAAAACAAATCGGAGATTATTTTAATGACGAGAAAAACGGAACTTGGAAACTGTTTTTCATAGAAGATAATAACACTGAAAAACTTTTAAAGTTTGAAAATTACACAAGAGATATAAAAAATGGAACGTTTCAGGATATAAAAGGCGATAGTTTAATAATCGGAAATTACAGAAATGATTTATTGAATGGAGAGTATAAAGTTTACCTTGACGTATCAAGAATGTTGGTGGGCGGAGTAATAAGTACTGATACAGCAAAACTTACTTTATTAACTGAAGGAGGTTATTACGAAGGTGAAAAAACAGGATATTGGAAAAATTACGATTTCACAAATACATTAAGAAGCGAAGGAAGATTTTCAAATGGACAAGAAATAGGCGAATGGAAATACTATTATACAAGTTGGAGCAATGACAATGGAGGTAGTCAGCCCTATTCTAAACAACTTTATCTTGTTACTAATTATTCAAATGGAAAATTAGACGGAAAATCAACAAGGTATTCATATCTTGAAGAAGAAGAATTTCCGTGTTCGGAAATAGACGAGAATAAAAACCCATTAGACACTTGTAAACGCTATGTTTATCAAAAAGTTCTTGAAACTGTATTTTACAAAAATGACAAACGAAATGGACCTTTTGAATTACGAGATTCTATAAATGGAGTAATAGCAAAAGGCAATTTCAAAGACGATTTGAGAGATGGAGAATGGCAACACAGATATTCTGATAAAGATTTTGAAGAAAAACCCTATTTCATTTATCAAAAAGGAAATTACACAAACGATAAAAGAAACGGCAAATGGATACAGTATTACACAGAAGGTAAAATTGCGGAAACCTTCAATTATAAAAATGGCGATTTGCACGGAGAATATGTGGCGTGGAATCAATTCAATAAGCCAAGAGAAAAGAAACAATTTAACTATGGCAAACTGACCGAATTAATTACTTATGACAGTTTAGGTGTAAAGCCTGTAAACAAGTATGAAATCTATGACGAAAAATACTACAGCTACAAATGTAGAAAAACAGAATACAATGAAAACCTAATAGTTTCCCAAGAATATTGGCTAAAAAAAGACAAAGATATTGACCATAATTGGTTTGAACTCACATTTTTATTCGCAATAGATTCAAAACTATCTGACGGAACAACTGGATATAAAGATGGAGAATTTAAGCTATTAAATGCCAGTAATCAGCCAATCGCTACTGGTAAATACTACAAAGAAGATAGAATTGGACTTTGGTCATTTTATTACTACGACCAAAATGTAAAAATTGAATCCAATTTCACGCAAGACAAACGAACTGACGAAAAGTATTTCACTCTTAACAGGGATTTGTTTTCTGGCGAGTTTATTTTCAATGACGAAGAAAACGGAATAAAAGAAGAACGCAAAATCAAAGATGGTTTGAGAAATGGAAAGACGTCTTACATTGACATAAAGACAAATAAAACTATAAAAAAAGAAAGCTACAAAAACGGAGAGTTAAAATAACTACTGGTGCTAACAGCGTGTATAAGAAATAGCGGGTTTAGTGCTAAATCAAACGTCAGTGCTTTTAATAAAAGTCAGTACCAAACTGAAAGTGAAGTGCTTTTTAATCCGCTACTTCTTATACACGCAAAACGTTATACGCAAGCATAGACAGACCAATACAAAACGAAAGTTCAATAGACAAAAACAATAAAAGTTACACAATGAAGCAAACAATTTTAGGTTCAGGAGGAGCAATAGGCATCGAATTGGCAAAAGCATTAACGGCATTTACAACTGATATTAGACTCGTAAGCCGGAATCCGAAGAAAGTAAATCCTAATGATGAACTTTTTCCAGCAGACCTAACCAATCGCGAAGAAGTTTTAAAAGCGATAGCCGGTAGCGAAATCGTTTATGTTACCGTGGGTTTCGCATACAATAGCAGAGTATGGCAAACTTTATGGCCTCCATTCATAAAGAACGTGATTGATGCCTGCATTCAAAATAATGCTAAACTTGTGTTTTTTGACAATGTCTATGCTATAGGTGGTGATAACGTAAAACATATCACCGAAGAATCACCTATCAGTCCGTGTAGTAAAAAAGGGGAGGTTAGAGCCGAAGTTGATAAACTCATTTTGGATGCTATCGAAAAAAGAAAACTTAATGCCATAATAGCCCGTTCTCCTGATTTCTTCAGCGAAGTGAAAGCTACAAGTATGTCAATGAATTTGATTTATGACAATCTGGCTAAGGGCAAAAAAGCTCAATGGTTATGCGATGCTCAAAAAATTCACAGCATGGGTTATACTCCAGACCTTGCCAAGGGAACTGCAATACTTGGTAATGCAGCGGATGCTTATAATCAAATATGGAACCTACCAACAGACCCTGAAAAAATAACTGGTGAAGGCTGGGTAAATATATTTGCCACAGAAATGAATGCAAGCAATAAATATCAGGTTCTACCAAATTGGCTTTTAAAAGTTTTAGGATTGTTTATTCCAATAATGAAAGAATTACCAGAAATGAACTATCAATTTGACAGAGATTACTATTTTGACAGTTCAAAATTCAATAAACATTTTCACTATTCGCCAACCAAAAATGCAATTGCGGTTAAGCAAACAATTGAACGTCTAAAAAAAACGAATGCCAGCGCATAACAGCACATTCGCAATTGGCGGGGTTTCGTGCCCCGCAGACAGTTTTGTGGTAGCCGAAAGTTTTGTGCTCCGCATAAACTTTTGTGCTGAAAAGCCCGCCCATCGCAAATATGCCAAACGTTACCACAAATCCATGAGTCCTACTGCAACACATAAATAACAAATAAAAATGACATTAGATAGTAGAAAATCTGTCGACATTATAGAAACGATGGAGAACTATCTTTCTAAAAACAGACCTCCCGTTGAAATTCGACCAGAGCTTGATCTGGGCTATGAGATAACCGGGCAAAGTGTGATACTTTTTGAAATCAGACCTGTTTGGAATAACCCTTCCGAAATTCAACACATGCCTTATGCCAAAGCAACCCTTGTTCTGAAAAACAATGAATGGAAAATTTATTGGATGAGAGGAAACCTCAAGTGGTATCCTTACGATCCAAAACCCAGGGTCAAAAAACTATCAGATTTCTTAAAACTGGTAGAAGATGATAAATACGCTTGCTTTAAAGGATAAAACTATTCGCAGAGTCGGCCTGGGTTGTAACAGCAAGTTGCCGCCAGCCCTCTGAAAATTCAAGGCCGGCTGAGAATTCCGCACCAAACTGCCCCCCTATTCTTTTTCAAACTGACCCCTATTCCGGGAAGTTGACCCCCTGATTATGGGTTTTATTCCGGAAAACTTACCCCTTTGTTTGGCAATTGCAGCATGATCTTCGGTTCGGAACCCAAGACCGATGGCAAACCAGACAAAGACGATGAACAAAGGAAAACAAGTATTGCGGCTTCATTATGAGCGCGGTATGGCGATAAAAGCCATAGTGTTCGAGCTGCGAATGAGCAAAAACACGGTGAACTAGTACTTGTGCCGATTTGAGAAAAGCGGAGTAAGTCTGACTTCGGTGTTGAACCAACATCAGACGGGTTTGTGGTATTGAAAAGTTCCAAAACAGCCGAGTCGCAGGTTTCGTTGTTGGCACGCGGAGACTGCTATTGGCACAAGAGAGCAATTTCAGCCCTTCTTGACCCATTCATCCTGCCATTTGGGTTATTTCACCGCGACATAACCCAAATAATGGCTTTTTTGGGTTGTTTCAGATGGACGAAACCCAAAAACCTGCTTACGCAAGGCAGATTCGTGGGCTGTCTGTAGCCCCCATGCAACCTTCCTGACCTTCCGCAGACAAAAAAACCATGCACCATCGCTCCCGTTTGTTATTCCTGGGCCTCGCGGCACTGAGCAGTCTGGCCGCCTGCCGCAAAGAAGTGACGCCGGTAACGGACAGTCCGCTGAACCTGCCGGCCACGCCCTACGATTACGTGGGCGTGATGTTGCCGGATTACCTGCGGCAGCCCGGGCCGGGGGGTATCATCGCAGCCAACCAGGACAATACGCCCGGCAGCAACCCGATCACCAACCACGGCGCTACATTGGGGCGGGTGCTCTTTTACGACCGCAACCTGAGCCAGAACCGCAGCGTGTCCTGCGCAAGCTGCCACAAACAGGAGCACGGATTCTCCGATCCGGCAGTGCTCAGCAAAGGCTTTGAAGGGGGCAACACCGGCCGGCATTCGATGGGTCTCATCAACGCACGTTGGTATGCCCGCGGCCGCTTCTTTTGGGACGAACGCGCCTCCACCCTCGAAAACCAGGTGCTCATGCCTTTCCAGGACCCTGTGGAAATGGGCATGACGCTCAGCGAAGTCACGCAACGTGTGCAGCAACATTCCTACTATGCCAGACTTTTCCGCAATGCCTTCGGCAGCGAAGAAGTGAACAGCGAGCGTATCAGCAGGGCGCTGGCGCAGTTTGTGCGCAGCATCGTGAGTGTCAACAGCCGCTGCGACGAAGGCCGGGCGCAGGTAGCCAACCAAGGAGAACCATTCCCAAATTTCACCCCTTCCGAAAACAACGGCAAGCGCCTCTTTCTGCTGCCGCCCAATGCCGGCGGACTCGGTTGCGCGGGCTGCCACAATACCGACGCCTTCCTCAACGCCCCCGGTGGCCCGACCAACAACGGCCTCGACGCGGAAACCGGTGGCGACCAGGGCGCATTTGGTCCGACACAAAACCCTGCGCTCCTCGGTGCCTTCAAGGTGCCTTCGCTGAAAAGCATCGCCGAGACGGCTCCCTATATGCACGATGGCCGTTTCGCTACCCTGGAACAGGTGATCGAGCATTACAATTCAGGTGTGCAGAACCATCCGAACCTGGCGCCACAGTTGCGCGATCCGCAGGGAAACCCGCGCCGGCTCAACCTCAGCGCACAGCAGAAGGCCGATTTGCTGGCGTTCCTGAAGACCCTGAGCGACCCGGTGCTGGCGGGTGATGTGAAGTTCAGCAACCCCTTCAAGATGTAAGACTGGGACCCTTGAGACAGGGTCTGGCGTACCGAGAATGCACCGTTTCTTTCCTGCCATCCGGTCTTAACTTCGCCATGCCTGTAAGGGGTTAAGGGATGAAAACGGACCGTATGAAAATCTTGCACCCATTGTTTGCGGGAAACCACATAAAAAAAGAGGTTAAAAGTGGACCTGCCAGGGGTTCATTCCGCAGTTTTATTGCGCTGCTACTTGTAAGCGTAGCCCTATTCTCAGCTTGTCAGTCAGGCGAAAGAACTGTGCTGCGTGACGACTTCAGGAAATACTATGACAGCTTTCAGGTGCAAGGCGCCTTTGCGTTGTACGATCCGCAGGAAGATCGTTACATATTGTATAATCCGGACCAATTCCGGAAGCCTTTCCCGGCTGCTTCGACCTTCAAAATACCGCATTCGCTGATTGCGCTGGAAACCGGTGTGGTGCCCGACGCCAATTTCATACTGCCCTGGGATAGTGTGATACGCGCCTATCCGAAATGGAACTGCGACCACAACCTGCGATCGGCCTTCAGGAATTCAACGGTCTGGTATTACCAGGAAACTGCACGCCGGATTGGTACGCAACGCATGAAACGTTGGCTGGACACCTGCGGCTACGGCAATGCCGATACCAGTGGCGGCATCGATCGTTTCTGGCTGAGCGGCGGACTGCGCATTACGATGGAACAGCAGATTGATTTCCTCCGCCGCCTCCGCAAGAATCAACTGCCATTTTCCAGGCGTTCGGTGGATATAGTGAAGGATATCATGATCGCCAAAGACACAATGGGCTATACCGTGCGCGGCAAGACAGGCTGGGGAGAAATGGACGGGCTTGATATCGGTTGGTATGTCGGTTACCTGGAATCCGACAGCCGGGTGTATTATTTCGCCAATTGCATACAATCAGCCAAACCTGATAATCCGCACTTCGCACCGGCCAGGATTGATATTCTGTATTCCATACTCGGGGAAGTGCTGGGTAAGAAGGATTCAAATTGAACGGAAGCTGTAAAGCCAGAAGGCACAGAAAGCAGGCGCGAAATCCGATTGTGCCGGCGGCGATTACCTTTGTACAGCCGGGCGCAAACAAGATGGAACACAGAGAATGGAAAATCCTTCCGACTCATTTGCTGAGCGATTACCTGGCGCTGACACCTGCATTATCGCCGGCTTTTGAAGCCCTCCATGACGCCGAACTTTCCACGCCCGATTTTCATTTTTACCGCGCTGTAGCCTCCGTGTTCAGCAGCCGGATTGAAGGAGAAGACATCGAACTGGACAGCTATATCCGTCACAAACGTTTTGGCATAGCTTTTTCACCGGATTACACACGAAAAATTGACGACCTGTATGCGGCATATTCCTTTGCTGCCGAGACGCCTTTGAATGAAGCAGGTCTTTTGAATGCGCATACGCTGCTGAGTCGCCATTTCCTGCCTGCCGCGCGCAGAGGCAAATACCGCACAGAGCCCATATTTGTTACAACACCTGATGGCAGGATTGAATATGTCGCAGCACTTCCGGCGCATGTTCCTGCAGCAACAACTTGTTTCTTTGATGACCTGGATTACCTCATGCAGCGCAAGCTCGAAGTTCAGGAAGCATTTTTCTTTGCTGCACTCTTGCACCTGGTTTGGGTAAAAATTCATCCATTCAGTGACGGCAACGGACGTTCGGCGCGACTTCTTGAAAAATGGTTTCTCGCGCATCACCTGGGCGAAAAGGCCTGGTTCCTGCAAAGCGAGAAACACTATTATGAGCAGCACGCCACTTACTACCGCCAGCTTCGTGCCCTCGGATTGGAGTATGAAATCCTGGACTACAGCAAAGCTTTGCCTTTCCTGCAGCTCCTTCCGGGAAGTTTGTTACAGGGCTGAGGAGGGAAAGGAATCAGCGGAAGAAGCAGGCGCGTGGGCAAGTTGGAGGGCCGGGTGCAATATGTGAATCCACGCGGCACCTGGAGCCTGTCCGAAACAAAACCAAACTGGTCGAATACCCTGGTTAAATTGCGGTTAAGCCGAAAAGCGGATATGGCTTGTATGCTAATATTGTGTGCCATTGATCCTAAGGCTTTGAATTTGTCTGTTTGCTGCAGCGGTGGGCTGACTAACCCTGGATGAAGGCTTAAATCCATAAACCAATGAAAAAAACTGCATTAATTACCGGCGCTTCAGGTGGTATCGGGCTGGAGCTCGCAAAAATTCACGCTTCCAAAGGTGGCGATCTGGTATTGGTAGCCAGAAACGAGGACCGGTTACAGGGGATCAAGGCCGAACTCGAGGCCCGGTATCCGGTGAAGGTTCATATCATAGCAAAAGATCTGGCCAAGCCGGATGCGGCCATCGAAGTATATGAAACTACGAAGGCAATGGCCATGCAAATTGACTACCTGATTAACAATGCCGGATTTGGCGATTTCGGCATGTTTGACGCAACCGATTGGGATAAAACTGCGCGAATGATTCAATTGAATATCACCGCATTAACTCAATTCACGAAGCTATACCTGGAAGAAATGCTGCAGCGCGGCCATGGCAAGGTGATGAACGTAGCCTCCACGGCGGCATTTCAATCCGGACCAACCATGGCCGTTTACTATGCGACGAAGGCTTATGTGTTGAGTTTTTCAGAGGCTGTTAATAACGAAGTCAGCGATCGGGGGGTGTCTGTGACGACGCTTTGTCCCGGTCCGACAGAAAGCGGATTTCAGGCCGCAGCAGGGCTGGAAGAGAGCAAGTTGGTGAAGGGCAAGAAGCTGCCTGGTTCTGCCGAGGTAGCTGCCTTTGGATACGCTGCCATGCTGAAAGGTACGCCAGTAGCGATACACGGCTTCATGAACCGGATCATGGCCAACGCAGTGCGCTTCTTCCCAAGACAAATGGTAGTAAAACTCACACGGCGTATCCAGGACCGATCCAACTGATCCCGCAGTCCGTATCCGGAAATGGAGCATGAAACAGCTGATTACATTCTTCGTTCTGGCATGTCTCATCAGCTGGTTGATTTGGCGGCCTTTATACCAGCATGTTTTCGCTTGGCAGGGTTTACCTGTGCTGCCCTACCAGCACGCTTTGGGTGGCCTTGGCCCGTGCTTGGCAGCCTTTCTGCTCACTGCTTTCCTGAACGCCGGGGTTCGTATCTTGCTGCCAAGTATCCTCAGGTTTCTTCATTTCAACGGTTCAATTTCCTGCTGATTCAGCGTCAATGAACTGACAACCAAGTTCCCATCACGTTAGGGGCTGAGGCTTGTTGGTTGAATATTTCAACTTATTCGTTTATAAGCGTTTATTGAACGAATCGGCTGTCTGAGCCTTGCGTATTTCGCCTTTACGGAAAGGAGAAAACGGATGACGCAATTGCGCGAAGCCTGGCTGCATTGGATATGGGAACGGAACGCACTTCCGCCCGGACCGCTCACCCTGCGTGGCGGCGATACATTGGAAATCATTGAAAACGGCACCTATAACCGCGATGCAGGGCCTGATTTCAGCGAGGCCATGCTCAGGATCAACGGCACACTCTGGGCCGGTCATGTGGAAATGCACGTGCGCGAGGAGGAATGGTACGAACACAAACACGACCGCGATCCGGCTTACGACAACGTGATTTTGCATGTGGTATGGCAATACGGCGCCGAAGCCTGTCTGCGCAGCGACGGCAGTGCGATTCCATGCCTGGCCCTGCAAAACCTGATCGGCGACCGGGCGAAGGAGCGCATCCAGACCTTGCAAGGCGGGCTTGACTGGCTGGCCTGCAGCGGCGTCATCCGTCAGATTCCGCCTGCACAGCACCGCGCCATGATGGAACAGGCCCTTGCCAACCGACTGGCCGAACGCAGCCTGCAAATCCAACAGCTGGTCAAGGAACTGGGCGGCGACTGGGAGCATGCGTTCTTCATCCGCCTGGCGCGGAACATGGGTTTTCGCGTTAATGCTGACGCCTTCGAGCAGCTGGCGCGCAGCCTGCATCCGAACCTCTTGTCGCGGCACCGGCATAACCTGTTCCAGCTCGAAGCCTTGCTTTTCGGTCAAAGCGGCTTGCTGACCGGCCGCAAAGCCGACGGATACCGGCAGCAGCTCGCGGAAGAATACCGCTTCCTGCGCCACAAATACAGTTTGCGGCCCATGAAAGCCTCGGTCTGGAAATTCATGCGCATGCGCCCGCTCAACTTCCCCACATTGCGCATCGCCCAGTTTGCCGCGCTCTGGCAATCGCAGGCGGGCTTGTTTGCCGCACTGATGCAAAGCGAGAAGCCGGATAAGGCGATACAGCTATTGCAGGCTGAAGCTTCGGACTATTGGCACCAGCATTTCCGCTTCGGAGAAGAAGCGCCGGTGCAGGGCAAGGCCATCGGCAAAGACGCCGCATCCAATCTCCTCATCAATACCGTGGCGCCGTTTATGTTTGCATACGGGATGTACCGGCAAGACAAAGCGCAAATGGACAAGGCCCTCGGCATGTTATCGGGCATCGCGGCTGAAAACAACCGCATCATCCGCGACTGGATGCAGGCGGGTGTGCAGCCCATGCATGCGGGCGACAGCCAGGCGCTCATCTGGCAGCGCGAGCACATGTGCCGCGAGCGCTGGTGTATGGATTGTCCGGCGGGCGCTTATTGGGTTTCCTTGGGACTAACGCAGCGCACCGGATGAAAAAGTGGCTGGAATACGGTACGGGCTTGCTCATCACCTGCTGGGTGCTCATCACCTGTTTTGCAGGCCTGGGCAATTCACCGGTTCGCTTGTGGGACGAGTCGCGGCAGGCCATGAACACCCTCGAAATGCTGCGTTCGGGCAATTGGGCCTATACCACCTTCCTCGGGCAACCGGATTTCTTCAATACCAAACCTCCCCTGCTCATCTGGCTCCAAACGGCTTCTGCCGGCCTGTTCGGCATGAATACCTGGGCCCTGCGCCTGCCTTCCGCCCTGGCCGTATTGGGGGCCTGCCTGCTGCTTTGGTTTCACCTGCGTGCCAAACCCTGGCAGGCGATGGCCAGCATCGGAGCACTGATTGCATCTGCCTATTGTGGATACCATACCGGCCGCACGGGCGACTACGACGCGTTGCTGGCATTCTTCCTCCTGCTCTCCCTGCTCTCTGCGGTGCAATGGGCTGAACAGGAACATCTGCCCGCGGTGTGGATATTGCCAGCGGCAACGGCCCTCGCCTTCTTCACCAAAAGCGTGGCCGGCTTGCTTTTCGTGCCGGGCATCGGGCTATTCCTTTTGCTGGAAGGCAAACTCATCCACTTGCTCCGCCGCCGCACCTTCTGGTTCAGCTTATTGCTCAGCGCTGCATGTGTGGCCGGGTGGTACCTGTTGCATGAAAAGCTCAGTCCGGGTTACCTGCAGGCCGTCTGGAACAATGAATTCGCCGGACGCATTGCGGCGAGTGCCGAAGCGCATACCGGACTCTGGTGGTTTTACGCCGCCTATATCCATGAAAAAGGATTCCTGCTCTGGCTGCCGGCCATCATCGGTTTGCTGCTGCAGTACCGAAAGAGCGTACTTGCCCGGGCCGCGTTCCTTTGCGGCCTGGTCTTCATGGTGATGATCAGTATCTCGGCCACCAAAATCGAATGGTATGCCAACCCTGTTTACCCGATACTGGCCCTTGGATATGGCCTGTTGTGTCAAACTTTCGTACAAAGATGGAAGGCCGGTGCCGCTTGGGTATGCATCGCTGCCATCGGTGTGATCTGGTGGCTGCAGGTATGGCCGGAAATCCGGACAGCACCCGGCACAGTGCAACCCGGACCGGAAGACGAGCTCAGCCTTTTTCTGCAATCTGATTCTGCCATGCGCAAGCTCAACGAAGGCTGGGCCATCGTGCAAGGCGATTACAGTCCGCTGCTGCTATTCTACAACGAGCAGCTCTTCGATCGCAGCGGCAAACGTTTTCCCTTGCGGTATGCCGACAAGGTTCAGGCTGGTGAACGCGTGCTGGTCTGGCATGAAGCACACCTCAACCGCATCCGCAGCCAATACCGCGACAGCCTGATAGGAAAAGTCGACCATTTGCACTGGTTAGAAATCGGGCTTGCCCACGATTCCATTCCTTAATTTTGCCGGACATGAGCAACCATGATGTAGTGGTCATAGGCGGCGGTATCGTCGGGTTATCGACAGCCCTGCGCCTCAAGCAGCAGCGCCCCGAACTGAAGGTGGCGGTGGTAGAAAAGGAATCCGGACCGGCGGCCCACCAGACAGGGCATAACAGCGGTGTAATCCATTCCGGCATCTATTACAAACCCGGCAGCCTGAAGGCACGGAATTGCATCCAGGGTTATTACGACCTGCTGGAATTCTGCCAGGAACAGCATATTCCCTTTGAGCGTTGCGGCAAGGTGATTGTTGCAACTCGGCAGGAGCAGCTTCCCGCGCTGGAAAATGTATTCAAACGCGGGCAGGAAAACGGCCTCGCCGGCTTGCGTCACCTCAGCGCCGAAGAAGTACGCGAGATCGAGCCCCATTGCACCGGCATCAAAGGGATTTTTGTGCCACAGACCGGCATCGTGGATTACAAGGTGGTGTGCGAGCGCATCGCGAAAGTATTCCAGGATCTGGGTGGTGAAGTGTTCTATAACTCCCGTGTGACGGGAATTTCACGTGCTCAGGGCAAGGTGGTGGTGGCCACTTCGGGCGGTGAATTCCATGCGAAGCTGTTGGTGAACTGCGCCGGTCTCTACTGCGACAAAATAGCGGAGATGGCAGGGCTAAAAACCGATGTCCGCATCATTCCCTTCCGCGGCGAATACTACGCCTTACGTCCGGAAAAGGCTTATCTCGTTAAAAACCTCATTTATCCTGTTCCGGATCCGAATTTCCCTTTCCTGGGCGTGCATTTTACGCGTCGGATCAGCGGGGAGATCGAGGCCGGACCAAACGCTGTTTTGGCTTACCGCAGGGAAGGATACCGCAAGTCTGATTTCCATGCCGGTGAATTGTGGGAATCGTTGAGTTGGAAAGGCTTCCGCAAGGTGGCCATGAAATACTGGAAAACAGGATTGGGCGAATTATATCGTTCCTACAGCAAGAGTGCCTTCACACGTGCCTTGCAGGAATTGGTTCCGGAAGTGCAGGAGAGCGACCTCGAACCGGCCGGTGCCGGCGTACGCGCACAGGCCTGCGACCGGGAAGGCGGCCTGATCGACGACTTTGTGATCCGCGAAGACGAAGGCAGCATCCATGTATTGAATGCTCCATCACCTGCGGCCACGAGTGGACTCAGCATCGGAACAACGGTAGCAGCGCTGGT
>Ga0209990_10002277_pt1 | contig 15251 bp, 8 predicted proteins | sample NOAtaG_6_FD_187304 | JGI IMG/M metagenome (GOLD analysis project Ga0209990, IMG submission 187304) | Freshwater lake microbial communities from Lake Erie, under a cyanobacterial bloom - NOAA_Erie_Diel5S_2200h metaG (SPAdes) (version 2) | ecosystem: Environmental > Aquatic > Freshwater > Lake ...
GCCGCTGCCCTTCGCGAAGCCGCGCGTCCAGTTCGCGGAGACGGGAAACCTGCTTGCGAGCCCGTGGAAGTTCCGCCAGTACGGCCAGTCGGGCGCGTGGGTGAGCGACCTCTTCCCGCATGTCGCCGGCGTAGCCGACGACCTCTGCTTCATCAAGAGCCTGCATGGGTCGAACCCCGCGCACGGCGGCGCGCTTCTCAAGATCCACACCGGCACCGACACGTTCATCCGGCCGTCGATGGGCTCGTGGGTGTCGTACGGACTCGGCACTGAGAACGACGATCTCCCGGCGTTCATCACCATCTGCCCGACGCTTGGCCACGGCGGCGTGAACAACTTCTCGAGTTCGTTCCTGCCGGCTTGGACGCATGGCACGCCGATCGGCCACGCCGGCATTCCGGCGTCGCAGGCGGAAATCGAGCACATGACCGCGGGGCTCCCCCGCGACGTGCAGCGCCGGCAGCTCGATTTCCTGCAGGAGTTGAATGCGCGCCACATGGAGCGGATCGGCGCCGATCTCGCGCGCGATTCATTCCTCGAGGGTCGCATCGCGAGCTTCGAGCTCGCCTACCGCATGCAGGCCACGGCTCCGGCCGTGATGGATCTCGCGGGCGAGAGCGAGGCGACGAAAAGCCTCTACGGGATCGACGAGAAGAAGACGGAGAACTTCGGGCGTCAGTGCCTGCTTGCGCGGCGATTCGCGCAGGCCGGCGTGCGCTTCATCCAGTGCACGCACAGCTACAAGTGGGACCAGCACGGCGACCTCCGCAATGGCCACGCGACGAATGCCGCGGAGGTCGACAAGCCGATCGCGGGTCTCATCCGCGACCTCAAGAGCCACGGCCTGCTCGAGGACACGCTTGTCCTCTGGGGCGGCGAGTTCGGCCGCACGCCGACAGCGCAGGGCGGCGACGGTCGCGATCACAATCCGCACGGCTTCACCATGTTCATGGCTGGCGGCGGCGTGAAGCCTGGGTTCAGCTACGGTGAAACCGACGACTACGGCTACTACGCAGCGGTCGACAAGTGCGATGTCCACGATCTGCACGCGACGATCCTCGCCCTGATGGGCATCGACCATGAGTTGCTCACATACCACTACGGCGGCCGCGACCATCGCCTGACCGACGTGCACGGCAAGATCGTCCGCAAGATCTTCGCCTGAGCTCGGGCGCAGCACTCACACGTGTCGCGGCGACGGGACGAGCGCGTTTGCGACAAGCAGTCCTGCGGCGATCGCGGCAGCCGCCGACAGCGCTCCGACCGCTGTGCTGATGCCACCGACGGTGTCGCTGGCGAGAAGGCCCTGCACGCCGCGGAATCCGATGCTGCCGGGGAGGAGAAGCGCGAGGCCGGGAAGCACGATCGCAAGCGTGGGACGGCGGCGCCAGCGCGCGTAGAGGCTGCCGACGACGCCGACGAACATCGCTGCGAAGAACGGCGCGAACTCGGGCCCGACGACCGCGCGCGACGCTTGCGCCGCGCTCCAGCCAAGAACGCACGACAGAAGCACGATCGGCGCGCGCCGTGGCCGCGCATGCAGGGCAATGGCAAGGCCGGCCGCGATCAGCGCGATCGCGAGCGCCGTGCCGAGGTCGAGCGAATGTCCGCCGGGCTGCACTGGGCGCAGCGCCTCCGGCGGCACAAGTCCGAGCGCTGGAATGAGGCGCTCGCCGATGGCGACGCCAAGACCGAGCACGACGAGCGTCGTGACAGCGCCGACGAGCCGCGCGCTGCCGGAGGCGAGGTTCCGCGTCGAAAGCTCGCTCACGGCGGTTGCCAGCGTGAGGCCCGGTAGAAGCGCGACGAGCCCTGCGAGCGACACCACCGGAAGCGATGCGTTCAGTCCAAACCGGGCGGCGAAGACGACGACGATCGCAGCCACCACCGACGCGATGAGCGCGCCTCCGAACTCGGACAAGAGCTCGCGCTCGCGCCTGCCGCGCGCGAAGCCGATGGCCGCGCCGACGACAAGCCCGACCGGGAGCGCGGCGATCATTTCAGCCGCGCCGCCACCGAGGAACCGCGCCGCACCCGACGAGAAGAGCGCATAGCCCACGCAGAGCGCCGGCACGCTCGGGCGCCACAGTCGCGCATGCACGCGCTCAAGCTGCGCGAGTGCATCGGCCGCGCTCAGTTCGCCCGCGACGAAGCGATCGGCGACCCGATAGGTTTCCTCGAGCAATGCGAGTTTCGGGGTGCCGGGATCAACGCGGAGATTGACGCTCCGCTGGGCGGCGGCGGGCCCCGCGGACGGGTCGTCGACCGAGATGTTGATCCACGTCGGAAGCGAGAAGATCGAGACGGTCACGCCGAGGCGCTCGGCGCATGCCGTGACAAGCCCCTCGAGCCGCTGCGCGGGCGTCCCCGCCTCGTGCAGCATCCGCGCGAGTTGCGCGAGAAAGCGGTCGCCGACGGGCTGTGCGCCGGTCGCCTCCGCTGCGGTGTTGCGTGACGAATTCAAATCTCGCGACATCGAAGGAATGTAGCGGCGATGCCGTCGGACAGCGGCACGCACATCGGGCGAAGCCGCGATAGACTCACCGTGTGATTCTCCGCAGGATCTACGACCCGACGCTCGCGCAGGCCGCCTATCTCGTCGGCTGCCCGTCCACGCGCGAGGCGATCCTGATCGACCCGGCCTGCGACATCGACCGCTACCTCGCGGCCGCCGAGGCCGAGAGCCTGCGCATCACCGCCGTCGCCGAAACCCACGTCCATGCGGACTTCGTGAGCGGCGCGCCCGCGTTCGCGGCGCACCACGCCGTGACGGTCTACCTCTCCGCGGAAGGACCGGCGCAGGATTGGGTCGCGCGCGCCCACCTCGCGCCTGGCGCGCGCATCGAGCTTCTCCATGCGGGCGATGCGATTCGCATCGGAACCCTCGAGTTCCGCGCGCGGCATACGCCGGGCCACACCCGCGAGAGCCTCTGCTACGAACTGACCCGCCCCGGAAGCACCACCAGGCTCCTCTTCTCAGGCGACTTCCTGTTCGCGGGCGACGTCGGGCGGCCGGACCTCGGCGCCTTCGCAACCGAAGGGCTGTCGCTCGCCGAGGCCGTCGACAAGCTGCGTGCGTCGCTCGTGTCGATCGAGGACCTCCCCTCCGACACGCAGGTGCTTCCTGGCCACGGCGCCGGCAGCGAGTGCGGCAAGACCATCTGCAACATTCCGGCGACGACGATCGGGATCGAGCGCGTCATCAACCGCGCGCTCAAGGCGCAGGTCGAAGGCGGCGATTTCAAGGACGCGGTTCTGGCCGGAGCGACGGAGCCCCCGCCCTATTTCGCCCGCGTGAAGCGCATGAACGAGGCGGGCGCCCGCGGCTTTGACGCAATGCCCGTGGTCCGCGCGCTGTCGGCCGCGGAGTTCGGCGAGTTCTGCCAGAGGCCCGAGTACACCGTGATCGACACGCGCGCGTGGAACGACTATCTCGACGCGCGCCTCCCCTACTCGATCAGCGCGCCGTTCGAGAAATCCTTCGGGCCGACGGTCGCGAACTACCTCGAGGAAGACGATCGCATCGTGCTGATCGCAGACCCAGCGAAGGTCACCGACATCACCCGCGTCCTCCTCCGCGTCGGCGTGGCGCCCGAGTCGATCGTCGGTTTCGTCGACCCGCGCGTGGTGTCGGCGCTTGCCGTGGGAAGCTTTGCGACGATCGGCGTCGACGATATCTCGCCCGTCCGGGCGCATGAACTGGTCGAGCGGAGCGACGTGACGGTGCTCGACGTCCGTACCTGCAGCGAGTTCGCGGCAGGCCATCTGCCTGGCGCGCAGCACATCCCGTACACGCATCTGCGCGCGCGTCTCGACGAGGTCGCCCGGGGCAAGCCCGTCCTCTGCTATTGCCGCAGCGGAAACCGCAGCGCGCGCGCCGCCGCCTTCCTCGCGCGCTCTGGGTTCGAGGCGTTCAACATGCGCGGGGGCTTCTGGCCCTACGCAGGCCGCGGCTACCGCGTCGAGCGATGATGCCGCTTTGATTCCTGCCTCCGCCGCGATCGCGTGGTCGCGTGCCTGAATGGTCGAGCTGTGCGTCAATCCACGTTGTAGTCGAGGGTCACGACCACGCGTGCGGTCTTGTCGATCGTGGAGGTGTCGTACTCGCCGCCCCACTCGCTCGAGCTCGTCGAGCCGCGCGCAAGGATCTGGAACGTGCCCTGCGATGCGTTCGCGAGCTTGCCGACCGAGTTGCCTGAACCGCGGGCAAGCGTCTTTGCGCGCTCGAGGGCGTTCGCAGTGGCCTGCTCGAGCAAGCGCAGCTTCGCGTCCTCGATGGTGCTGACCTTGAAGACCGGCGCGCCGCTCTCAACCTCGACCCCCTGCTTGATGAGCGCGGTGGCGTCGTTCGCGATGGCGCGGACAACCTGCACGTTCGGCGACGTGATGCCGATACTCTGCGAGAGCACGAACCGCTCGACGTCGTTGGTCGCGTTACCCTTCTCATCGAGTTTCATCTCGCGACTGATCGAGACGCTGGCGACCGTGATGAGATCGGCCGGAATGCCGCGCTCGATGACGAACGCCCGCAGCGACTCCGCCGACTTCTCGAGATTCGCGTAGGCCTCGGGCAAGGTGGCGGCGCGCGCGCGCACGACCCCCCACCACGATCCGCGGTCGCTGGCGAGATCCATCTCTGCGACGCCCTTCACGGAGATCTGATTCACCTGCCGCATGCTGCGCAACGCTGTGCCGAGGCGCTCGCTCGCACCAAGGACGCCGAAGGCGAGCGCTGCGCCGAGGAGGAACAGGCCGACGCCGGGACGCCCCATCCAGGCCGCAACGCGCGAGAGCGTGCCGCGCCGCGGTCCGCGGCCACGGCCGCCGCCACGCGCAGCGTGCGAGTCCACCGCGCGGGTGAACTCGGGCGCCGATGCAACCTTCATCCCATCCTTCATCCCATCCTTCATCTCTACCGAACTGCCACCACGAACGTCCGACATGACGCCTCCCTGCTGCCATCGGAATGGCACGACGCGATGCACGCGCGACCTTGCGCGTGCGTTTCCCACCGCGTGTGTGTGATCAAACCAACGGACGCCGTCAGGGTACGGGAAGCGCGACCGGGGTCAAGCGGTTGAATGAGATCAAGGCCGGTATCGTCGCCGCAGATCGCAGCGGTCGAAGGCTGAGGTCGGGGCCGGGGCCGAAGCCGGGGCCGGGGCCGGGGCCGGAACCGGGACCGGAACCGGGGCCGTCCGGGCGGCAAACCCGAAGACCACTCGCGGCGCGGTTCGCCGGGGCCCTGCGCGGCGCCCGGCTGCAGGAAGGCGAGACGGGGCCGTACTCCACATGATCCAGTCACGCGATACGGCGAGTTGAAGCCGACCAAGGCGGGTCACGGCCAGCCGGGATGCCGCATGGATCGACGTCCGGGGATCCGTCAGACGGAACCTAGCGTTCCCGCGCCAACTCCCGGAATAGGAACCGGGCGCGCCGTAGGTTTCCATATTCGCTCTCCGCGATCCCGTGCCCCCCGTTGGGAACGACCAGCAGCTCGAAGTCCTTCCCGGCGTCGATCAGTTTCTGCACCACCTGCATCGTGCTCGAAGGATCGACGTTGTCGTCAAGCGCGCCGACCACCAGCATGAGCGCGCCGCCGAGCCGCGCGGCATCCTCGGTGTTCGAGCTCCTGGCGTAGCTCTCGTCGACAGGCCAGCCCATCCACTGCTCGTTCCACCAGATCTTGTCCATGCGGTTGTCGTGGCAGCCGCAGTCGGCGACCGCGGCCTTGTAGAAGTCCGCGTGGTCGAGCACCGCGCGCATCGCGTTCTGCCCACCGGCGCTGCCGCCGAAGATGCCCACGCGGGCGAGATCGAGCCCGGGCTGCTCGGCGGCAAGCGCGCGGATCCATGCGATCCTGTCGGGAAATCCCGCATCGGCGAGGTTCTTCGCGGCGACGTCGTGGAACGCCTTCGAGCGCCAGTTCGTTCCCATGCCGTCGATCTGGACGACCACGGCGCCAAGTTCCGCGTACTCGCGGCTGCGGCCGCCGAGCTCGAACCACTTCGGCACGTGCTGGCCATGCGGACCCGCGTAGATGTTCTCGATGACCGGGTACGAGCGGGACGGATCGAAGTCGGTCGGGAAGTACGCGAGCCCCCAGATGTCGGTCACGCCATCGCGGCCCTTGGCCTTGAAGCGCTTCGGCGCGCGCCAACCCGCCGCGCGCATCGCACCGTCGTCGGCGCGACCGAGTTCGGCCACCAAGGCGCCATCCGACGTGCGGCGCACCTCGTAGACGGGCGGCATGTCGGCGCGCGCGCGCACCGAGACAAGCGCCTCGCGCGTCGGCGAGAAGTCGACGCGGCACGTTCCATCGCCCTCGGTCAGCATGGTGACGCGGCCATCGTCGATCGAGACGCGCGCATGATGGACGTGGTACGGATCCTGCATCGGGTCCCGCCCCATCACCGCAAGGTCCACCGTGCGCGCCTTCTCGTCGACGGCATGCACGCGCCGCACAAGCCACTCGCCCTCTGTCACCGCGCGCTTCACGCGCCCCGTCGCAACATCGACAAGCACAATGTGGTTCCAGCCGCTCCGCTCGGTCATCCAAAGCAGTTCGCCGGTTGCATCGAGCCAGTGCATCCAGACTTTGTTCGTGTAGTCGACGAACGTCGGAAACGACTCCTCCGCGACCGTGCGCGCCGCGCCGCTCTCGAGATCGACCGCCACAAGCCGCACCACGCGATGTCCGCGCTCGTTGTAGAGAAACGCGACCTCGCGACCGCCAGGCAGCACGCGCACGCGGTCGATCGACCAGGGATTCGCGAAGAGCGCGTTGTCGAGCGCGATCTCGCGCATCGCGGGCGCAGCCGGGCCCCCGGTCGCACCGCCGAGCCGGAAGAGCCGCGGCGCAGCGCGGTCGACCTCGTCACCCGGCTTCAGGTAGTTGAACGCGCGCAGCTTCGGCTGCAGCTGGTCGCTCGGCGCGCTCTCGACAAGATGCACGTCGCGACGCTGGCCGTCCTTCACCTTCAGCGCAAAGACGGCGTCCTGCGCCGGCGAAATCCAATGCGCGCGATAGGCGTCGCCCGCCATCCCGTCATTCGTGCGGAAGATCTCGACGCCCTCTCGTCTGATGACGAGATTCGGCCCGTCGCGATCAACCTCGAGGCCAGTGCTCGTCACGTCACCCGTCGCGTCGACCGTCGCAATCCCCGACACACGTCCCGACACGTCCTGCGTCTCCTTCTGACCATCAAGCGCTTCCGTGCTTTCGGGCTCGGTTGGCACCGAAACACCGTTCGATGGCGACGCTCCGTCGCCGTCAAGCCGCTGCACGATCGGCTGCTCCATTCCATCGAGCACGATGCGAACGGAAACGCCGCCGTCCGCACCGACGACAGAGACATCCTTCACGGGCAATCGGCTCTCGGATGCGGTGCGTCCTGCCGTCGCGAGTTCTCGAGCCACCGCTGCGTGATCGAAGAGCGGCGTCTTCGCTTGGGCGCCCTGCTTCGCGGCATCGACCAACCACCATCGGCGCGTGCCGTCGCGCGCCTGCTCGCGGTACCAAAGTCGCGTTCCATCGATCCAGGTCCGCGGGCCGATGGGGTCGTGGTGCTGCGCCACCTGCCCGCCGATGCGCACGCGCGCGGCGTCGAGCGCTGCACGCACGTCCTCAAGGGAGTGTGGAGGAGCGCCAGTCGCAGTGGCACACGAGAGGAAACCGATCGATGCCCAGCGCCAGGAGTCAGCCATGCCCTGAACGTACCTCAAATCCCCTGACAACACGACGGCGCCATGTCAACCTGCACCGCGCATGATCTCGGCAAAGAATCGGCCAACCGTCCCGCAATGGCGACATCTAAACCGCATCGCAACCGAGAACTTCGCTCGGCATCACACGAATCCAATGATCGGCGGCGAACGTCCTTGCCTCGCGCCGTTCCGCATCCATCATCCAAGGAGTCCTGATGAAACCCCGTCTTTGCTCTCTCCTCCTTCTCTCGGCAAGCGTCGTCTCGGTCGCAGCCTCGCCCGCGCTCTCGCAACCCACCACCGACTTCCGGGTGCTGCCCTACCAGCTGAACCCCACCACGGACGGGATGCTGTTCACCTGGTTCACGACCGGCGAAACCCCCGGCAGCCTGACCGTCGCCGGCCCCGGCCTCAAGAGCCCTCTGAGCTACACCAGCACGCCCGCGCTCGTGCCGGTCCTCGACTACCAGATCGCCGGCGAACTCAATGCGACCGGCGCGTTTCCCTTCAGCACCACGGCGATCTTCTCCGCGCCCGGCGTGCCGGCACGCAACTATCGCCATCGCGTGACGATCAGCGGCCTCGCGCCCGACACTGAGTACACCTACACGGTCACGCAGGGCGCATCGACCTACTCGAACACGTTCCGCACGGCACCAACGCCTCAGATCAACCGCTCGCTCCGTTTCATCGCCATCTCGGACAGCGAGACGCTCGTCTCGGGCCGCACGCGCAACCGCGAGTGGGCACGAACGACGCCGCAGATTTCGGGGAGCACGGGCCGTCCCGCGGGCACTGGTCGAGGCAAGGACCAGTACTTCCTCACCGAGACCGTCGGCTATCAGGAGAACATCAAGAACATCGAGTCGCGCAACGCCGACATGCTGATCTTCGCGGGCGACCTGATCGAGGGAACGGGAACAGAGTGCCAGCGCCGCTGGGATGAGTTCTGGCGCCACAATGCGGGTGAGTACGACGATCTCTTCAGCGGCATGCCGTTCGTCGCCGCGATCGGGAACAACTGCATCTACAACGGCGGCGGAAACGGCACGGCAAACCCGCTGGTTCAGTACGCCCGCAACCAGTGGTCGGCCTACTTCGATTTCCCCGCGAACAGCGATCCGCTCGCGAAGGATCTCTACTATCGAACCGACTACGGCCCGATCACGATCATCACGCTCTGCTCGGTTGGTTCACTCGGCGCCAACGACAACGTCTCGCCGCCGCAGGGACAGTTCCTCAACGTCAACTTCCCGTTCAACCGCGACACAAACCGCGCCTGGCTGCTGAACTACCCGTACGGCGACCTGCCCGACTTCAACATCGGCACGGCGCAGTGGAACTGGGCCGTCAAGCAGCTCGCCGCCGCCCGCGCCGCCGGCCAGATCATCTTCGTCCAGTGGCATCACACGCCGTTCAGCCGCGGCGTCCATGGCACCAGCGTCACCAGCACGCAGTCGGGCGAGGCCATGCGCATCTACGCGCCGCTCATGGAGCAGTACCGCGTTGCCGGCGTCTTCACCGGCCACAGCGAAGTGGCCGAGATGAGCTACTTCGATCTCGACAACGACGGCTACGGCGTGCACCTTTGGGACGTCGGCGCGGCTGGCGACGGCCTGCGCGGCGTCGAGGATGCGCCGGGCGCGACGAACGCCGCCATCACAGCGTGGCGCTCGAATTCGCTGAATCCTCAAGGCGCCGCGTGGAACCCGAACCCATACCACCGCTGGAGCGCCGACCAGAGCGAGCCGGAGAACTGGAGCGGCAACCGGCTGATCGGCGGCGGAAAGCACTACGGATTCCTCGAGTTCGACGTCGAGCGACTGAAGAACGGCGAGTATCGGATCAGCTTCCAGAACTGGCACACGTTCCCGATCAACCAGGGCGACACGAACTTCACGGTCACTGGATACGAACTGCGCCAGTACTCGAACCGCGTCGTGCTCGAGGGCCCGGCCGACGATCTGCGTCCGGTCGCGCTCCCGCCAGCCTGCGCCGACATCGATCTGAACCAGGATGCGCGCATCGACTCGGCCGATCTCGGCATCGTGCTGAGCGGTTGGGGCACGCCCGCGGGCGACGTGAACGGCGACGGCACGACCGATTCGGCCGATCTCGGCGTGCTGCTCTCCGCGTGGGACACGAGTTGCACGGGGTGAGTGCGCACGAAGGGCGACCACGTCGCGAACGACAGCCGCTCCGAGCAATCGGAGCGGCTGTTTTCATGCCGGTTGCTGCGCGAAGGCCCGACGCTCAATCGGGCTGCACGCTCATGATCCAGCCCATCGCGGCGCGATCGTCGTCGGTCCAGCGATCCTGCCAGATGTATCGGTTGAGCCGCGGATACTCGACCGCCATCGCGTCCTCGATGCGATTGTGCAGCGCACGCTCCTCGGGCGTCGCGACACCCTGCGCGAGCTTCTCACCGTACGGCAGCAGGCTCCGCTTCAACTGCACGTAGCGGGCCGCCATGCGACGAAACTCGTCGAACTTGCGGTCGCGCGCAAGCTTCTGGTACGACGCATCGCCTGGCTTCTCGGGCACCGCAGGCGGCGTTGGCAGGCCGAGCTCCTGCGCCACCTGCTCGACGACACGCGGATCGGGATCGTTCGGATCGGCACCGCCGGCCGTCTCCTCCGATCCGTCCGGTGCGGAGCCTCGGGCGTCCTCGGAACGCGCGCCAGACGATTCCTTGGTCCACTGTGCATCGTCGGCCGATGCCACCGGCGCCAGGGGCGCTGGCGCAGCCGCTTGCGAGGAGGGCGCCCTTGTCGGCGCGGCAGCGGCCCGCGCCGCCTCGGCCGCATGGCCTGGCTCCGCGGCACCGAGTCGCGCGCCGTCCATGAGGGGCGCGCCATCAAGGCTGCGCTGCGCCCTGCGGCTTGAAGCCCGCGGGCGGCTTCGCATCGAAGAACTCCTCGGCGTAGCCCGGGTTCAGGACGATCTTCGCATAGTTCATCGTGATCCTGTCGCCACCCACGCCCGGAGTATCCGGCGTCTCGATCTCCTGACGAACGATCCTTCGGGGAAGAGAGTCCGAGCGGGCGTAATGGATCGTCTCGGTGGCGAGGCCTCGCCCGACGACATCGCCCGGGGCACCATCTTCCGTCATTGACACCTTCGGTCGCTCGATGAAGAACTCGACGACATCGCAGATCTGGCCGTCGAGCTCCTCTGTTCCGAGAATTCGCGCGCCGATGATCACCGGATCGAGCAGGTTCGGCGGCGCACCCGCCGGCGTGCGGGCACGCTGCGCGTTCTTAAAGCGCTCCTCCAGGATCCACTGCGGAAGCGCGGGAATTGCTGCGCCAACCGAGCGGAACCAGTTGTTGCCGTAGTCCGTGTAGGTCTGCGTCCGCTCATCGAACTCAAGCGCACCGCTGCCGCCGTAGACGATGGTCGGGGCGGCGACCTCGCCAGCAGCCGAGCGGTTGAGACGTGTGATCCTGAACTTCGGAATCGACATGCCGTCCTGCGTCTGGAACCGCATCTGCACCCGATGCCAGACGCCGAGGATCTCGATGCCGGCGACGCTCGCGCCGCTGCCCTCGAGCATCGTCTCGCAGCTGATCGTTCGAACGGCCTTCAGCGTCTCACGCGCGCGCTCGGCGACGAGCACCGCCTCGGGATGCACGACGAGCGGCGGCAACTCGACCTTCGTCGGCTCGGGCTTCGTCGGCTCTGGCTTCGTCGGCTCGGGCTTTGGCGGAGGCGACACTGCGGGCGGCTGCGCTCCCCCGCCAACGGGACGGCTGTCGGATGCCGGAAGGTCCCCGGACATCTTCTGGGGCTCGACCATGACGCGAAGCTCCATGTCCGGCCGCGCGCCCGTCGGCGCCGGTGCGGTCGACGGATCGGCGTTCGTTGTTGCCGATGCGGCGCTGCTCGCAGGCTCGGCTGTCTTGACTGCCTCGTCTGTCTTGTGGGATGCACATGCTGCAAGCAGCACCGTCAGGGCGAGCGTGGCGGGGAATGACAGGCGAAGCGGGCGTTGAATCATGGCTGCGTCCATATCGGAAAGAACTGTCCTGGATGCACAATCTGGCGGGAATCCCGCGCTTGCGCGCGGCTCTGGGGCCGCAGGACGCTCAGTGGGCGTGTCTGGAACTCATGGTCTCATGGTCTCATGGTTTCGTGGTTCCATGGTTCCATGGTTTCATGGTTCCATGGTTGCATGGGCTGCATGGGCAGCATGGGCAGCATGGGCCTTCGGCGATCCGTCAGACAGAGCCTAGGTTCTGTCTGAGGGATCGCCGATGGCCCGAAATCCGCATCGGCGCCCGGCTGGCAAGGAGGGGAAACGAAGCTGTATCCGAAGCGATACAGTGAGTTGAACCCGACGCCGCCAGCCGGGATGCCGCGCGGATTGAAGCCCGGCGATCCGTCAGACAGAGCCTAGTACAGAACCCGGAACCGGATCGTGCCAGAGACGGCCCGCAACTCGTCGACGACGGCGTCGTCGTAGGTCTTGTTGACGTCGGTGACGACGTAGCCAACCGCTTCGTCCGTCCGGAGCGACTGGCCGAGGATGTTGATTTTGCGCCTTGCGAGAATCGAGTTCATCTCGGCAAGGACGCCCGGCTGGTTGCGGTGGAGGTGCAGGAAGCGATGCGCGCGCGGCGTCGGCGGAAGCGCGATGTTCGGCAGATTCACGCTGCCGGCGGTCGAACCCGCGTTCACGTGATCGACGAGCCGGTTCGCGACGAAGGTGCCGATCCCCTGCTGCGCCTCGGCGGTCGAGCCACCGATGTGCGCGGTGAGGATCACGTTCGGAACACCACGCAGCGGCGTATCGAACGCTTCCTTGTTTGAGTTCGGCTCGGCGGGGAACACGTCGACCGCTGCGCCCGCGAGATGTCCCGCCTTCAGGCTTGCGGCAAGTGCCTCGAGGTCGACGATGTGCCCGCGCGCGAGATTGAGGAGATACGCGCCCTGCTTCATCTTGCGCAGCTCGCGGTCGCCGATGAGGTGCGTGTTCTCGCGGCGGCCGTCGACGTGCAGGCTCACGACGTCGGACTTCGCGAGAAGATCGGCCAGGCTCTTCGCGCGACGCGCGTTTCCAAGCGGCATGACCTCCGCCACGTCGTGGTAGAGGACCTGCATGCCCATCGCCTCGGCCAGCACCGACAGCTGCGAGCCGATGTGGCCGTACCCGACGATTCCAAGCGTCTTCCCGCGGACTTCGCTGCATCCCTGCGCGCTCTTGCGCCAGCCGCCGGCGTGCAGGATGCGGTCGCTCTCGACCGCGCGTCGCATGAGCATGACGATCTCGCCGATGACGAGCTCGACCACGCTTCTCGTGTTCGAATAGGGCGCATTGAAGACCGCGACGCCGCGCGATGCGGCGGCCCCGAGGTCGACCTGCTCGGTCCCGATGCAGAAGCAGCCGACCGCGAGAAGGCGATCCGCCGACTGAAGCGCCGTCGCCGTGACGCGCGTCTTGGAGCGAATGCCAAGAAGCGACACACCCTTCAGCGCGCGCGCAAGCTCGGCTTCCGGAAGCGCGTCGGAGATCGCCTCGACCTTGTAGCCCTCGTCGCGCAGCAGGTTCGCGGCGTCGGCGTGGATGTTCTCGAGAAGCAGCGCGACCATGCGCGACTTCGGGAAGCTCGGCGCGCCGGGCAAGTCGTAGATCCAGAGGAGTTCGTCCACGCTGCGGACAACGCGGTCCGCGCGCGCGATGACGTTCTCTCGGGCGATGTTCTCGCAGTAGGCGACGAACTCCTTCGCCGCGCCCGCGTCGCGAATCTCGCAGTCGGTCGCGCCGTCGCCGACGGCGACCACCTTGCCCGCGAGCTTCAGCGCACGCACGGCGGCAGGCTTGCCCTTCGGCTTCGCAAGGTGGCTCTCGGTGTCGTAGCCGACGACGCTCTTGCCATCCTTCGACCAGTGGAACTCGTTCGCGATCACGTGATCGGCGGGAATGCCGAGTTCGGCGCAGACCGGGACGACGTAGTCGCGAAAGCCCGAGCTGACGACGTAGATGCGGGCGGCGTTCCTGCGGATCGCGGCCTTGTGCCGACGGAAGCTCGGGGCGATCTTCCGCTTGAGCAGCTTGACGACGGCATCGACGTGCGACCGGGCGATCGCCAGTTGCGACAGCCGTCGCCGAAGCGACTCATCGATCCCGATGCGCCCCTCCATGCCGTCGCGGGTGATGCCCTCGATCGCAAGCACCTTCGCCTCGCGGTCGGGGTCATCGGCCAGCGCGAGCCGAGCGATCTCGTCGAGGCCTTCCGCGGCCACGATGGTCGAGTCGAAGTCGAGAATGAGGGTGGTCTCTGGGGACGCCATAGAGCCGAACATATCGGCACTTGAAGGCGCGCGGATGAGGGAAACAGCTGCGCCGCGGTCGAGGCCGAGCCCGGAACGGTGCCTGTCACGTGCCGGGGAGTGCCGTGCACCAAACGGCACGTGCCGTGCACCAATCAGGAGGCACCGATCAGGGTCGGACAAGAGGGCCAAAGCCGCCGGCGGCGGTCGCTCACGCCATGATGCCGCGCACAAGTTCGCCCTTGACGTCGGTGAGGCGATAATCGCGCCCCTGCGCCCGGTAGATCAGCTTCTTGTGGTCGATGCCGAGCAGGTGCAGCATCGTCGCGTGAAGGTCGTGCACCTCGACCGGGTTCTCGACGATGTTGTACGAGTAGTCGTCGGTCTTCCCCCAGGTGATGCCCGGTTTGATTCCGCCGCCGGCAAGCCACGCCGAGAAGCAGCGCGGATGGTGGTCGCGGCCGTAGTTGTCGCGCGAAAGCTGTCCCTGCGAGTACACCGTGCGGCCAAACTCGCCGCCCCAGAGGACGAGCGTCTCCTCGAGGAGCCCGCGGCGCTTGAGGTCCTTGACGAGCGCAGCCTGCGCCTGATCGACCGCCTTCGCCTGGGCGCTCAGCTCGCTCGGGAGGTTTCCATGCTGATCCCATCCTCGCATGTAGAGCTGGATGAAGCGCACGTCCCTCTCGGCCAAACGCCGCGCCAGCAAGCAGTTCGCCGCGAATGAGCCCGGCTTGTGCACGTCGGGGCCGTACATCTCGAGCGTCGCCGGGTCTTCGTCGGAGAAGTCGGTGAGATCGGGCACCGACATCTGCATGCGGTACGCCATCTCGTGCTGCGCAAGGCGTGCGCGCACCTCGGGGTCGAGGCTGTCCTCAAACTCCGTTTCGTTCAGTTCGCCAACAAGATCGAGCATGCGGCGCCGATCCTCGCGCGAGACGCCTTCGGGGTTGCGAAGGTACAGCACTGGATCGCGACCCGAACGAAGGCGGCAGCCCTGGTGCTCGCTCGGAAGGAACCCGCTGCCCCAGAAGCGCGCGCTGAGCGCCTGCATGTTGCCGACGCCCTGCGTGATCATCACGACGAATGCCGGCAAATTCGCGTTCATGCTGCCGAGGCCATAGCTCATCCACGAACCGAAGCTCGGACGGCCGGGCTGCTCGCTTCCGGTCTGGAAGAACGTGATGCCGGGCTCGTGGTTGATCGCCTGCGTGTGCATCGAGCGGATGAGGCACATGTCCTTCGCGATGCCGCCGGTGTGCGGCAAGAGCTCG
>Ga0209990_10002284_pt1 | contig 15220 bp, 11 predicted proteins | sample NOAtaG_6_FD_187304 | JGI IMG/M metagenome (GOLD analysis project Ga0209990, IMG submission 187304) | Freshwater lake microbial communities from Lake Erie, under a cyanobacterial bloom - NOAA_Erie_Diel5S_2200h metaG (SPAdes) (version 2) | ecosystem: Environmental > Aquatic > Freshwater > Lake ...
CCCATTATATCACAAAGGTTGTCAACAAAATGAAAGAAAGACAAATGGAGTTATATAATGAATTTGATAAACACGGTGATATAAAAATTTAAATATGATACAATTAGGTTTATCCGGCTTTTACCATGATTCAGCTGCAGCATTAGTTATTGATGGTAAAGTTATAGCAGCAATTGAAGAAGAAAAACTATCCGGTGAAAAGCATGATAGTTCTTTTCCGTTTAAGGCAATCCAATGGGTTTTAGAATTTGGAAAAATAACAATCGATGAAGTTGATATGGTTTGTTGGTATGAATCTCCTGACCTAAAATTTAAAAGAGTTGAAAATCAAATAGGTTCTAAATGGTTTCCATTGAGAAGATGGTTTCCACAATGGAGAGCATTTGAAAAAAGATGGAATGAAACCGAAGGTAATTTACAAGGCCTTTTAGAAACCATCGGATATACAGGTGAAATACTATATACAAAACACCACCTATCTCATTTAGCATTTTCATATTACACATCACCATTTGATGATGCAATTGGTGTATCAATTGATGGAGTAGGTGAAAATGAAACACTTTTAGCATGCTATATTAGAAATAATAAATTTCATAAAATAACATCATTAAATTTTCCGAATTCATTGGGATTGGTATATTCTGCATTAACTGCTTATTTAGGATTTAAACCAAATGAAGGTGAGTATAAAGTTATGGGATTAGCACCATATGGGGATAGTTCAAAATATCAACATGTGTTTGATAAAATAACGTATTATGAAAGGCTTGCTGATTTAGTAAACATAAACCAAAAATATTTCACATATCGCACATCAGAAACGGATATGTTTAATATGAATTTGATTTCATTAATAGGATTTCCACCCCGTTTTAAAGGTGAATCAATTGAACAACATCATAAAGATTTAGCCGCAGCATTGCAAAGCTGGTATGAATCTCAATTTTATTTTATTTTAAACAGAGTAAATAGTAATTGGAATAGTGAGAATTTAGTATTGGGTGGTGGATGTGCATATAACGGAACAGCAAACGGTAAAATAAAACATCATACAACTTTTAAAAATGTATGGATACCATTTGCGCCATCGGATGCAGGTTCTGCAATTGGCGCATGTTTGTGGCATTGGCATATTACATTAGGTAATCCAAAAGTACATGGTGGGGATAATCAATCACCATATTTAGGACCAGAATGGAATATTAAAGTCGGAGATATTGTAAAGCAAAATAAAAAATTATGTGTTGAAGTTGCACCTGATGAAGAACGTTTATGCCAAATAATTGCAAAATATGTAAAAAATGGAAAAATAGTTGGTTGGTTTCAAGGTAGAACTGAATTCGGTGCAAGAGCATTGGGCAATCGTTCTATATTGGGTAATCCACATCTTCCAGATATTAGAGATAAAATTAATAAAGTTGTCAAAAAAAGAGAAATGTTTAGACCATTTGCTCCATCAGTAACACAAGAAGATTATCAAAAATATTTTAGTTCCGAAGGTGATGTACCATATATGAATCAAGTTGTAAAAGTAGTTTCACAAATACCAATTCCATCCGTAACACATATTGATAATAGTGCAAGAATACAGACTGTAACAAAAGAACAAAACCCTTTATATTATAAATTATTGAAAGAGTTTGAAAAACTAACAGGTACCCCTATACTTTTAAATACGTCATTTAATTTAAAAGACCACACAATGACAAATGATCCAGATAAAGCAATATGGACATTCCTAAATTGTGATATGGATGTTTTAGTAATTAATAATTTTATAATTTATAAGTAATGATATTACATGCTTACGGTGATAGTTGGACCGAAGGTGAAGGATGTAATTTAAATGAAGAATCCAAATTAAAAAATCAGGATTTAATCATATATAGAAATCAACACTCTTGGGTAAAACTGTTAGGAAACAAATTAGGATTGAGTTGGATTAATAATGGTAAAAGTGGAAATCCAAACGCAGTAATATTTAATCAAATTATAGATGATGTTACGAATGGTAGGGTTAAGAGAGGTGATTTTGTAATTGTATTATGGAGTTCATCTTTAAGAGATTACGCTGCATTTTTACCAAGACAACAATGGGTTAGTTGGTCTGTAAAACATCTAATTAATTTACCTGAAAAGTTTATAAATTCTTATAAAAGCAATAATTCTAATTACGATTTATTCCTATCAGAATATAAATCATTTTTTTTAAACCAAATGTTTAATCAAAACTATTATAATATTGTTAATCAAAATTATATAATATTTTTACAAAAGTTATTTGAATATTATGGTGTGAAATGGATAATGGCAGATGCTTTTGACAAAATGATTGTTGATTTGGATTCAAAGGATGATATTACACACTTAATTGATAAATCTGTATATTGGAATTTTATGAAAAAAACATTTAAAGATTTTTTAATAGAAACCAAAACAGATTGCTTTGAAGATGAAAAAATGATTACAAAAAATCCGGCTCAACATCCAAACGAATTGGGATATAATCTAATAAGTGAAGAATTTTATAATTATATAGTAAAGAATGTGATATTATGAGTTCAGAATTTCAACTATTTGATGGTAAAAATCTATCATCATTATTTAGAGATATATACGAAAACCAACAAAACAAAAAGAAAAACATTTCCGATTTAATTGAATCATTGAGGAAATTAATTAAGAACGTTGGTGAAGCAACAGTTATTGCCCCAATCATAAAAGACCTTATCGAAGTATCAGTTAAAAATGATGAACACTTAATTAAGATGGCAACTATTGCACAAAGACTTGCTGCAGCAGAAGCAAAGGGTATTGGTGAAGATGGTTGGTTAAGTGAGCAAGAGAAAGCACAATTGTTTTCTCAATTAGAAGAAACTATTGATGAAGTTGATGCAAAAAACAAAGAAAGAATTACGGATATTGAAATAGAGATTGAAGAAATAACAAAAAAGATTAAATAATGGTATCCTTTTTAGCAACGGTAACTAAAGTATTCTATAAAGAAGAAGATTTTTTCGATACCGAAAAAAAAGATGATTTTCTTTTAAAATATAATGATAACAAAAACTTTGCAGATAAAGATTCTAGATTTTTGGGAGCAATAACATATGCAAGAGAAACTCCTATTATCGTAGAAGCATATGCATTTCCATTTGATAAAAATAATTTTACATATCCGATACAAGGTGAGACTGTAATTATTTTAGAAATAGAAAATGAGTATTTCTGGTTACCATACTCTACCACTCTATATCCAAATTATAGAGAAGATTATAAAACATCCGAAACATCGAAAGAAAGAAAACCAGAAGAAGCAAATACAAAATCTACTGCAAAAGATTATAAAGAAACGAAGCAAACAGGTACAACAAATACCCCACCACCTGCTAAAAAATCAGAAACTAAAAAATACAAAGTAAACGAAAAAATAAAGTTTCTAAAACCAAAAGAAGGTGATACGATAATTCAAGGTAGAGTTGGTAACACAATTCGTTTTTCCGAATTTTTCCTAACAGAAGATGATAAAACATCATCACCATCTATATTCATTCGTAATAAACAAAACCCAGAATTAGATGATAAGAAGATTGGTGAGTTAATAGAAGAAGATATAAACAAAGATGGTACATCTATTTACTTAACATCTGGTAAAGTAAAAGTTCCGTTTAAAGAAACGATTGAAAAAACAAAAGTAGGATTTAAAGAATACCCATCATCAGATGATTTAAAGGGTGACCAATTTTGGTTAAATTCGGATAGAATAGTACTATCAGCAAAAGCAAAAGAGTTTATAATATTTGGTAAGGGAAATACGGGAGTAATTACGGATGGTAATTATTCAATTGATGCTGAAAAGGAAATTTACTTTCACAATAAGAAAAACATAACAATACATTCGGAAGGTTCTAACAATATTTTCTTAAATTCGGATAGTGGTAAAATATATTTAGGAAAAGATAAAGGTGAAGGTGATGCAGGAGCGGCAGTACAAAAAATGGTATTAGGTGGTGAGTTAGTTAAGATTTTAGAAGATTTAATAGATGCAATAACAAAACAAATTTATTTAACACCAGCTGGTCCATCTGCAACGGGGCCTACAAATGTAGCTACGTTTAATCAGATAAAATCTAAATTAAAAACAATATTAGCAGCTAAAAACTTTTTAAGTAAGAACTAATGTCATGGAGTATTTTCAAAGCATCTTTGCTGCCGGTGATGCAATCACACGCATTTGGGAACAATATGGCAGGATTTGCGAAAGCATTCGCATTAGCATATGATACTGCTATAAAAGCAGGAAAAGAAACGGTAAGTCCAATCCCATTGATGAAAGGAAACGTAACAGCAATGGAAGCCCAAATAGTTGGGTTACTATCACAAACACAAAAATCAAATTCGCTAACTTTATTAGATGTTATAGGGCCTGCAGTTATAACCTATTGGACGGGTGGATTAATGATGCCAATCCCACCAATAATACCTCCACCGGGTGCAATAAAAAGTATAGCACTTACACAAGGTTTGGTTTTAAACCCAGGAGTTTGGACACCTATTCCTGTTCCACCAAACAATAATCCATCGGTATTTTTAGATGCATTTATTAATGCAGCAAAAATACATTTGAGTACTGTTAGTGGATTATACATAGTATTAGCACAATATCCACCACCAGCACCACCTGCTCCTGGAGTTATACCCTGGTCTGGATATATTGTACCCTAATTAAATTTTAACTTTCAATATTTATTAAAAACAATTATTATGGATTCGAAATTATTAGTCGGATTAATCAAAGAAGTTGTAAAAAACGAAGTTAAGCAACAAGTCAAAGAAGAATTGGCAAAATTGATTAAGTCCGGTGCAGTTACATTAAACAAAGAAAGAAAACAACCATCATTAATGGAAATGACGGAAGTTAAAAAACAACCAGTAAAAAATACACAACTTGATTTACATAGACCAACAAAGCAATTTTCAAATAATCACATATTAAATGAAGTCTTAAATCAAACTACTCCGTTCACTGCAGCACAAAGAGCAGAAGGTGGAATGATGGATGAAAGTTCTGTATTAGATATGATACAACCAGAAAGATATGAAGAGGATGGTTGGGAAACTATGGATTACAGAATGCAACAAACACCAAAACAAATACCATCAACGGGTAATGCAGGATTGGATGCAATTCAAAAGGCATTAAATAGAGATTATACTCAATTGACAAAAGTATTCACAAAGCAGGAAAAAGAAAAAGGATTAAGATAAAATGGCAATAGAATTAGGAAAAGTTAATGTAAATGATTTATCTAAAAACGATTATAAGGTAATCGGTATAGGTATAGATAGAAGTTCTAATTCTAATGGTATATTTTCTGTCAATTTTACAACTATTTCGCAGGCTAGAGATAATTTAAAAAATCTCATAATGACAAAAAAGGGAGAAAGAGTTATGTATCCTGAATTTGGTTGTGATATTTGGTCTTTACTATTTGAACCAATTATTACTGGTGAAATCGATGATAAAATAGAGGCAACAATAATAAGAGCAGTAAATATTTGGATGCCCTATATTAATATTGATGAAATAATTTTTGATTATGATGATGAAGATATTGATAAACATCAAATAAATTTAGAAGTAAGGTTTTCTTTAAAATCAAATGAAAATCTTTCCGAAACAATAAATGTAAGTATAAAACAATAATAGATGGCACTAAAACCAACGGATAAAAATTGGAAAAACAATAATAGGGATATAAATTATGTCGGTAAAGATTTTGCATCATTTAGACAAAATTTGGTCGAATACTCTAAAACATATTTTCCTAATACATTTTCTGATTTTAGCGAAGCTTCACCTGGTGGTGTATTTTTAGATATGGCTTCATATGTCGGAGATGTTCTATCTTTTTATCAAGATGTTCAATTAAAAGAATCAATGTTGTTACATGCAACCGAAAGAAAAAATGTTGTATCGTTAGCACAAGCATTGGGATATAAACCAAAACTAACAGCACCAGCTGTTACAACATTGACAGTATACCAAACCGTTCCAGCTAATGGTGCAGGAGGTAATTTCCAACCAAATTCTAAATATTATTTTAAAATAAAAGATGGATTACAAGTACAATCGAGAACAAATTCATCTATAATTTTTAGAACAACGGATACTATTGATTTTTCTAATCCAACGGATAGAGAAATAGATGTTGCTGGTAGGGACTCTGCGACAGGCGCACCCAATTTATATTTAATAACAAAAAAAGTAAAAGCAATATCTGCGCAAGAAAAAGAAATAACAATCGATATAACCGATAATTCGGAATATCCAAGTATAGATTTAAATGAAACAAATATAATATCCATTACATCCGTAACCGATTCACAAGGAAATAAATGGTACGAAGTTCCATATTTAGCGCAAGAAAGTATATTTGTAGAAAAACCAAATACAGAATCCAATTCAAATTTATCTGCAGCTGCAGCAACTGTTCCATACATACTTGAGGTTCAAAAAGTACCAAGAAGATTTTCTAGTAAAATAAACGCAAACAACACTATAACGCTTGAGTTTGGAAGTGGAAATAATTCTGCAGGATTTGAGGATGAAATACTTTTACCAAATACTAAAAACGTTGGATTGGGTTTAGCAAATTCTATAAAAAGAACAAATGAAGGAATTGACCCTTCAAACTTTTTAAAAACAAATACATTTGGTATATCTCCATTTGGAAAAACACTTACAATAAAGTATTTAGTTGGTGGTGGTGTTGAATCCAATATAAATTCGGAAGATTTAACAGTTATAGATAGAATAGAATTTGAAGAAGACCTTTTAAGTTTATCCGATGCCGAAGCGGCTTTATACGAATCAAACAAAGATTCAATAGCTGTTGAAAATTTAGAACCTGCCGTTGGCGGTAGGGGTGGTGAATCTATTGAGGAAATCAGACAAAATGCATTAGCAATGTTTGGTTCACAAAATAGAGCAGTGACAAAACAAGATTATGTTGTTAGAGCATTATCTATGCCGGAAAGATATGGAAGTGTTGCAAAAGTTTATGTAACTGCGGATGGAGAAATAGATAATAGTTCACCGGCATCAATACTTTCTAATCCTAAAAATTTGCAAGAATTTACAAATTTAGTAGAATCGATGCAAGGCCTATCAAAAAATGATATACAATCTGAACTTGCTAAATATTTGAATCAAAAAAGAGGAAATGTAAATGAAGTTAATAATCCATTTGCAATCAATATGTATGTTTTAGGTTATAATTCGGATAAAAAATTAACAAATTTAAATACAGCCGTAAAAGAAAATTTAAAAACTTATTTAGGTGAATATCGTATTTTAACGGATGGTGTAAATATTATAGATGGATTTGTTGTAAACATTGGTATTGATTTTGAAATAATTTGTTATTCAAATTACAACAAAAGAGAAGTTCTTGCAAATTGTTTAGCAGAATTACAAGATTATTTTAACATAGATAATTGGACATTTAACAAACCAATAAATATTTCTGAAATAGAATTAATATTAGCAAATGTAGAGGGTGTAATGAGTGTTCCATCTGTTAAACTTTATAATATATGCGGTGATGGTGGTGCAGGATATTCACCAAACAAATATAATTTAGATGAGGCGACTAGAGGTAAGATAATTTATCCATCTTTAGACCCTTGTGTTTTCGAAGTTAGATTTCCAAACAAAGATATAAAAGGAAGAGCTTTATAATATGCATAAATTTTTTACATCATCATACGACGCAAGTATTTACCTACAACAACCTGACCAAAATGCGGGTAGAGATGAAATATTGGAAGTAGGTAAACTCTATTATGGTTCTACAAAAGATATAGCAAGAACCTTAATAAAATTTGATACAGGCTCATTGAAGTCCGAAATACAAACAATTGGTAATGCTAATTGGAATGTATTTTTAGTTCTTCGTTCTGCAAATTCGGAAGAGTTACCATTAGAATATTCAATTTATGCAAACGCAGTTTCTCAAAGTTGGACAATGGGAACTGGTACAAAATTTGATAACATAACATCGGATGGTGTTAGTTGGAAATACCGAAACGGAACAACAAAGTGGCAAGATAATACAACAGGTGGAACAGCTGTTTTTGTGACAGGTACAACAGGTTCAGCAAATGCAGAAGGTGGTACGTGGTATATAACAGGCTCTGCAACTCAATCCTATAACTATCAACCAGATGATGTTAGAATGGATGTTACAAATATTATACATCAATGGATTAGTGGTTCTTTACCAAATAATGGATTTATAGTAAGACATAGTATTGATGCTGAAAACGATTCATTGGATTATGGTGTATTAAAATTTTTCTCAAAAGAAACTAATACAATATATCAACCAAAATTAGAATTAGTGTGGGATGATAGTATATTTAACACAGGTACACTTTCACCAATAACGGGTTCAATTAGTTCCGATGCATTAGAGAATTCTAAAATAGTAGTAACAAATTTACAAAAAGAATATTTTCATAATACTAAAACAAAAGTTAGAGTAAAAGGTAGAGATATTTATCCTACAAAATCTTTCGGAACAACATTTGAATATGACCAATCAAAATACTTACCAACATCATCTTATTATCAAATAGAAGATTATAGAACAAATGAAGTAATTATTCCATTTGGAGATTATTCTAAATTAAGTTGCGATTCTAAATCAAATTATTTTTATTTAGATACGGCAACATATCCAATCAATAGAACTTATAGATTAAAATTAAAAGTTGTAGTTGATGGTGTTTCAAAAATAATTGATGACAAATTAATATTTGATGTTATATAATGACAAATTTAGAAGCTATAGCATTAAGATTGCAAGAAGAAAAGGATAGAAGACTCGAACAAATATTAAGTGTTTCGGGTTCATCTGCTGTTTCTAAAAATGAATATAATGTAAACATTGTTGATGATTTAAGACCTGAAACATCTTTGGTTTTTAAAAAATTAAATAAACCAAAATACGATGAGTCCGAATTAAAAAAGGCGATTGATATTAATCTAAAAGAATTAAAACCAAATATACCAAAAGAGGTTAGAGATTTGGTTCCTAGACCTTTATATGATGGAGTTGTTACGGAAAATGAAGATTTAAGAAAAAGAGTTTCAACTTTAGAAACACAGGTACAATCTTTAGAAACAGATATAACAAATTTACAAAGTAGAGTTCAAACAGAAATTAATAATCGTTTAAATATTGAACAAACAAACGATGCATTGGTTAATCAATTAGATACAATAAATAAAACAATTGATGAGTTTTCGGGTCAAATTGCAACATCATTACAAAAGTCCGTTGATGAATCGGTGTTAAGAGCGGCATTACAGGCACAAAACACAGGATTTAAAGCACAGATTAATGCATTAATAAAACAAATTGATTCACTTAATTCCATCATTGAAGGATTACAATCTCAATTAGGTGCGGTTCAACAACAGCAAGCAATTCAACAATCTACAGCAAACGTAGCATTAGCAAGTGGTGCGGATGTTGTAAACGGAGCAGTTGCAATTAAAGTTACACCTAAAAAAGAAAAAGCAGAATATCCTGATTTTGATGCAAGAATTAATAATAAAGATAATGCAACAAAATGGATATGTGGTAATACAATTGATATAGTAAATAATGATACCAAAGATGTTCAGATAGAGATTGTTTTGCAATTTGGTGAAGGACAGAAGTGGTTAAGTGTACCAAAAACAAACTTTAATGTAACAGCTGGACAAACTGAAAAATTAGCATTAACAATTACTCCAGGTGGATGTAGATATGGTAAAAGGGATAATAGTAAGTTTTATCAGGGTACTATGATAATAAAAGTTAAAAAAACATCCGATGGTAGTGAACAAAATAAAGAATACAAAATGCAAATCGGTATAATGCATCCTAAATCATACTAATAAAATATGAGTATTAAAAAATATACAAACTTTGAACAGGTTAATTTAAAAACCACAAACGAAGGACAGTACTTACAAACTGAAGACTTTTTTATTGTCACAAAAAATGAAATTGAAGAAAGTTATTTTGGTGAATGTAAGTACGATGTAATGGAAGTGGCCGTATATGATGTTAATAATAATCTTTTACCACAAAAGACCGGAAATAATGTTGCATACATTAAATCACAAAACATTGCAGAATATATGTACAATGTTACAAACCAACAGGGTCAAAAGGAATTAGCAATTAATGCTGAAAAATTATTGAACGATTTAGGTTTTACAAATGGTATACTTAAGCTTAATATAAACTTTGTTAGAAACAAAATCGGTTCAGATAATGAGTTAGAAAGGGTTTGGATTCAAGAAATATCACCATCAAGAGAAGAAGTAAGAATATTACCTTTAAAAACAAAATTTGAAAATATAAATCAAAAAAATAATAAAGAGTTCAATGATATTAATAATCTAACAAAAGATTTTATTTTTTATAAAAGAGAAATACTTAATTCATTAGATTTATACCAATCACAATACCTTGAAAAAATAGATACAGCTTTAGAAACAAAATTTGGTAAAGATTTTTTTGCATTACTAAAAAAAGATTTTGGACTTGCAAAATTTTCAGATTTAAGAACAAAAATATTTACAGATTTTAGAACATCTGTAACTTACTATTTAGAAAATCGTTACTATACATTGGGAGATGGTACATATGGTAAACCATCAGAAGTTCGTTTTGATAATTGTGAAAGATATGATTTTAATTTAATATTAGGTGATATTGAAAATATATTAGCAAATTGTATTGCTGTAAATATGTCTTTTTTAAAGAGACGTGAAATAGCAATAGTTAGGAAAGAAAGAGAATTTCAAAAAGTAGATGTTAAAAGAGATGTTTTAGATACATTGGGATTATTTAATAATCCAGTTAAGGATGTTAAGGTGGTTTTTGATGGAGAAAGAGTAATTAAGGTAAAAGAACAACCAAAACCAACACCAATAATAACACCACACGCACCACCAGAAATGGACCCACCACCTGTTAAGGTTGACCCAATCGAAATAACTCCAACACCGGAACCTAAACCTGACCCAAAACCAAAACCATTACCAATAGAAGATACTCCGCCTAAATTTGATGTGCTTCCTATTGATATTTTGCCACCACCGCCTAAATTTGATGATATGTTAGACCCAATTGGTCCTAGGGGTGGTGATGTTATAGACCCAATTAGAGAGGTTCCACCCACATTTAGTGGAGGTGGAGGTGGGGGTGGATTTGTAAACACCGACCCTCGTAATTTTGGATTTAATGATGGTACAATAGGAGGCAGTGGTGGTGGAAATGATTTTAATAACCCAAGAGATATAGGTGTAAGAACAACCGAAAATATACAATAAAAATATTTATAAAAAAAGTAAATGGCAGCAAGACGACCAGATTTTGATAGTGATTTAGGTGGAAGTGATATCGGTAATCCATACGATGGTACAGGTGTGTACAATCCATTTGTATATGGTAGCGGTGGAGGCGGAACCACAGGAGGAAGTTCTGTACCCACTTCAACGGTTGGTGATATAGGAGGTGGCGGCCCTAAATTTTCAGGTGGGCCCGTAGTAATTGATGATGGACCAATCGGAGGGGGAAGTGGTACGGTAGATGCTGGTGGTGTTGTTTTTATACCACCTGTTAAACCTGACCCAACATTTATCCCACCATCATACGAACCATTTCCATATATTGGAATTTATATGGCTGCACCGGAGCCTGTTCAATTTCTTGAAAATGATAATACATTAGGTTTTGGTGAGGTATATAAAGTACAATATCAACCATCTACAAAATTTGGAACAAGTAGAACTTATCGTGCGAATATAGATGGTAGAATATCAAAAAACTATTTCGTAGTTTCTATAAAAAAAGCATATCCAAACATAGACTTAATTGGTGTAGATGATTTAATAAAAGACCCAATAAAAAGTGATGTTTTATCTCCTGTAAAGGGTGACCTTATAAAAGGATTTGAAACGAATTTTGGAACTGGTTTAGGAAAATCACCAATTGAAAATTTAAAATTCCAGGCATCAGATACTGATTTTAATTTTAATCCGAAACCTCCTACAAGATTAGATGTTTTATATAAAGAAGTTATATCTGTACAAGAATATGAATATAATACAAATACTGGAGAATATGAGGCATTGGCGGAAAGAACACAACCATCATCTAATTCGACAGTTAGTTTAAATTTTGCTTTTGTAACAAAAGGTAAAGGTGATATTGATATCATTCTGGACCCAGAATGTCCTGACCCGGTGTTAGCACCGCCACCGCCAGGTAAAATGTGGAAAAAAGTTTATATAGATGGGCAAAAATGTCCTGAATACATACTCGTTGATGATGGTAGCGGTGACCCAATAAATGAAACAATAAATTATAATTTATCTTTTGTCTCAAACTATACATCTGAATTGGGTGAGTACATTAGATGTAATTACCAAATAGTAACAGCAGAAAATGATATATTAGATTCTGATTTTGTAAAATTGGGTGATGGTAATTTGGATGCTAAATCAACCGATAAAAGTAAATTATTATCAGGTCACGTTAATATCAATATTGCCGAAAATTACGAAACCGTAAGATTAAGATTAAATGACCAAAACTTACCTGAAGAGTTTTCTTACGGGAGTTATTATTGGGCAAATAATAGAATCGCAGAATCAAATCCAAATGATTTTTCTAAATGGAATAAAACTAATAAATCATTTAAAGTAACAGGCCAAGAATTTGCTAATGGTATAACCGTTGCTGTTGTATTTGATAAAACAGAATATGAGGTTTTATATGCACCAAAGATTACAAATTATTCAGGCAAAGGACAGGAGAATGTATATGAGGTAAGAGAATCCGATAGGGATAAAACGATAACAATAAACTTTACAACACAAAATGCGGAGTTTGTTGATGTATATATTTCTGACAGACCAATAAGAGTTCCAGCTGGAAACGGTAATGTACAACTATCTTTCAGAAATGATTTTGGTAGTTTGTATGGTAGAAAAATAATTTATTTAGTACCTGTAAATAATATCGGTATAGGTATTACCGAATCTCTTATAGTTTCGTTTAATCAAATAAATGATTTCCCATCTTTATTAGAAGTAACTGCACCGGAGCAAATAGATGTTCCTGTATTCTCGGATTTAAACGTAGATTTTAGTGTTGATTACGAAACATTCGCAGCGACTTCTGTTGATGTTTATCTATTAGATACAACTACAAATCAGCTAATTCCTTTATTTTCTAACTTACCTGCGATTGGTTCTTTTAATGTTAATTTAAGAGAATTAGTTACAACATATTTACAGAATAAAAAGATAGATTTAGTTTTTGGATTTATACCATATAATAGAGGTGGTGAAAAAGAACTTATAGGTAATAGTTACGAAGTTACAACAACCGTAGTATATCCTGATGTTGTTTTAGATGAATCCCAAATAAGAAATGCAATATTTGAAGTAATATCGGGAAATCTTAAATTTAATGAGTTAAGTGAAGAAAGTAAATATCTTACACATTTAGTTAATTTTGGAAATAACGAACAACTTATAATTTCGTCTTGGGAAGAGGATGATTGGACATTATCCGAAAAAGTAGAAGATGAGATTGGTAACTTAAAAGTAAAAAATAAAGTTGATTCAATACTTTTAAAACTTTATTCACCATTACCTGCGACCGTTGGTGTAAATTCAACATTGTGGATTACTAAATTGATGAGTAATCCTCTTATTGAAACGGTGGTATTAACGGAGCAAGATGAAATTAAGTGTCCTCCTATAAAGGGCCCTAATTTTAGTATTGAAGTAGATTTTGTAAGTGGCAAATCAACTGCATTTGAATCTCTAGATAATTTAATATTAAGTGCTTCCGCAGTATCATCCGCTAATTTAGTATCAACATATTTGAGTTCATCTTTAATTAATACGGATGAATTGAATATAGAATATTATAGTGGTTCTAATTATTTAACAGGTTCTCTACAATGGAAAAATTTTGTACACTTTAGTTCGGCAAAAGAAAGAGTAGATAATTTTGTATATAAAGTACAATTAATAGAAGCATACGAATCGGCAATATCCGCATCAAATGCAACACAACCACATAGTGGTTCTTTGGGCTCTATACAAGAAGCTGAAAGGCAGGCTTTAAAGAAAAATCAATTAGTAAATAACTTTGATGGTTTTGAAAAGTTTTTATATACATCATCGTCTGTATATACAAATTCAGGAAGTAATTCAATAACATGGCCTTATAGTAGTAGTATTAGATTAGCAAGTACATCCACTACGGTATCTACTTGGTATGAAAATTTAATAGAATTAGCAGAAGAATATGATTCTGAAAATCAGAATTATTTAAAAAATAATATTCCACAATATATTTTAGATAATAACGAAAATGGTAACTTTTTGTTATTCTTTTCTATGATTGGACATCACTTTGATAACATATATTATTTTACTAAAGCTTTAGAAAAAAATAAAGGTTTAGGATATAAATCAAAGGGAGGAATGCCTGATAAACTATTATTTGATACTTTAAAATCGTTTGGATGGGATGCCAAAAACCTTGCAGCTGATGAAAAGCTTTGGAAATATGTTTATGGGCAAGATTCAGATGGTATAACAAAAGAATCAAAATCTCCAAAAGAAAGAACAAATGAAATATGGAGAAGAATAGTAAATAACCTTCCATATCTTTTAAAACATAAAGGTACAAGAAGAGGTGTTTATGCAATTATGGCATGTTATGGAATCCCATCTTCTAATCTTTCTATTTTAGAATTTGGTGGACCGGAGCCAGCAAAAAGATTTGATGATGTGGAAGAAGTAGGAACTACAAAATTATTAATGGATAATACAACTTATGCATTATCTATGAATAACGGTTCTAAAATTGAACTAGAATGGAAAACAACGGATAAAGGTGATAAACCAAAAACAATAGAACTATTTTTAAAACCAGCATATGCAGGTGATTGGACAATAGTTTCGGGTTCTGGAAATTGGAACGTACAAATTAGCGGTTCAGTAGGTAGTGAATATGGTGTAGTTAAATTTAATAATGCAGGAACAACAATAGTTTCATCATCTTTATTACCACTATTTAATGATAGATTTTTTGGATTGAGTATTTCATCAGCATCTTACGGTATA
>Ga0209990_10002285_pt1 | contig 15217 bp, 20 predicted proteins | sample NOAtaG_6_FD_187304 | JGI IMG/M metagenome (GOLD analysis project Ga0209990, IMG submission 187304) | Freshwater lake microbial communities from Lake Erie, under a cyanobacterial bloom - NOAA_Erie_Diel5S_2200h metaG (SPAdes) (version 2) | ecosystem: Environmental > Aquatic > Freshwater > Lake ...
CGCCGCTTCACGCCAATCGGCTCGTTGTTCCTGCCAGCTTCCACTATCTACATTTGCGATAATTCCCCATGCGGTTTCAGCGCAATCCTCCAGCCGCTTGATGCGAGCCAGTAGACGGTTCAACTCATCGACTGTATCCGCCCACGTTTGGCAGCAATCGCCACCGTTGTTTGGAGAGTTGATCCATTGACTCAATCCTTCATGTACTAGTGTGTATTTGTCCTTCACGGCTTGGCCTCCTTGTCCCAGGCTTCAACGGCAGCGTCTGCTCGCTCAATCCAACGAGGGCTTGATGCCCACCCAAGCTGACTGGCGCACTCTCGCAGTCTGTTTCCAAGCTTCTCCAGCCGCTTGATTCGCTTGTTTGCTGCTTTGAGTTGTCGTTCCAGTTCTTCGATCTTTTCCTCCTGCTGTTGGGAAACATAATCGTTCCACGCTGCGGCGGCTTTGTCGTCTGCGCTCATTTACACTCCTTCCATTTGAATTGATTGTTTTCCCACTTTGCTAACCCACGTTTGATTGCTTCCTCCTGCCATACCTGGCCTGCTGCATACGCGCCGACCAATACGCCAAGCAGGAATGACATTGTTGCCTTCATCTGCATTTCTCCTTCCAACAGAATACCGGCCTCCCGTCCTGGCCTTCCCGCCACTCAGCATGTCCGGTCATCACGGCCTCGACCTCCATCCGCTCCTGCACCAGTTGCCGGACCTTCATCCGGTACGATGCCATCTCGATGGCGGTCGAAACGAAGCTGCCGACCAGGCACCCGACAGAGAAACCGAGGAAGAATCGAGTCATGCCGTCTCCAGTTGTTTTGCTGCGGCGTTGATTGCGTTTGGCACCTTGCGCGAGAGCAGGGCCAGCCTAGCCGCAGCCTTCTGTGTGGCTGCGTCGTGCCGCTGGCGCTCTTGGTCGGTGAGTTGGCTCTGGTCGGTTGTGGATCCCAACACGACGGCCGCGGTGAGCGCGTTGACGGCGGCCCGGGCCATGCTTTCCATGGTGTTTGCGTTGGAGTTGGCGGGCATGACGTGGAACCCGGATCCTCGGAGTCCGCGCTCCGAGAAGTTCATTCCTCGGTGACGCAGGGCCTCGCGGATCTTGAAAACGTCGATGTTGAAGGCGACGGTGCCCCTTTTGCCGTCAAGGGCTTCCTCCATTTCCTCCATCGTCACGGTGAACCCGTAGGCAATGCGGTGCTCGTTGCGGTCGATCCAGTCCTTCCACAAGGGAAGGCTTCGGATGTCTGGTTGTTGTTCGATTTGTTCTGTGCTCATTGTGTGAAAGTTGCCCGGTGATACCGCCCACCGGAAAACGTTGTTGCCTTGCCCAGCCGCGCCACGCCTAGCCTAGCCCGGCCCCGCCGAGCCTTGGAAAATTGTCCCGGATACCGCGCCGGGTCGCGTGTTGCCTTGCCAAGCCTTGCCAAGCCGGGCCCCGCCACGCCTTGCCTGGCCTTGGAAATCATTTGAGCGCCTTCTCGGATCAAAACAGTTCCTTTTGAGCCGTAAGGTTTCTCAGGTTGGCGCAAGCCTGATCGGCGTAGGATCGCTTCAATTCCGACCCGACAAATCGCCTGCCCTTTGAAATGGATCCGTAGCCTTCCGACCCGATTCCCGTGAACGGAGAAAAAACCAGATCCCCGGGATTGCTCCACAACTCGACGGCGCGCTCAATCACGTCGAGTTGAAGCGGGCAGATGTGTTTCTCGTCGGCGTGCTCTCGGGCGACCTCGCCGTTGAGGACTCTGCCTTGGTCGACAGTCATCCAGACTGGGGAGGCGACCTCCTGCCACCAGTCGACCGGGTATTTCGACGGGTCCTTGGTTACCGGGGTAACGCATTCTCCCGGAGCGCGAAAGACCAACAGATAATCCGCGCAACCAACCCTGCTGTCGGAGCTGTCGGCCTTCAGCGTTTTGTAAAGCAGACCATGAGCCTTCGTCCTTTGCATCTCGGTCACGGGCGATTTCCAAATGCAGATGCGCGAGTGGAATAGGAAGTTGTGCTTCCAAAACGCCCGAATGATTTCACCGCTGAAATCTTGGAATTGAATGCTTCCGTGCTTCCATTTTGTAGATAGCAGGTCAACGCAATGGACGGCGACTTCACGCCCAGGCTGCATGATTCGCTTCAATTCACCGATCAATACGCCGAAGTGCTCCATGAACTCGGCCATCGTTGAGCAGTTTCCCATGTCTTGAGGGTCTGCCGAGTAGGTAAAAAGATCAGCAAACGGCGGCGAGAAAACGGAAAAGCCAATGCTGTGATCGGCGATCTTTTCTCGGGCAACCCGAACGCAATCTCCATGGTGAACGGTCCAGCCGTCTCCGGTTGTGGTCGTGATGTCGACCTTGGCATCTATTGTTTCCGAGGTTGCAAACCTCAATTCCTTTGCCGCCAGCTTCATGTTTTCCTGCATGGTTTTGTGTTGATTGATCTTTGTTTCGATAGCCCGAAGAATAGCCCCTTCGGTTTGGGCCTGCACGATGTAGGCATTTACTTCTCGGGTCTGGCCGAATCTGTAGGACCTCCGAAGCGCTTGGTAAAAATCCTCAAACGAGTATGAAAGACCGACGAAGGCCACGTTGCGGCAATGTTGCCAGTTCAATCCGAAGCCGGCGATGGAAGGCTTCGTGATGATGATTCTGGATCTTCCTTCGCTGAAATCGGCCAAGGCCTTTTGCTTTCGTTCTGGGGTATCGCTTCCTCTGACCTCAATGGCATGTGGGATCCGCTCAATCAAAGCGTCCGCTTCGTCGTTCGTGTTGCACCACACAATCCACGGCTCGGTGCTGTGGTTCACAAGACGGGCGACTTCGTCGGCCCGCGGGCCAGACGTCAGCTTCATCTCTCGATGCATCGTTGTCGCCGACAGCGTTGCAATCCGAAACAGGTCTTCCCCTGTCGACGCGCTTTCGTCGACGTGCACCGTGATGGTTTCTAGGTTGAGCTTTGGAAGGTCGTATCCTTTGTCATCAAATCCAATGTCTGACGGCTTGGAAACGCACGCGGCCCAACTGGCGAGCCATCTCCAAAACGATGCTTCGGCGTGTTTTTTGAGCCTCCAGTCGCCCGTGTTGAATGTGTCGTTGATGAAATAGGTGGCCAACATTTGCGCCGGCGTGCAGATGCCGAGAAAATCCGCGTGCTGACCAAGCTCGGTGTAATCGTTTGGCGATGGCGTTGCTGTGCACGCCAGTCGATACGGGGTCCGGCTAAATGCCGCTGTCAATTCCTGTCTGGTTTTGCCGGTGAAACTTTTCAGAATTGAACTTTCATCCAGCACGACACCCGCAAACTCGTCTGTGTTGAACTTGTCCAGCTTCTCGTAATTGGTGATCCAGATTCCCGGGCTGGTAACGTCGGATGCGTCTTTTGCGATGCAGGCCGGGATGCCGAACTTGACTGCTTCAAGCTGGGTTTGCCTGGCGACCGCAAGAGGCGTCAGAACCAAAACGGAACCTCCCGTGTGCTGGCAGACTTGATGCGCCCATTCAAGTTGCTGCGCGGTCTTTCCAAGGCCGCAATCCTCAAAGAGAGCGCATCGGCCTTTTCTGACGGCCCATTCAACAATCTGGCGCTGCCACGGAAACAGAGGCGCCGTGATAGGCAAGGGATCGAAGCCGTAGTTGGCCGTCACCTTGCGCTTCTTTGCAATCAACGCGTCGTAATCGTTCACTTGGTTCCTTTCGTCATTTGGGCTTGGACCTTGGCCCAGTAGGCCACCGTGGCCGTCTTGCAGTCCCCGGTAGGGCCCCCGTTCCAGATCCGGGCCTGCTGCTCGGTGGTCTTGCCGCGGCCGTAGTGCCGCAGATAGGCCTCGCAGACCGCCCGGGCCTGTGCCCGGTTGGTCATGTCCTGGTGCCGGTAGCTCGATCCGGTGATCCGGTTCACGTCGATCACCACGCCGCGGTGGATCTGGAGCGGGCCGATGGCCTTGCCGCCGTCGCCGATGGCCATGTCGTTGCCGGATGACTCGACGATGATCAGGGCGCTGATGAGGTTGGAGATTGTGGTCATGGTTTGGAAAGTGTTGCGCGTTGTTGAACCAGTCGCGCCCCTGGATCGCCGGATTCCTCCCGGGTCGGATGGGTGGCTTATGGGCGCCACCGGCCCCAAGATCAGTTACGGTGCGATAATTCCGAAAGAGACGTCGTAATCGGCGTCGTAAGGCTCGCACAGCTTGGCGACCTTCTTTTCTGCAGCCTCACGGCTCGGGTAAGCGCAAACGAAAGCCGTAAAAGTACCAGCGAAAGCATCAGTCGACTTGCAGTACTGCGGGAACTCCTTAACAACAACGAACAGCCCGAGGGCCAAGGCTCGGTTGATGTTGGCCCGATCAGGGGCCGCCTTGTCAGCGACCAATAGCCGGGCTTCAAACAGGCAGTTCTGCAGTTCGCTGCAGGCACCGGCCTCGTGCTCGTAGTGCTCTTGTTCTTGGAGTGTTGCGTAGCTCATGGTTTGATTCGTTCCGTTTCTCGGCGGCTTGATTGCCTCCGACGCGCACCACCTTAGCCGAGACCGCAGACCTTGCAAGAACTTTCTCAGATTTTTTTTGACCGCGTGATACGGATGCGCGGCCCCCGTGATGTCAGGCGACGAAGCGCTGGAAATCCAGCTTGAGGAGCGGGTCGGTGGACGACGCATTGCCCAAGACGACGAAGCATCCAGAGCGTGTGCCGTAGCCCTTGCCGACCTCCAGTTGGACGACCTGTGAATCGTCGCGCCAGACCTGCATCTGGGTGATCGCATCCATCACAGCCTTGGCCAGATTGTCGAGGTCGGGCTTGGATTGATGCCACGACGGCGCGGACCATTTGACGTCTCCGTGCCGGTTGAGATGCGCCTTCGGGCGCGGCATGACGAATGCCAGCACCAGCCGCAACGGACCCGTGAATTGAACGCGGTTCCAATGCGTGTTGACTCCATTGGTCACCAGCAGCTTCCAGCCGTCTGCCGTGCCCGGGTCGTAGACGCCGGCGCGGTTGCCTCGGCGGAAGGCCTTGACCCGTGGCTGGGCTTTCGGGATGCCGGGCACCCAGAAGTGGAGAATGTCGGTCATGGGTTGGTGTCGAGGATCTGGTGAACTCTGCCGGTCACCCGGGGGTTGGCGTACCACCAGCCGTTCTCCGATTTCTCGGCGACTGCGTCACAGGTGCCGTCGATGACGACCCATCTGCCGGCCGTCAGGTCAGCGACTCGGTCCATGTCAAGCGTGTCGAAGGACCTGAACGTCACTCGTTGGGAATAGAGCTTTGAGGTCTTGGTCAAGATCCGGTCCTCAAACTCGACGGCCATCAAGAGAAACTGGTTGCCGTCGTTGTTGGTCTGAAGCTCTGCGGAGGAATGAATGCGGCCGAAGCCGTGAGCGTGAAGCGACCTCATACGATCCCCCTGAGGTCGGCTGGCGAGTAGGACGGGCTCTTGATGATCTTGCCGTCGTTCCGGCGGACGATGTAGCGACCGTCCCCGACGTTGACGGCGCGACAGTCGGCCGGGATGCAGTCGATCTCGTCCGCGCTCCAGAGCTTCGACATATTGCTCCGGTGAATCTCGGCAAACGCTGCGTCGACTTGGGCGGGCGTGAACCCGGCGGCAAGCGCGGCGCCGTTGACGACGTAGAGCAGGTCCCCGATGGCGTCCAGGTACTGGATCAGGTTGGTGGATTCGACAAGCTCTTGGGCCTCCTCGTCGATCAGCCGGAAGCGCAGGTTGTGCACCTCGGGCGACGGCATGGTGGGACGAATCGGGGTGTGCACCTGCATCACCTCGTGGAACTCTTGGACAAGGTCCATCTGGTGCTTCATGCGACCTCCTTGTCTGCGACCAGCGAAGGTGCGGTCTGTTTGGACTCGGTGCAGCCTTCAAGGATGGTCTCGACGACGGCGTCAAGGTCCTTGCCCTTGCGTCCGGTGGCAGACCTGACCGCGTCCTTGAGCTTGGTCTTGGTGATGCTGATTGCCCCGACGAATTGGGCTTGCGTCCCCCCAACCTCGACGAATCGACCGAACACGGTCTCGGGCTGGGTGATGGTCTCGCGGACCGATCCGGGCTTGAGCTTCCAGCCCGGGATGGCGTGCCCGGCCTCCAGCATCCGGCGAGCTTTGCCGCGTACCGACTCGATGACGGCCTCGGCTAGCGGAGCCTTGGCGAGGAACTCCGCGATCTGCTCGGGAGTCATGACGATCTCCAGCCCGTCCCTCGGGACCAGCGTCGGGAGGCTGTTGACCTCTGCCTGGGCCTCGGGGCAAACGCCCTTGGCCTTGCAGTATTTGCAAGCCTCTGCCGACGGGTTACGCGGCTGGCCCGGCTTGCGGATGTCCGCCATCAGCCGGTTGATTTCGTAGTCTGCGCGGGACAGGTCTTCGGACCTGTAGGTGCAGGTCGTGGGCTCCCCGGTCAGCGGTTGGATGATGGCGACCGTCACCTCGCCGAACGGTCCGAACGAGGCGTTGACCAATACCGCCAGCGCCCGCAGTTGGGCGTTGCCGGTGGCGTGTTCGACAGTCCCGCGGCCGGTCTTGTAGTCGATGACCAAGGCATTGAGTCCGTCGTTGTAGACCACGTCCGGTTTGCCGGACCACGACTTGTTGAAATCCGCATCCAACGCCCAAAGCCGGCGCTCGCGGGTGATGCTGAGACGCTCTTGGAACGGGAACACGGCCTTGGCGATCTCCACCTCCTGCGAAAAGCAGATGGCGGCCAGCTTTGCCTCGTCGTCTTCAAGGTTGATCTTTTCCCCGGCCAGAAAGCCGTGGATGCGGTTTCCGATCTGGGCGTCGGCTCCAGCGGCGTCCGGCTCCTGCACGGACTGTTCCAGCAGGAACGAGCCCGGGCAGAAAGCGTAGCGCTGCGCGGAACTGGCGGACGGTAGTCCGCGGCGTTCGTCATTCATTGGCACCTCCCAGCGGCAGGTTGGGTTGACTGTGATCCGGGAGCTTTGCCGTTCTGGTGAACTTGCGCTTCACGGCCACCGGCATGGAGACCTCGACGCTGTTGGTGTCGAGGTTCCACGTGGCGGTGATTGCCAGCTTGAGCTTGGCAGGCGCATCGGTTTCGGCCTCTTGGGCTTCTTCCAGCGCGACCGTGATCGACTCGTTGATGGCGTCCGTGGCCTCGCCAATGATGCGAGGAACCTCGGCTTGGATCAGCGCGGCCAATTCCTCCAATCGGTTGATGTCTGCGCTCACTTGGCCACCTCCTTGAGTTGGCCAACGAGGCCCTTGGCGCCCCTCAGGCAGCGATTGGCGAGCACCTCGGGCACCTCGGCCCACGTCCCGACCTCCGCTTGAAGAAACCCGGTGTCGATGCACCACCTGTTGAAGGTGTCGAACGTGAACCCGGCGCCCGTGACCACGGCGGCAAGGCGCTCCTGCGCGGTCCCTGCGGGCTCGGCGGCTACGGGCTCCGGCGCGGCCGGCGCGGCGACCGGCTGTTCTGGCGCGGCGGGCACCGCCTTTGGCTCCTCCTTGAAGATCGGCTTGCCATCGGTGGCAGGCGCGGCCCCCGGGAACGCGGTTTCGAGTGTGATCTCGCCGTCCTTGATTGCGGTCCCAAGGCCGATCAACACCTCCAGCTTGGCCAAGTCGATGTCCTCGATCTTCTCGGCGCCCACGGCCGCGAGAATGGCGGCTTCCTTGGCACCCATCTGTTTCAGGCGGGCGATGATCTGGGCACGCTTGCTGGTCAGACTTTTGACGTCCCCGACGGCCACCCGCTTGGCGGCTTCGTACACCGGGGTGATGAGCGCCCGCGGCACAACCCGGAACACGGCGTTGCGAAGAGCGATGGAGCAAGCCGCGTTTCCAGTCACGGCGATCATGTCGTCGGAATACCGGGCTCCACTCTTGGACGTGACCCGGCGCCGGACCTCGATAGAGACGGCGACGTTGTTCTCCAAGTCGTGCACGACGGCCTGCGCGGTGAGGAACTTCCCGTCGTCGTTGATGATGCGGGAGCCGGCCTTGATGTGCTGGTACGAGGCCAGCGCGATCTCAGCCATGCGAATTGATGGCCCTTGGATCGGCTTGTCGTCCCCACCCCGGCGGGCTGGCAGCGTAAAGAAGCACGACGATGCGGTCTCCTCGTCGAGGGTGGCAAACGAGAGCATCCGCTCTTTGACTTTGCTTATGGTGCGCGGGTATTTGCGGGCGGTGGCGATCTGAACGTCCACCTGGGCGCGTTCGATTGAAGCAAGAGCGTCGTTGGCGACGACCTCGACTGGTTGCGTTTCTTCGATCATTGTTTCTTTCTCGGCCGTCCACCCTTCTTGCCGTTGCGGCGAGCGGCGGCGGCCTTCTTCTTGGACGTGGCTTTCCCCATCTCCCGACCGAACTCGGTAAGGCTCACGGCAAAGATGGAATTGCAGACGGGGCAGCGCACGCCCCAGAGGAAAACCCAACGCTGGGTTTGCGTCAAGCGCCGAACTCGTTGGGCAGGCGCAGGTCGACGTATCGGAGGGTCAGGAAGACATAATCGCCGGTCGTGACGTCGAGGTAGCTGCCGACCTGCACCCGCTCGCCCGGGCCGTAGTTTCGGACCGACTTGTAGCGCGTGTCAGCCACCGGCGGGTTGGCTGTTGGCTGGCCGTCTTTCGTGTCCCAGTTCCAGGAGGAGAAGCCCATCCGGTTGCAGTAGGCGGCGAGGTCGATGGCCTGGACGAACCAGTAGTCGGTGCCGAAGGCGTCGGTCTGTTTGTAGGCGGGCACGCCGTTGGCGATGAGGATGTCGTGCGATGCTTCGGTCAGATACCACACGTCCATGTCGAGCCCGGCCTCGTATCCGGTCGTCCCGAGCAAGAGCATGTTGACTGTGAGCACCTGCAGCACCGCGGCGGTCCCGCTGGCGTCAAAGATTGGGCAGACAAGGTTGCCGTGGCACAACGGCACCGCTCGGGTCCAGCTTCGGACCGACCATTCCAGCAGGTTCCAGAGCCATGTCGACTTCGGGATCTTGTGGAAGAACGGGCCGCCACCGGCCAGCAGGCGATTCTCGACCGCATAGAAGTCCAAGGCGAACTGCTGGTCGTTGCCGTAGGTCCAGCGGATGTCGGTAAGGCCCTCCTTGTAATTGGCCGCCCCGGTCACCGGCAGCGGCACCGTGGCAGCGAATGCAGCCTGGTCCTGATCCTTGAAGATGTCATCGGTGCGGCTTTCGATTTGCCCGGTCAGCTCGTCCAGCGTGAACGTGTCGACGATGCGCTCGTATTGCCTGGTGCGGTTGGGGCTGCCTGGGATCCGTACCGAGGCGTCCCCGCCTTCGGCACCGCCCCACTTGTCGATCCAGAAGTCGGCGCCCCAGCCGCGGGTCTCGGTGCTGGATTCCGAGAAGCCGAAGGCCCGGGCCTTCTCGGTGTCGTAGATGGACGATGAAAAGCCCCATGGGCCGCCCGGGGGGATGAAGGCGGTGTTGACCGCCTGCGAGCTGTAGGAGCCGCTGACGGTGGCCAAAGACATCCCCGGGAACAGGTTCGACCAGAGCGGAGACGATGTGCTGCGCTCTCGGTGCAGGTAGTAAATCCGGGTGGTGGACGTGTATCGGCTATTCGCCCACGGGCCGGCGCCCCAGTTGATCGGGCGGTCGCCGATCCACAACGACTCGTTGTCCGCGTTGGCCTCGTAGTTGACCAGTAGATCCCCCGAAATGCCTGTGGAACTTGTCGCCCGGACGACCAGCCCCATCGGTGTCATCGTGACGGTGGAGACCTTCTCCTCGAGGATGTCCGGGGCGTCGTCGTAGTTGTTGAGGAACCCCTCCTCCACCGCAACCTTCCTCCGCAGGTCGATAATGGAGTCAAAGATCGTGACCTCGTTTCCTGCCGACCAAGATTTCGATTCGTAGAAGTTGGCGCCATTTGATCGGATGAATGTCTGCGGGTAGACGGTCGAGATGGTCACCGGAGACCCGCCGATCTCCCAGAAGGCATCGGATGCGGTGGTGAAGATGTTTGCGTCGACCGGATAGATCCGAATGATGCCGCGGTTGGAGGTCAGAATCAGGCTGGTGGCGTTTTCGACCACGGTCATGCCCAGAGACCGGAGGCCGGCCACCAAGGTACCGGCACCGCTGAACCGGACGACCCGCTGGTCGAAAACATTGCCGGTGGCGTCCGAGTAGGTGACACGGGCCCGCCCCCAAGTGAAGACGCAGTCGCCCACACCGTTGGCGAATGCGCCCGGGTCACCATAGACTCCTTGGTAGATTTGCCGGATGTCGTAGGAGGCGAACGGATCGTGCACCGCTCCCATCACCCTGCGCCATTCCAGCAGGATGAACGGGTTGGCCACGTTGTTGGCCGCAGCCGACCGTTCCAATGCTAGGAATGGCGATTCCGTAGCGTTGGCAGACCATTCGGGAGGCCCACCCGCAAAGAACGGCACGTCGCCGGTAAGGTATGGGAAGAAATAGGTGCAGACACCGCCACCAGGCCAGGTGTTTATCCAGTTGCCGTCGGGCTTCCGGCGGAATGCGCGGCATCCACCCTTGGGGACGAAGTGGGGCGTCGTGCTGCCGTCCGGGTTCTGCAGGTTGACCCGGAGCACGTTGTCGCCGCAGTTGTGGATCCTCCAGCAGTCATAACGCTGGTATGTCCGCAGGATGGAAAACGACGTCAGGCCCTCGACGGCGATCTCAGCGACGGCAAGGCGGTGTTTGTGGATCCGGCCCGGCGGCAGCGTCGGGTCGATGGGGCCAAGGCTTCCGCGGACGTAGGAGGTCAGCCCCGCGGTGGTCGGATCCCAGCCGAGGTGGACGTCGTAGGGCACGCCGGCGATCTCCCGGCGGTGCAGCTCAAAAGAGAAGTGGATGCGGCCGACGTCGCAAGTGAACGGATCGCCGGCGCCAACGAATCGGTCGACGTAGACCTGCCCGCCTTCAACGTCGACGTGCTTGTTCTCCAGCTTCGACAGCTCGATCCTGGCGGCAACCTCGTTGTGCTCGTCTCGGTAGCCGCTGCCGATGCCCGGAATGGACGGGTTGGGAACGGCACCGTCGTCGACCAAGCGCCGGCAGGAGTCCGGGTCGTTCCGGTAGACGTACCAGACGCCGTAAGGGTACTGCCCGACCCACGGGCCGTCTTTCGAGTTGGCAAACAGCGGCGACTTGTCATCCAGCACTCGGGCACACTTCTGGTCGAAGCGGCTGTAGAGGCTATTGAGGTTCGCCGCCGTCCACATCTTCTCCCGGCGGTCGACGGCGTAGGGCATGGTGGCAGGTCAGTAGAACCAGGACTCCTCGGACGTCTGGGTGATGGTGGTGCCAGGCTGCAGCTTCAGCACCGTGCCGTTGGCGTTCTGCTCGACCCGCTGGCCGGGCCCGGCGACGAGCTGGACCCGGCGGACGGCCTCGATCAGTTGGTTGATCGCCCGGGCGTGGTCGGACTTGAGACCGCGCTCGGCCAGCTTGGCAGGCAGTTGGATCGGCATGGCGTCAGATTTCGCAGAACTGGGCGAAGATCTTGCAGGTGCTGTTGAGGGCAATCACGTAGAGCGTGGCGTTGACGCGAGGCAACAGGATGAACTCACGCGGCGGGATCTCGAACTCAAATGGTGAAGCCGTGCCGATCTTCACGCTGTTCTGCAGATCCATGTTGTAAATCAAGACCTTGTAAGGAGTCGCCAGATCAGCGGTCAGATCCAGCGTTTCCTGCGTGGTCCCGACGTCCTGCGTCTGCTGGCCCATGTCTCGCCCCGTCATGTTGACGACGGCAGTCCATGTCTGCGGATTGATGCTCGCTCCATCTTTTGCGGCATAGAGCCGAGCAGACATTTCGATCTCGTTTGCCATAGGTGGTTAGGTTAGATCTCGCAGAAGGTCGCCTGGATGGTCACGTTCGACGTGTTGGCGATCAGGTACAGGTTGGTGTTGATGTACGGGATCAGCATGGTCTCGCCGGCCGGGAGGCGCATCGTGCCGGCACCAGCGGCAAAGCCCGAGGTGAACGACAGCTCGACGTAGTTGGTTGAGTCCAGGTTCGAGATCAGCACCTTGTACGGGCTGGTCACGTCGACCGGAACGTCGAGGATCTCGGATGCGCCGGTGCCGATGAGCTGGGTTTGACTGCCCATGTCGGTGCCGACCATGGTGGCGGTTTTGGTGTAGGTTACCGACGGCAGGTAGGCGCCATTTTTGGACGCATAAAGCCGGGCCGTCATTTGGATCTCGTCTGCCATAGATTGGGAGGGTGTGGGTTAGGGTTAGAAGAATGGATAAATGTCGGTGGCGTATGGGGCAAACGTCCAGGAGATCACCTGCTCGACCTGGTTGGTCTTCTGGACAAGGCTGGAGGAATAGTTGGTCTGTTTCCAGCCCCACTCGGTGCCGCTGGGTGCCTGCACCTGGCCGGTGGCGGGATCGGTCGGAACGCGCGGCAGCATCTGTTGGACGGAGGTCGGCAGCCGCCAGGCGTCTGCAAACGAGACCGGCCTGTAGACTGGCGGGATGCCTTGCGGAACCTGAGGAAGGCCGAGGTTGCCGGAGAACGTGGCGATCCTGGTTAGGCTCACCCGGGCCACAGCGACCGAGTCTTCGCCACGATAAAGAGAGCGCCAGACCTTTTGAGCGATAGGAAGATTCCCGACAAAGCTCTCAGGAGGCGTTGGCAATGCCTCGCCATTTTTTGCCGCCGTCTCGATGACAAACCGATAGGCCATGGGGTTGCCCGTTGAATCCGCCTCTTTGGCCACAGCGGGCAGAGCAAACAGAGATTGGTCGAGATAATCGGTCCGGAACTCGTAGCGAATGTCGGCGGCCTCGCCTGGAATCGGTGCCGACTGTTCAGCTATCGGCGTGCCCGGATCGAAGTCATTGCCGCCGATGGTGACTGTGGCCTCCGAATAGGGCCCATCCTCCCGGATCTGATAGCGGGCGCCAAGCGCCACCCATTGCGCCGAGGCGACCCGGAGCGCATCCTTGGACCCCCTAAACACCAGCGTGACCACCCGGCCGTTGCCGCTGTTCTCGTAGCCTCGGCTGACCTCGATGTATTCGAGCGCCGTCGGGTTGGGGATGCCTTGAATCGTGGCCATGTTATTCCTCGACGGCCTTCGCCGTTCGTCCGGTGTTGCTTCTGATTCCTCTGATTTCCGATGTCTGCGACCTGGTCTGATTCAACAGCGACTGCGCCCAAATTGGAACATCCTTTCCTCCGAGAACCGTCTCCTTCTTTCTCATGTCGATCCGTGAAATAGCGCCACGCATTACCGGCAAAGGCTCAAAGCGTTTTGATGCTTCCTCAGGTGAGGCAAACGCCTCTTGGATGGCGGCTTTCGCAATCGACCCCTTTCCCATGAGCATTTGACCAATTCCTTTCCAGCCATCTGCAAGGTCCTTTTCGTCTCGGATTGCCCTCTCCATCGCATCTGCCCAAAAGTTGACCGCAGGAACCGCCTGGACAACCATCTGCCGTTTGATTTCGTCGATGCGGTCGGCCATTTGGCCTATGGCTTCAATCTGCTCTTTTGTTATGAGGTCAATCTGTCCGAGCTCGTTGATCTTGGAAATCGCACCGGCAGCCTTGAACGCCTTTTCTCCCAATAGCTCCATGATGGCGGCCTGAGTCTGCGCGCTTTTGCCGGCATCCTGATGGGCTTGGCCCATTCTGGTGATCAGCTCGATGTTGGAGAGGCTCTTGTCGTTTAGCTCGCTGACCGAGATACCCAAGGCTGCGAAATACTCTCTAGCCTTTCCACCTTCCTCGATGGCTTTTAGGCGTTCTTGAGAGACCTTTGTGATGGACTTTGCCATCGTCTCAAAAGAAACCCCTGTTTGACTGGCCAATACCTGCAGGCGCTGGACGTCATCGGTGCTGATGTTGAGCTGCTCTGAAAGATCGCCGATGGCATCGGTGGTTTCAATCACCTTGGACACAAAACTAGTGACCGCAGCTACCGACAGCGCTGCGCCGAGCTGTGCTCCAATGCTGCCTCGGAACTTGTCCGTCAGACTACTGGCCCGCTTCAGTCCGGATTCGTAGGCGGTGCCATCGAGGCCGAGCTTTGCTATGAGAGAAAAAATTGCCATGCGTCAATTTCGATTCGCTGAGTGTTCCTGAGCGTAGCGCCACAGCTCCTCGTCCCTATCGGACCACAGTTCAACGTCTCCATTCATCTCGGCCCGCGTCAAATAGAGGCGCTCTGCATCGGCGACTCGCATTTGAATTACGGTCGATTCGTTGAAACCGATGTCCACCAATCCAACGAGAAGTCGTTCTGGCCACGGCATTGTCGGCCGTTTTGCACGACATCCGGGCTTTTGTAGAACCTCCGGGCAATCGGTTTGAGATTCAATCCAAGACTTCATGGCCTCACATTCCTGGACCAGATTCGACCGCTGAACTCGGGAGCGCATCAGCCGCAGCGGCAGCCACCGGAATGGTGAGGCCATGGTCTTGACCGACTCGACAGCGGATTGGCTGCAGACCAGAACGGCCTCCACCAATGAGCTTGATGTGATTTCTCCACCGATTACGAATGGAGAATCGAGCCTGTGGAGTAGTATGGCGTGGCCGACCGTGAAAGGTTCCATGCGGAGACCAAGCACGGTTGGAGTCGCAGGAGATGCTGCGTTCAGAATGTCGGCCAGGCCGGTCACAGCGTGGTTGCGCCGCCGGTGACCGTGGTACCCATTCCGGCGTAGCGCTTGAGCGTGATGGTGCCGGTGACCTTGCCGGTTTGGGTAAACTTCAGCGAAGCGCCGCCGGCATAGATCCAACGGCCGCCAGGGCCGGTGCCCGGTGTGCCCGGGGCGTTGATGGCGTCCTCGTAGGGCCCGCATTGCACCGCAGGCGCCCCGGTGATCACGCAGGTGCCGTTGGCATCCGGGCTGGCCATGGCCTTCAACGCATCCGCGGCATTGGCGCCGGCCGGGATGAAGTTGACCGTCAGGGTCAGGCGGTTGTTGTAGGTGATGTGCCCGACGACCTCGCCGGAGCTGTTGCGGACCTCCTCGGTGTCGGCCTCGTGCGTGAGGTCGTAGGACTCCATGTCCGGAGACGTGTAGAGCGTCACGACCAGGTTGCCGGCGCTGTTGTAGAGGGCGAGGGTGGCCGGTGATCCGAAACGGTAAACGCGGCCTTGTGAATTAGCCATGATGGGTGGTGGTTAGGTGGTTGCGGAACAAAAGAGGCTGAAAGTGCGCTGGAACGTGCGCGAGCGGTTGGAGACCGACGATTGGCCGAAGTCTGACGGAACGGCAAACTGCGACGTGAACGGGCCCCA
>Ga0209990_10002291_pt1 | contig 15170 bp, 13 predicted proteins | sample NOAtaG_6_FD_187304 | JGI IMG/M metagenome (GOLD analysis project Ga0209990, IMG submission 187304) | Freshwater lake microbial communities from Lake Erie, under a cyanobacterial bloom - NOAA_Erie_Diel5S_2200h metaG (SPAdes) (version 2) | ecosystem: Environmental > Aquatic > Freshwater > Lake ...
GGCTTTGCCAGCCTGGAGCAGGCCCGTGCCTGGACGGCTGAGTTCGTGCGTTGGTACAACGTCGATCATCGTCACAGCGGCATCCGCTACGTCAGCCCAGCTCAGCGCCATGCTGGCGACGATCAAGACATCCTGGCGGCCCGACATGCGCTGTACATCCAAGCACGACAGTGCAACCCCAGGCGCTGGTCCGGCAACACGCGGGACTGGTCGCACATCGGCGCGGTCAGCCTCAATCCTGAGCGCGACTCGGTGGCCAACACGACGGCTGCCAGCGCGCTGCATACTCGGCAGATGGCTGCATGATTGAGGCGACAACTACCTTGACACGCGCCGGTATCGTCACCTCACAGCGGGTGTGGCAAGCTACTGGCTCACATGTGGAGGTCGTTATGCCTCGTCCCGTCGAAGCGCTTGCTGAAGAAGTGTTCCAACTCGCCCCGGAAGTCCGCGCCAAACTGCTTGACCGCGTGGTCGCAAGCTTGGACGCGGATCGCGCGCGCGATGCCGCATGGGACGCCTTGGCTGCGACCCGCGACGCCGAGCTTGAGTCCGGTCAGGCTGCAGCAATTCCGATCGGCGAAGCGCTCGCTCGCCTCCGTGCAGAGCTCAAGTGAAGGTATCGGTTCACCCGGGCGCGGATCAAGATCTTTCGGACGCGTTCCGCTTCTACGGGCGTGAAGCTGGTGCAGGTGTCGCCCGCCGCTTCCCGGACGAGTTCGGGCGTGTCGCATGGCTCCTCAACGAGTTTCCCGACCTGGGAACACTCACCGGCGACGACCGGCGCACGTACCCGCTCACCGGGTTCCCCTACTCTGTCCTCTATCGGCAAACCGACACCGAACTCCGAGTCCTTGTTCTTCGCCATCAGAGCCGCAGCCCGAATCACGGAGGAGCGCGCTCCTAGCCTCCGTCAGGTTGGCACCACGAGCGCCGAGTAAATGATGTGGCTGAGCGTGTCGCCATTGCTGTACTGGATCACGCGCGTCTGGAACCAGCCGCACCGCAGCCCGAAGGACGATCCGATGCTGTTCATGCTGAAGGACCGCATCCGCGTTCACGCCGGGGCAGGTCTCCTCGCGGTGCTGTGGGCGGCCACGTGAGCACGCCCCTGCAACCGGTGGCCTCGTGGGGTCGGCTGTCGCGCGACGGGCACCGGGTCGTCGGGCTGCACGACCGCCAGCGTGTGGCCGAGGCAGTGCGGGGCTCGGCGCTGCCGGGCATCGCCTACGGCAACGGCCGCAGCTACGGCGATGTCTGCCTGAATCCGGGCGAAACGCTGTGGACTGCGCGCGGGCTGGACAAGTTCATCGGGTTTGATGGCGATGCCGGAATCGTCGAGTGCGAGGCCGGCGTTCTGCTGAAGGAAATCATCGATGTCGTGCTGCCACGCGGCTGGTTCCTGCCCGTGGTGCCCGGCACGCAGTTCGTCACCGTGGGCGGTGCCATCGCCAACGACGTGCACGGCAAGGCGCACCATGTTGCGGGCAGCTTTGGCGATCACGTACTGGAGTTCGAGTTGCTTCGCACCGACGGCGCCGTGATGCGCTGCTCGCGCGAGGACAACCGCGGGTGGTTCGAGGCGACCATCGGTGGACTCGGCCTCACTGGGGTCATCACCCGCGCGCGGCTGCGGCTGCGCCGGGTTGACGGCCCGTGGCTCGATGCGGAAACGATCCCGTTCGAATCGCTGGAGCGGTTCTTCGAGCTGTCGGCCGAGGCCAAGCGCAGCTTCGAGTACACGGTGTCGTGGATCGACTGCGTCAGCGGCGGCGGCGGACGAGGCGTGTTCTTCCAGGGCAATCATGCGGCGCGGCGCGATCACCCGGCGGCGCGGCCGGCGCGCACCTTTCCGCTGACGCCGCCAGTGTCGCTGGTGAACGGCCTGTCACTGCGCGTCTTCAACCGCCTGTACTACGCACTGCAGAAGACCAAGCGTGGCCGCGCCGAGCAGCACTATCTGCCGTTCTTCTTCCCGCTCGACAACCTGCTGGAATGGAACCGCATGTACGGGCCGCGCGGCTTCTACCAGTACCAGAGCGTGGTGCCACCTGCGGTGGCGCTCAAGATCACGCGGCAGATGCTGCGCGAAATCTCGGCCTCGGGCCTCGGCTCGTTCCTTGCCGTGCTCAAGACTTTCGGCGAGCGCCCGGCGCCGGGCATGCTGAGCTTTCCGATGCCCGGCACCACGCTCGCGCTGGACTTCCCGAACGGCGGCGTGCCGACGCTGAAGCTCTTCGATCGGCTGAACGCGATCGTGCTTGACGCCGGCGGGCGGCTCTATCCGGCCAAGGATGCCTGCATGCCACGCGAACTGTTCGAGCACGGCTATCCGCGGCTGAGCGAGTTTCTGCGCTACCGCGATCCGGGTCTTTCTTCTGCGATGTCTCGCCGCCTGCTGGGGTCCTGAGCCATGAACGAACGACTGTTGATCATCGGTGCTACATCGGCCATCGCCACCGCCGTCGCGCGGCGCTATGCGGGGCGCAAAGCGCGCATCGGCCTGATCGGCCGGCGTGCCGACGCCCTCGATGCGTTGGCCGCCGATCTGGGCGTACGCGGTGCGGCCGAGGTCGACGCCTGGGTGCTCGACGCCAACGACATTGCCCGGCACTCGGAATGCCTGGATGCCGCGTGGAAGCGCTTCGACGGTGTCGACCATGTGCTGCTGGCGCATGGCGTGCTGCCCGACCAAGCCGAATGCCAGGCGAGTGTGGCGGCGGCCCTGGCCTCTTTCGACACCAATGCGAGGTCGGTGCTGGCGCTTCTCACGGACCTGGCAAACCGCTTCGAACGCCAGGGCAGCGGTGCGATCGGCGTGATCTCATCGCCGGCCGGCGACCGTGGGCGCCAGAGCAACTACGTTTACGGCGCAGCCAAGGCGGCGGTGACCAACCTGGCAAGCGGGCTGCGGCACAGGCTGGCGGGCAAGGGCGTGCGCGTGGTCACGATCCTGCCGGGCTTCGTCGATACGCCGATGACGGCCGCCTTCCCCAAGGGCCCTCTCTGGGCGGCGCCGGAGAAAGTCGCGGCCGACATCGATCGTGCGCTGGCGCGCGGCTTCGGCGCCGTCTACACGCCGTGGTTCTGGCGCTGGATCATGCTGCTGATCAAGCACGTGCCCGAGCGGCTGTTCGTGAAGACAAAGCTATAGCTCTCCGCCCGGAGACACGGTCACTAACTACCCCGAAGCGGGCCGACTCGCTGGTCCGCAGCCGCAGGGGGCCGGCGCGCCGATCGGTTGCGCCTGCGGCGCCGGTTGCAGGTTGACCCCGCGGTTGAGCACACTGCTGGCCGGCCGTAGGTCCAAACGCTTGCGCCGCGGCGGCCGGCAGGGAGGCACCCCGCACGCCGGGCCAGCAGGCGCCCGGATCGGCCAGAATGAGCCGTGAGCCAAAACTCTTCGGGCCGGCAACAGCCTCTGCGTCGCGTGTCGGTGGCGCTGTGCACGTTCAACGGCGCCAGGTATCTGCCCGAGCAGCTACGCAGCCTGACCGAGCAGACCTCGCGCCCGCACGAGATCGTCGTGGTGGACGATGGCAGCACCGATGCAACGGTTGCCGTGCTGCAGGCGTTCCAGCCGGCGTGCGACGCCGACATGACCGTGCGGCTCAATGACGCCACCCTCGGCACAGCCCGCAATTTCGAGCGCGCCCTGAGCCTCTGCTCGGGCGACATTTTGTTTCTGGCCGACCAGGACGATGTCTGGCCGCCGCAGAAGGTGGATCGCATGGTCGCCGAATTCGAACGTCGGCCAGGTTGTCTGCTGGTGCATTCGAACGCGCGGCTGGTCGACGCGGGGCTCGTGGATCTGGGCCAGAGCCTGTTCGACAGGTTGCGGCTGCTGCCCGCCGAGCGTGAGCTTTTCGATGCTGGCGAGTACTTCCGCCTGCAGCTCCGGCGCAACGTGGTCACGGGGTGCACGGTGGCGATCCGGCGTGAGCTGCTGGATCTGGCGCGGCCGTTTCCGGAGCACTGGCTGCACGACGAGTGGCTGGCCGTCATCGCCGCCGCCGTGGGTGACATTCGCCGCATCGACGAGCCGCTGGTGCTGTACCGCCAGCACGCGGGCAACCAGCTCGGCATCCAGCGCACATCGCCGTGGCAGGACGTCCGGCGCGTGCTGGCGGGGCACGGCGAGCTCAGGCAGGCGATGCCGCTGCGCCTGGGGGCCCTGGTGACCGCCATGCGCCGGCTGGGCCCGCGGGTGCCGGCCTGGAAGCTCGATCTGGCCGAGCGCACGCTCGCGCATGCGCGGTTCCGCGCGGGGCTGCCGGGGCCGCGCTGGCGCCGCCTGGCGCCGGTTCTTGCGGAAGCGGCCCGTGGCGGCTACCGCCGCTACTCGCGCGGCCTGAAGAGCGTCGTCACGGATCTGCTGGAGCCTTTCTGACCGCAAGACGGCTCGGTGAGGCAGGTTCTTTGGCCCTGCGCGGCATGGGCGCCGCGGGCGTCCGGCGAAAGTCACCGGGTTCCCGCCTGCGCGGCAACGACTGACCGCTCCAGCCGGGCAGCGCCGGACCTCCCCCGGTGTTCCGGAGACTATCCGCTGGATGGGGCACCTTTCCAGCTCAAGCTCCTCACGGCAACCGCGGAGGACGCCTGACGCTGCCCCACGTTTTCGGGCTGGTTCTGACCTGGCCTGTGTATGGCATGATGGCAATGCGTGTTGCACCATCGCTCTGTGTCACAAGACTGTCGCGCCGCCGTTGCACAGTCCTAGCATGGGTCTTGCTGACAAGTTGACGGCCGGCGCGGCTGACTCACCTGATTGCACCTGAAACGCGGTTCGGCACAGGTCGTTTGCGGTCAGTGTGGGTTTACGCGAGAACATGGGCGAACAATTGGCGATCAGAGAGGACACCATGTTGACCGCCCAGCCAGTTGCAGGAGCCGCCCCTGCCACCGCGCCCGCCGCAGTGCATGAGCGCCCCGTCGCGGTGCGCACGCTGGCCTGCGTGGTGACCTATGAGCCAGACCGCGATCAGCTGTTCGAGCTGGCCATGGACCTGCAGGCCGTGCCCGGGCTGCAGATCGTGTTCGTCGACAACTCCGAGACAGAAACCGGCACGGCCGAGGTCAATGCCGTCGGTCGCGGCCTGGACATCCGCGTGTTCTGCAATCCGGTCAACCGGGGCGTGGGCGCCGCGCACAACGTCGGTGCCGAGCTTGCCCGCCGCATGGGGTGCGACCGGCTGCTGCTGCTCGACCAGGACAGCCGCATTCCGGCCTCGGCGGTGCTCGCGCTGCATGCCGCGCTGGACTTTCTGCAGTCCACCGGCCGGCCGGTGGCTGCGGTCGGGCCAGCGCTTTTCGACCCGCGCTGCGGCAACTGGCTGCCGTTCGTGCGGCTGGGCGCGGCCCTGCGCATGCGCCACGTCGAACACAAGGACGACGAGCTGGTTCCCTGCGATCTGTTGATCAGTTCCGGCAGCCTGATTCCGCTGTCGGCGCTGGAGAAGGTCGGTCCGCTCGACGAGGAGCTGTTCATCGAGTACGTGGACGTGGAGTGGTGCGCGCGGGCGCGATCAAATGGCATGCAGGTCTTCGGCGTGCCGGCGGCGGTCATGCGGCATTCGATCGGCGAGGCCAGGGTGCGCCGGTTCGGTCGCTGGCTGCCGTTGCACAGCCCCGTGCGCCAGTACTACGGCGTTCGCAACGCCCTGTTGTTTGCGCGCAAGCCGTATCTGTCGCTGCGCTGGCGCCTGCACCTCATCACACGGGCGCTGGCGCTGTTTGCGATCTATGCCGGCACCTGCGCACCACGGCTTGAACGGGCCCGCTGGCTCGGGCTGGGCCTGTGGCACGGCCTGATCGGCCGCGGTGGCCGGCTGGGTGGGCCGCAGGGCACGGGTGCGCGCGTGCCGCATGACGTGCCGGCACGGGCACAGGCCAGCCAGGCCAGCGAAGACCCCGACCTCGTGACCGTGATCCGGCAGTAGCGCTTGCCGCGGGCGGTCGCGATGCGGCGCGGCGCGGCACGCCGGGGTTGGCGGCTCGTCGGCTACGCTCCCGCGGATGCTGATCTCAGCCCTGCGCCGGAGCGCGCCCGTCTACGCGCGATCGCACCGCGATGGCGACCCTGCGCCGGCCCGACCGGCCCAGCGGGTGTTCATGGGTGATTCACCGCCATCGCGGCGACCCGGTCGTTGCTTCGGGTGAATCGGTGCGCTCGGCGCCTTTGGTACTCCCTTTGCGGCAAGCTTCCGTGGGTCGGCGTCTTTGCCCTTGCTTGCGCACCCATTGCGCGTCGCCGGCGCGCGTTGTGCAGCCATAGGCCGCAGCGCCAGTGCAATTGACCCCTGTTCGCCGCGCGACGCTGGCCAATCTTGTCGGGCAGGCGTGGGCGCTCGTCCTGAGTCTGGCCATGATTCCCGTCTACATCCACTGGCTGGGTGTCGAGGCCTACGGATTGCTTGGGTTCCACATCACGCTGCTCGCGGCCGCAGCCGTGCTGGATGTCGGCTTGTCGGGTACGGTCAATCGCGAACTGGCGCGTGCGTCGGTGACAGACCATGGGGCGGCCGACGACTTGCCGCGCCGGGTGGTCCGAACTCTGGAATGGCTGGTGTGGCCCCTGTCCGCCCTGTTGGCTGTCGTGGCTGTTGCGGGCTCATGGTGGCTGGCCGCCCATTGGCTCAAGCCCGTGGCGCTGACGGTCGAGCAGACGCAGACCGCCCTGGTGCTGATGGGGCTCGCGGTCGCGGCGCAGTGGCCCGCGGGCTTCTATGGGGGTGCGCTGGCGGGCCTGCAGAGGCAGGTCCTGCTGAATGCCGTCAACATGGCATTCGCCGCGCTGCGCGCGGTCGGCGTGCTTGCCCCCCTGGCATGGTGGCGTGCCGACGTCAGCGTCTACTTTGCCTGGCAGGTGATGGTGGGTCTGCTGCACTCGCTGGCGCTGGCCGCGTTCGTCTGGCGCAGCCTGCCGGCGACCTCGGCTCCAGCGGGGTTCGATGCCCGCCTGCTGGCGCGCCTGAAGGGCTTCACCGGGGGCGTGGCGGCGGTTGGTGTCACCGCCTTCGTGCTGATGCATATCGACCGCATGGTGCTGTCGGCCGTGCAGTCGCTGGAGGCATTCGGCCACTACGCGCTGGCTGTCGCGATTGCGACCGTGGTGCACCGATTCGTCTCGCCCGTGCAGGCCGCGGTTTACCCACGCTTCAGCCAGCTGGTGGCAGTTGGCGACACGCAGCAGCTGATCCGCCTGCACCACAACACCAGCCAGATGATTGCGGCAGTCCTTGTTCCGCTGGTGCTGCTGATGGCGCTCTTCGCGCAGGACCTCATCTCGCTGTGGACGGCCAACCCTGCGCTGGGCGCCGCTGCCGGGCCGCCCCTGGCGGTGCTGGCGCTGGGATACGGCCTCAACGGCCTGATGGCGGTCCCCTACGCCCTGCAGCTTGCCTATGGCAGCACGCGCCTGGTTCTGTGGCAGACCGTGATCGGCGTTGCCGTCGCCGTGCCGGCCACCTGGTACTTCGCGCAGCGGTTTGGCGGACTTGGAGCAGCCGGGGTGTGGCTGGCTCTCAACGTGCTCTACCTGCTGGTCGGCATGCCGTTGATGCATCGGCGTTTTCTGCAGGGTGAACTGTGGCCGTGGGTGCGGACCGATCTGCTGCCGGTGGTGGCGGTGTCGTGCGTGGTGATCGGGGCGGCGCGGTGGTGGCTGACCGCGTTGCCCGGTGGACTGGCCGGGGCGGCGGTGCTCGGCAGTCTGGCGGGGCTTGCCGTGGTGCTTGCCGCGCTGGCCGTGCCTTACCCCCGCAACCTGTTGGTCGAAGGGCTGCGCAAGATGCGGCATCGGGCACTTTGATTCCGCGGCTGGTTCAGCCTTCTGCGGCGGCCTGACGTTTGCCACAATGACGCTTTCATCTGCCCGACTTCGCCGTGACCCACCCGGAACGTCTGACCTACGACTACGCGGTCGACCGTGAGGCCGACATCGCGGGCGCCCATGTCCTGAGCCTGGTCGGGGCAAGCCGCCGTGTGCTCGAGATCGGCGCCGGTCCCGGTGCCGTCACCCGTGAACTGATTGCCAACGGCTGCCAGATGGTCGCGGTTGAACTCGATCCGGCCGCGATCGAGAAGCTGCGGCAGTTCTGCCCAAGCGTCTACCAGGCCGATCTGAATCAGCTCGACTGGGCCAGCGTGCTGGCGGCCGAGGCACCGTTCGAGACCATCGTGGCTGCTGACGTCTTCGAGCACCTCAACCAGCCGTGGGGAGTGCTGGCGGGGCTCAAGCCGCTGCTGGCCGAAGGCGGGCACCTGGTCGTCTCGCTGCCGCATGTGGGGCATCACGGGGTCGTCGCCTGTCTGCTCGACGAGGACTTCGAGTACCGCGAATGGGGGCTGCTCGACCGCACGCATATCCGCTTTTTCGGCATCAAGAACATGCAGGCGCTGTTCGACGGGGCCGGCCTGCACATCGTCGACGCGGAGGTCGTCGTGCGCCGGCCAGAGCGCTGCGAGTTCGCCGGCCACTGGACGCGCCTGCCCCTGGCCACTCAGCACGCCATCGAGCAGGCCAATCCGCTTGGCTGCGCGTACCAGATTGTCATCAAGGCGGCTGCGGTGCCGCCAGCCGGTGGGGCCACCGATCTCGACGTTCTGGTGCGAGACCGCATCGGCGTGCGCCAGCGGCAAGGGGTGCCGCTGCGGGTGGCGGCAAAGGACTGGGCCCGCGGCGTACTGCAGGCCGCGCTGCCCGCTCCCTTGATCCAGAAGCTCAAGGCGCGCAGCGGGCGCGCGACCAACAGCTGATGCGAGCTGCGGTGCGTGCACCTTCCGGCCCGCGGGTGGGTCGCTCAGGGCGGCGGCGCGTGGGCCGCCATGGTCCGATCGAGGTTCGTGCATGACGCGCCCCGACGTGCAGTTGATTGCTTTCCACCTGCCGCAGTTCCACCCGACGCCCGAGAACGACGCTTGGTGGGGTAAGGGCTTCACCGAGTGGACTAACGTCACCCGTGCGCAGCCGCTGTTTGCGGGCCACTACCAGCCCCACCTGCCAGCCGATCTCGGCTTCTACGACCTGCGGCTGGCCGAGGCCCGCCACGCCCAGATCGACCTGGCGCGGCGCTACGGCATCCATGCCTTCTGCTACCACTACTACTGGTTCTCCGGTACGCGCCTGCTGCACCGGCCGCTGATGGACATGCTGGCCGACCCGGCCGCCGACATGCCTTTCTGCCTGAACTGGGCCAACGAGAACTGGACCCGCCGCTGGAACGCGGCCGAGCACGAGGTGCTGATCGAGCAGCGCTACGAGCCCGACGACGCCCTGGGCTTCATCCGCGACGCCGAGCCCTTCCTGCGCGACCGACGCTATCTGCGGGTGCAGGGCGCATCGCTGCTGATGGTGTACCGGCCGCAGCAGATTCCGGAATGCGCGCGCTGGCTCGACCTGTGGCGGCAGCACTGCCGTGCCGCTGGCATCGGCGAGCTGCATCTGTGCGCTGCGCTGACCCACGGGAACAGCGCCTACCGCGAACTGGGCTTCGACAGCGCGGTGGAGTTCCCGCCGCACAACCTGAAGGCCGGCAGTCTCAACAGCTCGATCGATTTCACGCTGCCGTTCAGCGGCAACGTGCTGTCGTTGCCGGAAGTGGCACGCTTCTACCTCAGCCGTGGCTACGAGGACGACCGCGTGTATCGCACCGTCGTGCCGGGCTGGGACAACACCGCGCGCACCGTGGGTCGCGCAACGATCATGGTGGACGCCACGCCACGGAACTATGGGGCCTGGCTGCGGGCGGCGGTCGATGCCACGTTGCACGAGCGCAAGCCGGGCGAGCGGCTGGTGTTCGTCAACGCGTGGAACGAATGGGCCGAGGGCTGCCACCTGGAGCCGGACCGCCTGCATGGCCACGCGTATCTCGAGGCCACTGACCGTGTGCTGCAGGGGCGCAGCGAAGCGTTTGCGTTCGCGCCGTCCACGCCGAGGCCCGCGCCGCGCCGCACCGTGCTGGGCGACCTGGCCGGCGTGTTCCGCTACCACGTGGCACGCCGCAGTGGGCCGCTGCGGCTTTGGATCAACCGCTTCCCGAAGCTGAAGTCGGTGGCGGCGGCGGTGCTCAAGCGCGTGTCGCGCTCGTGATCAGCGGCAGCCTCGGTCGCTCATGATGGACGCGGCAGATCCGGCGGCGTCGGGCGCAGAACCTGGCGTGGTCACCGTCTCGGTGGTCAGCCATGGCCAGGGCGAGCTTCTTGCCGGGCTGCTGGCAGATCTCCAGGCCCTGGCGCCGACCACGGTCAAGCGACTGATCGTCACCCTCAATCTCGACGAGCCGCTGCCGCCGCTGCCCCCCTGGCCGCAGGGCACGATCGAGGTGATCCGCAATCTGCGGCCGCTGGGGTTTGGCGCCAATCACAACCAGGCGTTCCGCCGCTGCCGGACGGAATGGTTTGCGGTGCTCAATCCCGACCTGCGCCTGGCCATCGATGTGTTTGCGCCGCTGGTGGCCGAGGCGGCACCGGGCGACGCGCTGCTTGCGCCTGCGATTGTCGAGAGCGACGGCGCGCCTGCCGACTCGGCACGGCAACTGCTGACGCCCTGGCAGCTGGCCCGGCGCGCACTGGGCCACCGACAGCCAGCGCAGCCCGCCAACACTGACTGGCTGGCCGGCATGTTCCTGCTGCTTCGGCGCGAGGCCTTTGCGGCCGTGGGAGGCTTCGACGAACGCTTCCACATGTACTGCGAAGACGCCGATCTCTGTTTGCGCCTGCAGCTGGCGGGCTGGCGCGTCCGGCTCGTCGAAGACGTCGCGGTCGTTCACGCGGCACAACGTGCCAGCCGCCGTTCGTGGCAGCATCTGCGCTGGCACTTAACAAGCCTGCTCAGGCACTGGTTCTCGCTGGCGTTCTGGCGCTACGTCTTCGCCCGCGGCGGTGTTGGCGGGATCGCGCCGATGGCCGACGCTGGTGCCGCCAGGAGCCCTGACCAGAAAGCCCCTTGATGCTGATGAGCCCTGCCGATCGCTATCTCGACCTCCTCAAGAAGACGCTCTCGTTTGCGCTGTGGCGCGAACCGCCGATTCCCGTGGAGCAGTTCAACTACCAGCGCGGCAGGCTGATGCGCCTTGGCATTGATCTCGTCACGTCAATGCTGCGCAGCATGAACCTGCAACTCGTGCGACCGGCGCCGTTCACGGTAGAGGAGCGGTTGGAAGGCAAGACGTGGCCTGGCCTGGCCGACACCATGGTGGGCATGAAGCGGCTGGACAACCTGCACGCGTGCCTGCGGTCGGTGCTGGCAGACGGAGTACCCGGCGACTTCATCGAAACCGGCGTCTGGCGTGGCGGCTCCTGCATCTTTGCGCGCGGCTTCCTGGCTGCGCACGGCGTCACCGACCGTCGTGTCTTTGTGGCCGACTCGTTTGCGGGTCTGCCCCCGCCGGACGTTGATCAATGGCCAGCGGACCGGGGCGATGTCCACCATACGCACGCACCGATTCTCGCGGTCTCGCAGCAGGAGGTGGAGGCGAACTTCCGCCGTTACGGGCTGCTCGACGAGCAGGTGGTGTTCATGAAGGGCTGGTTCAAGGACACGCTGCCGTCTGCGCCGATCGATCGTCTGGCCGTGCTGCGGCTGGACGGCGACATGTACGGCTCGACGATGGACGCGCTTAACGCGCTCTATCGCAAGCTGTCACCCGGCGGCTTCTGCATCGTGGACGACTATGCGCTGCCCGGATGTCGACAGGCGATCGATGACTATCGGCGTGAGCATGGCATCGTCGAGCCGATCGAGGTCATCGACTGGACCGGAGTGTTCTGGCGCAAGGCGCGCGCGTAGCCTGCCGTGCGCGGCGCGACTGCAGCCGCGGTTGACTCGGCACTCGAGCGACACCCCGCCCGTCAGTCCACCAGCCCCGCCTTGCGCCCGTAGGCCAGGTTGGCCGCCAGGAAGCCCGCCTTGCTGCCGCAGTCGTAGCGCACGCCGGTGAAGCGCCGCGCGATGACTTCGCCGAGCGCCACGCGCCGGGCGATGGCATCGGTCAGCTGAATCTCGCCGCCGCGGCCGCGCTCGGTGCGCTTCAGTTCCGCAAAGATCTCCGGCCGCAGCACGTAGCGGCCGGCCACGGCCAGCGTGGACGGAGCCTCCTCGGGACTGGGTTTCTCCACGATGGCGGTGACGCGCTCCTCGCGCGGGTTGAGCACCTCGGTGGCCACGATGCCGTACTTCGAGGTGTCGGCCAGCGCCACGTTCTGCACGCCCAGCACCGAGCAGCCGTGCTGCCGGTAGCTCTCCAGCAGCTGTGCGGTGACGCCGGGGTCGGCGTCGATCAGGTCGTCGGCCAGGACCACCGCGAATGGCTCGTCGCCCACCACGGCCTCCGCGCACAGCACCGCGTGGCCGAGCCCCAGCGGTTCGGACTGGCGCACGTAGACGAAGCTCACGCCCAGCGGCGTAGCCGACATCAGCAGTTCCAGCAGGTTGTGCTTGCGCTGCGCGTCGAGCGCCTGCTCCAGTTCGGGCGCACGGTCGAAGTGATCCTCGATCGCGCGCTTGTTGCGGCCGGTGACGAAGATCATCTGCTCGATGCCTGCGGCGGCCGCTTCCTCGACCGCGTACTGGATCAGCGGCTTGTCGACCACCGGCAGCATCTCCTTCGGCATCGCCTTGGTGGCGGGCAGGAAGCGGGTACCCATGCCGGCCACCGGAAAGACGGCCTTGCGCACGGGCTTGTGGGCGGGTTTGCCGGTCATCGTGGGTCCTGTCAGGCGGCGGGCGTACGCAGCGCCAGCAGCTGCTTGCCGATCTCCACGCCCCATTGGTCGAACGGGTTGATGTTCCACAGCACCGACTGCACGAACGTACGGTGCTCATGCAGCGCGAGCAGCGCGCCGAGCACCTGGGCGTCCAGCCGCGGAGCCGTGATCAGCGTGCTTGGCCGGCCGCCGGGCGTCCGCGCGTAGGGGGCACGGGTCGCGGCGGCGGCGCCGAGCGCCGCATCGCCCAGCGCCAGCGCATCGGCCTGCACGTGGGCAAAGGCGGCCAGCAGCGCGGCGCGCGGCTCGGCCGGCGCGGACGCGGGGTCCACGACAACGAAGTCGGTCGGCACGATGTGCGTGCCCTGGTGGAGGAACTGGAACACGCTGTGCTGGGCGGTGGAGCCCACGTCGCCCCACAGCACCGGCGCGGTGTCGTAGGGCAGCGGGCTGCCCGCACGGTCGACGCGCTTGCCCAGGCTTTCCATCTCGAGCTGCTGCAGGTACGCGGGCAGCCGCGCCAGCCGCTGCGCATAGGGAAACACCGCGCGCGTGCGCAGCCCCCAGCTGTTGACGTACCAGGCACCCAGCAGGCCGAGCAGCACTGGCGCGTTGGCTGCGAGCGGCGCATCGGCAAAGTGCGCGTCCATCGCGGCGGCGCCGGCGAGCAGCTGGGTGAAGGCGGCGCGCCCGTGCACGATGGCCACCGGCAGTCCACAGGCCGACCAGAGCGAGTAGCGCCCGCCGACCCAGTCCGGAAACGTGAACACCCGGTCGGCCGCGATGCCGAATGCCGCCGCGCGCTGCGGCTGGCTGCTGACCGCGTACAGATGCGGCGCGATGTCGAGCTGCGGCGCGGCCTGCGCAAACCAGCGCCGCGCGGCCTGCAGGTTCTCGCGCGTCTCGAGCGTGGAGAAGCTCTTGGAGATCGCCAGGATCAGCGTGCGGGCCGGATCGGCCTGCGTCGTGGCGCTGTCGAGTTCCAGCGGATCCAGATTGGTCACGAAGTGCAACCGAGGGCCGCTGCCGGCCCCCAGCGCGTCGACCGCCAGCCGCGGGCCGAGGTCGGAGCCGCCGATGCCGATGGCGATCACGGTGTCGATCGGCTGGCCACTCGCGCCGCGCACGCGGCCCGCGCGCAGGTCCTCGGCAAAGCGCAGCATCCGCTCGCGCTCGTCGGCCAGGCGCGTGGCCCACGCGGTGTCCGCGGGCGGCGTGCGCAACGCGGTGTGCCAGGCGGGGCGCTCCTCGCTGGTGCTGATCGCCTCGCCCGCCAGCAGCCGGGCGCGCCAGTCCGGCAGTGCGCAGGCCCGTGCCTGCGCCACCAGCGTCGCGCGCAGCGCGTCGTCCAGGTAGTGGCGCGACAGGTCGATCGACAGCCCGGCGGCCTGCAGCGTGAAGCGCGCGGTGCGATCGGCGCCGGCCTGCAGCAGGTCGGCCAGCCCCTTGGACTGCAGACGCGACTGGTGCTCTTTCAGCTCGGCCGAGCAGGGGAGCGTTGAACGCGATGTCATGGCGGGCGGTGTGGGCGCCGTCTCGAAGCGGCGTGGCGGGCAGAGAGGGAAGCGACAACCGGCTTGCTAAGCTCGAGTTTACCTACCGTGCGCGTTGGAACCTACCGTGCGCGTTGGAGACTGCGGCGACGCTCGCCCAGCCGCGACGGCTCCGCATCTGCCCCCAAGCTCTTTACTCCCCTTCCTGCCACGCTCATGACGACAGCTCTCGACCCCGTCATCTTCAAGGCCTACGACATCCGCGGCGTGGTCGACCGCACGCTCACGGTGGCGGCAGTGCGCGCCATCGGCGCGGCCCTGGGCACGCTCGGCAGCGAACGCGGCGTGCGCGAGATCGCGGTGGGTCGGGACGGCCGCCTGTCGGGGCCGCGGCTGCGCGATGCGCTGATCGAAGGCATCCGCCGCGCCGGCGTGGGCGTGGTCGACGTCGGCATGGTGCCCACGCCGCTGCTGTACTACGCCACCCACGAGCTGGGCACCCAGTCGGGCGTGGAGATCACCGGCAGCCACAATCCGCCCGAGTACAACGGGCTCAAGATGGTGCTGGCCGGCGAGGCGCTGTATGGCGACGGCGTGCAGGCGCTGCGCCAGCGCATCGCCGCGGGCCGGCTGTATGCCGCGGCCACGCCCGGCGCGCTGCGCCAGGCCGAGGTGGTGGCGCCGTACCTGGAGCGCGTGGCCGGCGACGTGAAGCTGGCGCGGCCCATGAAAGTCGCCATCGACTGCGGCAATGGCGTGGCCGGTGCGGTGGCGCCGCAGTTGTACCGGGCGCTGGGCTGCGAGGTCGTCGAGCTGTTCTGCGACGTCGACGGCCGCTTTCCCAATCATCATCCCGACCCGGCGCATCCGGAGAACCTGGCGGACCTGCAGCGCGCGCTGCGCCAGACCGATGCCGAGATCGGCCTGGCCTTCGACGGCGACGGCGACCGGCTCGGCGTGGTGACCAAGGAC
>Ga0209990_10002300_pt1 | contig 15144 bp, 12 predicted proteins | sample NOAtaG_6_FD_187304 | JGI IMG/M metagenome (GOLD analysis project Ga0209990, IMG submission 187304) | Freshwater lake microbial communities from Lake Erie, under a cyanobacterial bloom - NOAA_Erie_Diel5S_2200h metaG (SPAdes) (version 2) | ecosystem: Environmental > Aquatic > Freshwater > Lake ...
AAGAATGCACAAGGGCATCGCGGCTGATCAACAGAAAATAACCGTAGCGGGAGATTACACTTTGTTTTTTGAGAAGCAAAATTTTTCTATTCCAGAAAAAGAAAACATCCTATTGATTTGCACACAGAAATTTTTAGCGCATGATTACTTTCCTTGGATTGATGGGGTTTTATCTCATCTTTCCCGTCACCCTGATTGGAAGGTAATCATCAAGCTTCACCCTAAAGAAAGAGAACACGATATAGCTCGCTATCATGAATATGCTTCAGATAATGTAGAGATCATGCTCCAAGGAGATTTGAGCGCGTTGTTTGCGAAAACAAAAATCCAATTGAGCATTTACAGTACCACCTTTTATGACGCCATTGGATATGATGTGGTCAACTTCACTACCCACGAATTGCCCACCTACCGTCATTATGTGCAAGAATTAACGGAGGAGCACATCGCAACGGCCATTGGCCTCCAAGATGATCCCATTGATCAATTCCTTTCACAACAGCAATATCCATTTGTCCAGAGAAACATGGTTTACCATCATTTTCCAACCTCAGACATACAATCTTGGTTAGACCAATATGATGCTCAATAAAACGCTGTTTACTTTTTCTCATGCCCCGCGTTTGCAACAATTGAACTCTTTGCGATTCCTGGCCGCTGCGATGGTCGGTGTTTTTCACTGCGCATTTGTTTTTTCTCCTCACAGTCCTTATTTGGATTTTCTGAGCTTGGGAAGTGATGGCGTATATGTTTTTTTTGTCATCAGTGGATTCATCATACCGTGGTCGCTGGACCAATCGCACTACTCGATTGAGCACTGGGGTGTTTTCATGATCAAGCGATTTCGCCGTCTTTTTCCTCCTTTTGTATTTTCGCTTTTGTGCTACTGGATCGGCTGGTGGTGGCTACACCCCGATCATGCTTGGGAGAGCGTTCAACTCTTAATGAGCAACTTATTTTTTCTAGTTCCCTTTGGTGTTGGAGAATGGGTGAACGAGATTTACTGGACCCTTTGGGTGGAGCTGCAATTTTATCTGCTCGTGGGGCTTATTTTTCCCGTGTTGATTCATCTCTTTCCCTCCCGATCTTCCGGAATCATTCTGTTATTGAACATGCTCAGTTTTGGATACTTGCTCCTGCCCGTTGAAATAGAAAAGAATTTCATTCTCTTTCATCTACCCTATTTCACCTTGGGTTTTATTGCATTTCAAATTGCTCGCATACGCGCTATCCACATAACACACAGCTTATCATTGGTGTTAACGATCATCACCTTGTGGTGGTCCTTAACAAGTTTACACGGACTTTCCCTCTCATCCCTCTTTTTCGCGTTCTTTACCTTCGTCATTATTTTGTTCTTTAATACAACTTTTAAATTTTTGGAATGGCTCGGAGAATTTTCATATTCTTTCTACCTCATGCATGGTTTGATCATTGCATGGATATCGCTTCTTTGGGATCAGTTTGATTCCCTGGCGGTTTCTCCTTGGTTGTTTTTATTGTTGGTTCAAGTGTTCGCGTGGGCATTTTCTGTTATCCTCTATCATGGAATTGAAAAGAAAAGTTTACTTTGGTCCAAGAAAATAAAATATAATTATGCCCCTGATATTACCCGTTCAAGATAAACGCCCGCAAATGGGCGAAAATTGTTACATCGCAGAAAACGCCACCATTGTTGGTGATGTCATCATGGGAGATGAATGCAGCGTTTGGTTTCAAGCTGTTGTGCGCGGTGATGTCCATTTCATTAAAATGGGAAATCGTGTCAATGTGCAAGACGGGGCTATCATCCATTGCACTTATCAGAAATGCGGTACTACCATTGGAAACAATGTGAGCATTGGACACCGTGCCATCGTTCATGGGTGTACCATCCATGACAATGTGCTCATTGGCATGGGAGCCATTGTGATGGACAACTGCATCATTGAAGAGAATTGCATCATCGCCGCCGGATCTGTTGTTTTGGAAAACACCGTGGTAAAAAGCGGTTCTATTTACGCGGGTATTCCGGCTAAAAAAGTAAAAGACCTGAGTCCTGAATTGTTTCAAGGAGAAGTCCAGCGAATAGCAAAAAATTATGTCATGTATTCCTCCTGGTTTCGGGATAATACCGCCCTGTAATTTTACCTTCCAAATTTCACCAATAATACAGCAATATCAGAGGGGTTTACTCCACTGATTCTGCTTGCCTGACCAATGGTTTCTGGTCTTACCGCAGATAATTTTTGTCTGGCCTCCATGCTCAAACTTTGCATTTGTTGGTATTCAAAATCAACAGGGATTTTAACATGATCCAATCGAGTCAATTTATCCGCGAGGGCTTTTTCTTTTTCGATATACCCAGCATACTTCACTTGTATTTCCGCTTGCTCTAACGACTCTTTTGCCATGGTGAGCGTATTCACCTTTTCCTGTAAGGCGTTGGTGTTTTGAATGATGCCTTGCAGGGTGGTTTGCGGACGCGTCAGCAAGGCATGGACATTGGTTTTTTGATTGATTTCCGAGGATCCATTTTGGGTAAGATAAGGATTCATTTCCTCAGGCATCACCGATGTTTCTTTGAGCCAAGTAATCATCTGCTCGGTTTCAGCACGCTTTTGATTCAATCGCTTCATGCGATCATCCTTTGCCAATCCAATGGCGTGAGACAGCGGTGTTAAGCGCTCATCGGCGTTATCTTGTCGCAATAAGGTTCTATACTCTGCCCTACTCGTAAACATTCTGTACGGCTCGTCGGTACTTTTGGTGATCAAGTCGTCTATCAAAACTCCAATGTACGCTTGGTCTCGGGTCAAGATAAAAGGATCTTCTTCCTTCACTGCCAATGCCGCATTGATCCCCGCCATGATGCCTTGGCAAGCCGCTTCTTCGTATCCTGTTGTTCCATTGATTTGACCGGCAAAATAGAGCCCCGGCACATCTTTCGATTCCAGCGTGTGCAACAACTGGTTCGGTGGAAAATAATCATACTCAATGGCATAACCCGGCCGAAATATTTTCGCATTCTCGAATCCAGGAATTTCTTTCATTGCCTTCACCTGAACTTCCTCTGGCAAGCTCGTAGAAAAACCATTGACATAAATTTCTATCGTTCTTCTTCCCTCTGGCTCAACAAAGAGCTGGTGCTGATTCTTATCCGCAAAACGGGTGATTTTATCCTCAATGGACGGACAATACCGGGGTCCAGAACCAGTGATTCTACCCGTGAACATCGGCGACTTTTCAAAACCCTCCGCCAATATTTGATGCACGGTATCATTGGTGTAAGTGATCCAACAGGATAATTGGTTTTGAACCGAAGAAGTTTCCGTATAGGAGAATTTAGAGGGGTTTTCATCCCCTTTTTGCTCTGTCATAAGCCCGTAATTCAACGATCTCCCATCCACCCTAGGTGGAGTGCCTGTTTTCATTCTTCCTGCCTTAAAACCGATAGAAACGAGCTGTTCTGTGATTCCTTCTGATCTTTTCTCCCCCATTCTGCCGCCTGCCAATTGTTTTTCGCCAATGTGAATCACGCCATTGAGGAAAGTACCACTGGTGACAATGACTTTAGGAGCATAAAACTTCACCCCGATGGAGGTTAAAACGCCCACCACTTTTCCATCCTCGAACAAAATTTCTTTGACCGAATCTTGCCAAAAATCCAAGTTTTTTAATTGTTCCAGTTGCCAACGCCATTCCTCCGCAAACTGCATTCGATCGCTTTGACAACGGGGACTCCACATGGCAGGACCTTTCGACACATTCAACATCCTGAACTGGATCGCGCTGATATCCGATACTATTCCACTGTATCCTCCCAATGCATCGATCTCTCTTACAATTTGTCCCTTGGCTATTCCACCCATCGCTGGGTTGCAACTCATCTGACCTATCTTATTCATATCCATGGTAATTAAGAGTGTTTTAACTCCTAAATTGGATGATGCCGAAGCCGCCTCATTTCCTGCATGACCCGCTCCTATGACGATGACTTGGTATTGATTTTTTTTCATTTCTATTTATTTTGTTCCACGTGAAACAAACACATTCATTTCAAAAATAATCGTTATATTATTTGTGATTTAATCCTCAAATATACATCTAAAAATTGGTTTTCGCAAGCTCTCATAGAAATCTTTTCATTTTTTGTTTTATCTTGAAAACCAATGATGTGGAGTACTCCATGTGCTATCACACGGTAAAATTCTGTACCATACTTTTCTCTATGCAAAATAGCATTCTCTTTGATGCGGTCCAAGCTCATGTACAATTCACCAGAGATTTTTTTTCGTTCTGTGCCATGATCGAAAGTGATGATGTCCGTGTAATAATCGTGCTGGAGGAATTGTCGGTTCATTTCCAATAATTCATCGTCGGAAACAAACACCAGGGTCAAATCACCGATTTTTCTGTCAAATTCGAGACAAGCAAGGGGAAGCCAGGTGCGAATAAGCTTATTAGAGGCGAAATAAGGCCTTTTGACCCCTTCGAAATGAATTGATATTGCCATGTCCACAAAAGTCGAATTTTGAGGCCTACACATTCTATCCCGCGCCAATGAAGAATAAACAAGAGAATGTTCGTTTCAAGATTACCTTGCTCTATCCCATTTCCTAATTTTGGATGGAGATACGGTCAGGGAAAACGCCCGTGTGAATTTGATGGAGTACCCTTGAATAGGGGAAGAATGAACACGAGCCCTTCCTTCCTAACGACAACCAAGAATTGAATCAAATCGGAGCATCCCTGAAGGATTTAGAAAACATCGGTTTACGATCTCTATTCCGTTTGCTTGGGAAACATACACCGATGCCCAATTAAGATGTTCTAAAATAGAGGTAGCGGCACTTTACATCACGCTGACTCTCCCTCTCATACAAGCATTATGCAATTTATGCTCTAACATACGCTATAAAGCCTGACCACTTTGTATGAAGATAAAATAAGACCATCCACATCAAAGGAAAAGCGCTTATAAATAGTCTCTTCTCGTGGCTATCCTTCGGAATAAAGCTTGAAAACACTACACATTGAAAATTCATACTCCTTTGTTTTACGTGAAACATTTATCCATTCCAAAAGGAATTTTATATTCGCGACATGAAAAGAATGAGAACATGGGTTGGTTTTTCAGTTTGTATTGTTTTGATGGCATGTCTATTTGCATGCACAAGAACTCGTTATAGAGGATTCACCGTAAGTGAAGTTACCATGCAAACTGGTCTGCAAGGAATCACAGTTGGAAACAATTACTTTTTAAAATTTGAAGGTCCAGAAATCAATGATGAAACTGACAGAATCACCATTTACCCTAATTTCACAGATGCTACTTTCTATCCCAATTTCAGCGCAGACAAGGAACAAAAGAAATATACAATAACCTTAATGCGTGAAGAAGGATCCAATGAATACGAAGTGTATTCTTTTGACATCCAATTCATAGATCATGCAGGACAAGAAAGCTTCACCATATCGCCTGGTGACGGGTATAAGTTTCAATTCAAGATGTCTTGGCCAACCCTTTGGTAACTTCACATACCTTTTGGTAAAGCACGAACGCCATCAATAAAGGTCACCACTCCTGCCTCATAAGTAAGCACAATTCGTGGTTCACCCATTTCGTTGTAATAAATCCAATCCCCTGATTTCAACCCACCTTCATATTCTCCCTTTTCCATCAACTTGCCATTGGTATACCACATCCTATGTTTTCCACGTGGAATCCCCGCCACAAACTCTCCCTCAAATGCTGGTTCGTCCGTATTGAAATAATACCATTTCCAAACACCATTCTTTTCTCCATCCTGATACTCGCCTATTTCTAAATGATCATTAAGTTGGTATTTCCATACACCCACTTTGTTATCATCCTCATAATTTCCTTCCAAAACAACATTCCCCGCCGTGTCCAATTCAATGTACTCCCCTTCTAATTTTCCTTTGTTGTAATGTTCTTTGCGATGTAATTTTTTACTGGGATAATACCATATCCATTCATCATGGGGAAGACCTTTCCAATATTTACCAGTCTGCTCCACCTCACCATAAGCATTGTAATACTTCCATGCTCCCACTCGAAGATTATCTTGATATTCTCCTTCCGCCTTTAGATCACCTGAAAGAAAATATTCCTTCCATTGTCCCTGCCTCATGCCTTCACTGTCCAACATTCCCTCCGCTACCTTCTTTCCCATTTGATACACCTGGTTAATGATCTTTTCCCCTGAAGGACGTTCCACATGAAAAACACCTTGTCTATCATTACCCGCATAACCACCGCGGATAATATTTCCATCTTCCTGCACTTCCTCCTTGAAGGTTAAATTTCCTGCCTCTCCATTGTCCGTCACCAAAATATCATTTTCATATGTTTCTGTTCGTATCACAATTCCTTTGCGATCATAATACTGAAATAAACCATTCTTCTTGCCTGCACTCCAAATTCCATCTTTCAACACTGCTTCTGTCTCTGGATAAAAATCCCTCCATATTCCTTCCCTTTGACCATTCATATCCAATTTATTGAAGCGATCTACACCTGTAATAAATCCCATAGAATACTTGGTAATCCCAATCCATCTGCCATCAGAGGCATACTCCTTTGCTTTTCCATCCTCTTTATTATCATTGAATGGAATCAACCAATGAACCTTACCATCAGGATAATAGGTCTTTTTAATGCCTTGCTTTAAATTTTGGATAAACGGAATGGACTCTCTCAAAACGCCCAAGCTGTCATACTCTTGTTGCCAACCATTCTTCTTTCCTTCTTTAAAATCAATACTTCTTTCCAAACGACCCTTGGCATCAAAAAACTTCCACGTGGAATCCAGCTGTCCATTCTTTCTATTGCCTACCGAAATCAAAACACCATTTTCAGAATAGGTCTTCCATAGTCCATCGGGTTGATTATTGACCCAGTAGCCTTCACTGGATTTTTTTCCATTAGGATGATAAAATGTTTTGTATTCCCTTTGAGCAAAAAGACCAGAAGACAGGAAAAGAAAAAACAAAAGAAAATTTCTTTTTTCACCATTGTATTTAAATAAAAACAAAAAATATTTTTTTAAAAAAAGAGTAATAGGATATATAATGGTGTTCATAGCGTGTAAAAGTAATTTTTAAAACACTTGTTTTTTCGGTTATTCACTTTTATCAATTGGTTATTCACAAGTTATCATTTTGTAAATTCTTCATTTTGAGCATTATCATGGTTTATTAAAAAATGGAGTGGGGATGCCTCGGTGAATAAATAGTGTAGCGTTTGAATTGTTGAAACGATGGTTCATTTTGATTTTTCAATGTGAACAAAAAGCAAAAAGTATTTTTGGTGGAAAGGTTTAATTTTTCCAGACCCTTACTAAAATAACTTTCCAACTTTTGTTTTGTTTTGTTATGAACACTAATTAACAATCTGAAATTGCGAATTGTAGATAAAAGAAATAGTACTTTTGGGTCATGAAGATTATTATAGGAAGCGATCATGCCGGCTTTGAAATGAAAGAGGCACTGAAGGAATGGTTGCAAAATACATCCTTGACACTGGAAGATGTGGGATGTCATTCTGATCAAAGTGTGGATTATCCAGATTATGCTCATGTTGTGGCCCACAAAGTGGAGAGCGAAGATAGTGTAGGAATTCTTTTGTGTGGTTCTGCTAATGGTGTTTGTATTACCGCTAATAAACACCAAGGAATAAGAGCCGCTTTATGTTGGAATAGTGAAATTGCCACCTTAGCGAGGCAGCATAATGATGCTAATATTGTTTGTATTCCTGCTCGATTTATTTCTCTGGAACAGGCTAAGGATATTGTTCATCAATTTTTAAACACCTCTTTCGAGGGTGGAAGACATCAAAATAGAGTCAATAAAATCTGTATGTAATGAAAAAAATTACAATTATCATTCTTTCCTTTTTCTTATTTCCTTTAGGAATATTTGCTCAAAAAGATTGGTCGCAGGAATATGCAAAAAGAATTTCTGAATCACGACTAAAAGAACACCTGTATTTTCTTGCCTCTGATGACATGGAGGGAAGGGAGACCGGTATGGAAGGACAACGGAAGGCCGCCGCTTTTTTAGATCAATACTATGAATCTATTGGTATAAAAACACAACGCCAAATTTTCCCCTTGAAGAAATTGTATTTCACGGATTCAAAAACGGAGATCAACGGAGAGACTTTTTTGTTCATCAAAGATTTTTATTTTTTCAGTGCAAAAAAAACAGAAGAAATAAAAGCGAGTGAGGTAGTTTTTGTGGGATACGGAATCCACACCAAAGAATGGAATGATTATCAAAATTTGGATGTAAAAAACAAAATTGTGGTTTGTTTATCGGCAGAACCCGTAAAGAAGGGAAAGAGTTTGATCACCGGAACGGAAGAATTTTCAGATTGGACTTTTGATAGAGAATTGAAAAGAAAAGAAGCGATTCAACAGGGTGCAAAAATGTTTATCCAAATTGATCAGAATTACGATCAATACATGAGCAGAATCAAGTATTATTTGGAAACTCCCCGAATGACTTTGGACCGCACAGGATCTGAGGACGATGAAGATTTAACCATTCCCTATCTCCATTGCTCAGAACGCTTTGCAGAAGCGCTATTGAAAAATGCGGGATATAAAAATTTGGCTGCTGTGAGAAAGTCTGCTTTGAAAGGCAAAAAAGTGAAATCAAAAAAATCAACATTAGCGTTGAATGTCCATATCCACGTGAAACGGGAGGATTTGGTTTCTGATAATGTATTGGCCTTTATGGAAGGAGAAGATCCGGAATTAAGAGCAGAGGTGGTGGTGATCAGCGCCCATTATGATCATGTGGGCATTATCAATGGACAGATTCACAATGGTGCCGATGATGATGGATCAGGAACTGTGAGTGTGATGGAAATTGCCAAAGCTTTCACCGATGCAAAAAAAGAGGGGCATGGACCCAAGCGAAGTATTTTATTTTTACATGTAAGTGGAGAGGAGAAAGGTCTATTGGGAAGTGAGTGGTATTCAGATCATCCCATTTATCCATTGGCCAATACGGTTTGCGATTTGAATATAGACATGGTAGGAAGAAAGGATGTGGATCATGAGGATGAGCGGTATGTCTATTTGATTGGATCAGATAAGCTGAGTACTGATCTTCACAAAATTTCTGAGAACTGCAATCAAAAATATACCCAATTGAAATTGGATTACACCTATAATGATCCCAATGATCCCAACCAGTTTTACTATCGCTCCGATCATTACAATTTCGCTAAACACAATATTCCAGTGATTTTTTATTTCAGTGGAGTGCACGAAGATTATCATAAGCCAGGAGATGATCCTGAGAAAATATTGTACAGTAAAATGACAGAGATTGATCAATTGGTTTTCCATACCGCCTGGGAGGTGGCCAATAGAGCAGAGAAACTGAAAGTAGATGTAACCAATGATTTTAATAATAAATAAGATGCAAGCAATTTTAAAAACCCTTGGATTGGAGGCGGTGAACGCAGGAACTTCAACAGGATTAAATTTTATGGGTAGTGGCGAAGTGATTTCATCATACTCTCCAGTAGATGGAAAACACATTGGCGATGTCAAAATGACCACCCAAGAGGAATATGAAAAAGTGATTTTAACCGCCCAAAAAGCGTTTATTGAGTGGAGAACTATACCAGCACCCAAGAGAGGAGAGATAGTGCGTCAGTTTGGAGAAAAACTGCGTGAAAAGAAAGACGCTTTGGGTAAGTTAGTGAGTTACGAAATGGGAAAATCCTTACAAGAAGGATGGGGTGAGGTGCAAGAGATGATTGATATCTGTGATTTTGCTGTGGGGTTGAGTCGTCAACTCTATGGATTAACGATGCACAGTGAGCGCCCAGGACACCGCATGTATGAGCAATGGCATCCGTTGGGAATTGTCGGAATCATTTCAGCATTTAATTTCCCGGTTGCGGTGTGGAGTTGGAATTCAGCATTGGCTTGGATTTGTGGAGATGTATGTGTTTGGAAAGCTTCTGAGAAGGCACCGTTGTGCGCGATTGCGTGTCAAAATATTTGGAATGAGGTGGCGAAAGAAAACAACTTGCCTGAAGGAATTTCTTGTATTATCACAGGAAAGGTGCAAGAAGGGGAGTGGTTGGTAACGGATACGCGAGTACCATTGATTTCCGCCACAGGATCTACCCGAATGGGAAGAATTGTAGGAGCGAAAGTGGCAGAGCGTTTTGGAAAGAGTTTGTTGGAATTGGGAGGAAATAATGCGATTATAGTGACCGATACCGCAGATTTAAAAATGTGTATTCCTGCAATGGTCTTTGGAGCTGTTGGTACCGCAGGACAGCGTTGTACAACGACAAGAAGATTGATCATCCATGAGAGTTTATATGCCTCCACTAAAGAAAGTTTGGTAAAAGCTTATGGGCAGCTGCGCATAGGTGATCCTTTGGATGCCAACAACCATGTAGGTCCGCTGATTGATAAAGACGCAGTCAATAACTATTTGAATGCGATAGAGCAAGCCAAAGCGCAAGGAGGAAAGGTATTGGTAGAAGGTGGAGTGTTAGAAGGCGATCAATATGCATCTGGATGTTATGTGAAGCCCTGTATCATTGAGGCGAACAACAATATGGACATTGTGCAGCACGAAACATTTGCGCCGATTTTATATGTAATGTCATACAAGACATTGGAAGAGGCGATAGCGATGCAAAATGGAGTGGTGCAGGGATTGAGCTCTTCTATTATGACGTTGAACATGCGAGAGGCAGAGCGTTTCTTGAGTTGTGAAGGATCGGATTGCGGAATAGCCAACGTAAATATTGGTACCAGTGGTGCAGAAATTGGCGGTGCGTTTGGCGGGGAGAAAGAGACGGGAGGCGGAAGAGAAAGCGGATCAGACGCATGGAGAAATTACATGAGAAGACAAACCAATACCATTAATTACTCTACCTCATTGCCATTGGCTCAGGGGATCAAGTTTGATATATGATGAAATCCTCACTTTCCCTTTTTCTGTCATTATTCATCAGTATGACCTCTATATCTCAGACAGAATCTTGGAAAATGAAATTTCATTTGAATGACAGTGTAGATGCCGTTTTTGATGTTTTGTTGGAACATGGGGATCAGTCCATGGGATTGACCATTGAAAACGGAGGAGAATCTATTTATTTAAACAGCATAGAAGGCCAGGAATACCCTGGCTTTCTTTTTCCCTATTTTGAAACCAAGATAGAATGGAAGCCAGCGGATAAGGGCGATATGGCTTGGAAAGGGTGGTTTATTAAGAAAGGAGGAAGGCCGGTTTATTTTGACGCACAAAGACAGCCTTTCATTAGCACAGAGGAAGAGAATAAGCCCAATGCGATAAAGCAAGAGTTGGTTATTCAAAAACGACAGAAAGTGGTGTTTGAGTCTGGAACTCCTGACGCCTACAATTCCATTGGCTTATTTGATTTAAAGGATGATGGAACATGCACAGGAACATTCTTGACAGAAACAGGGGATTATCGATTTTTAAAGGGAGAATGGGACAATGATCATATTCAAATGCAATGTTTGGATGGCGCACATTTGTTTTGTTTTACGGCGGAGATTGCCCATGAATACAGGCGCTTTATCAATGGTAGATTTTATAGCGGGAATACCTATTCCGAAAAATGGGAGGGCGAGGACAACGCTGAATTCGAATTACGCCATCCAGAGGAACTGGTAAAATTGAAACCAGGAAAAGACAATGAGGTTTTTTCTTTTAGCGCCATGGACTTGCAGGGCAATATGAGAACTTTTGGCGCAGAGGATTGGAAAGGCAAGGTAACCATCATTCAATTGATGGGATCGTGGTGTCCTAACTGCACAGATGAAGGCAAGGTGATGGCGGCTATGCATAAGAAATACGGGGCAAAGGGGTTGCAGATCATTCCGGTGGCGTTTGAGCGCTCGGATGATATTGCAGAAAATAAGCGCGTCATACAAAAGCAAATGGCGCAATTGAATTGCGGTTATGAAGCGTACGTGGGAAGGGCAGAGGGAAAGGGAAAAGAGCGCGCACAGAATGTATTTCCGCAGCTAGAAAAAGTAATGGCTTTTCCTACGATGATCATGGTGAACGGAGAAGGGAAGGTGGTGCATATTCATACTGGCTTTAGTGGCCCGGCAACCGGAAAATACTATACGCAAGAGGTATTACAGTTGGAGAAATTGATTTTTAATCAACTTAGCCAACTTCACTAATAAGATTCGATTAATAGCAAATGATTGAATTTCCTACACTGTAGACGTTGAAAGATGAGTCTTGAATAAGAGACATGCTTGATGATTCAAGAGAGTTGCCGCTGATTTTAGGACTGTGAACAAGAACAATGGCCGCCGATTTATTTTTCATTTCATTTTTAATAGCGGCACAATGCTCTGTATAATTGACATTGACTTGATGGTTGATCTCAATGTATTGGAAAGGAAGAGGGTGGATCATTGCGCAGCTATTGGGAAAACTTAATTTCACCGCCCCGGGATTATTGGTATAAATGATTTTGTTTTCACAAAATCGAGTGAACACCTCTTCAGGGATGGGTTCAAAAAATGAGCTGTTATATCCCTCACCCTCATTTCGGTATTTTTCCCAGAAAATGTGAGCTTTTTTGAAGTTTCCCATAAGGTAAACACCCCCTAGAAGAATAAATAAAGGGTATAAAATGCTGTTGTACTTTTTTAAAGAAAAGAATAAAGTAGTAGACAAAAAAAGCGTCAAAAAGAAGGAGGCGGGCGCCAATAGTCGATTATCAAAAGGAATGGCAAAGTCTACCCATGATATGGACACCATCAAAAAAAGGAAGTAAAACATCAATCCTAGAAAGGAGGAGATAATCAATCGATTTTTTCTTAGCTCTTTGAAATACTTAAAACTGGAAATAGAGGCAAAGAACAATAGCAGGAGCAGGCAATAAAAGGAGATGGTATTATTAAAAAAAAACGATTTTATCGTTAACCAGAGCTCATGCCAATGCTGAGAGGAAACAAAGTGAAATAGAATAGCCCGGGAGGTGATATTGGCATTGGAATGGGAGGTATACCATTTCCAAACTAGGAAGGATAACAGAAAGGGGGTTATTGCGCAAAGAGTAAATAAAGATATTTTTTTGAAATTTCCCCAATTCTCAATGAAAATATACAAAACGGAACCAGCAATAAAACAAACTCCTGCGTAACGCGTGAGGGTCATTGCGGCCAATAAAATTCCAATGAATAAGTGGGATTTGAAATTTTTATTGGGCTTCAATAAAGTGTAAACAATACCACTCAAGACAGCAAGAAAAAAGGGCTCGGTTTGATTCGCATTAAATACAAACATCATCGGTGTCGTGAGCAACCAGAGTGTACTTACTATGCTTATCGCACGATGTTGGGTCCAATAGAGCAGAACGCGATAACTAAAATAAAGAAAGACACAAAGACAACAAATGTTCAAAACAATTCCAATGTCGGTCACGTCTATTCCAGAAATAAATGAAGCTGCGGCTAATAAAATCGAATAAAATGGGGGAAAGTGGTTCATCAATTCGCCTGCGCAATTACTATATCCCAATCCGTTTTTAATGGAATTAGCGGCCTCCATGTAGTTAACACAATCCACGCAAATAGAAACCCCATATTTTCCCGTGTAATAAGACAAGAGCGCACTGGCGGTAATGGCGATGAGTAAAAACGGAATGTTCTTTTGAATAGATTGAAATAATTTCATAAGCTATAAATGTATCCAATTTTCTGGAAACAAATCCCGGGTACCCACCATATTATTCTTCCATTTTTTGGGCCCCATTACCCAACCGCTCTCTCTCCCCAAATAAGCTCCCCACCAACTAAAACTGGAATTAGCAATTATGTGGTGCTGGCAAAGCGACATAAGATGTAAATCGCAAAAAGAGTAAATTCCCTTATTGTGACTTACGTGCACAAATTGTTCCCCCTGAAAATGTGCTTTACACCATTCAATATCATCTGAGAAAATAAATACGGTTAATGGTCCCAAACGACTCGAAAGGACATTCAGCGCGTTTTGATAATAGTCAAGAGTACAAATATTATTGTATTTTGGATGCGTAACATAGTCACCTCTGCGCACATGCATCGAAACGCTATGTTGAGCGCCACGAATGGTTTGCTCCAGTGCCAGGTTCTCTTGATCTGTAAAGGCGGAGAATTGAAACAACTCTTTTATATTTTTGACGGACTCTACATATTGACGGCACTGCCAATAACCATCCAAATATTGATGTTGGTTATTGATCCAATCTGGATGAAACAAAAAGCGTTCTTCTTCTTTTTCCTCTAAATAATACGGCCTGGGAATATTTAATTTTCTTCTTATTCTGAAAATAAAGGAAGAAGAGTCAGCACCGATCATTCGTAGTTCCTTCGCTTCAGCGATGTTTACTTTATGATTGAAAACTCTTTCGATTAAGTATCCTTGATGTAAACCATAGCTTTTAAAGTCAGTGGTGTCGCAAAACACTTGGAACGAAGGGTGCTGCTGTTGAACCCAATGTGCATAAGCCACTTGAAACATCTGATTTCCCAGACCCCCAAGCACCCGAACAACTTTGAGTGGATTATTCATTACAACGGAATATTTCCGTGTTTTTTCTTGATCGGCGCCTCTGCTTTGTTCTCTAGCATTTCAAAAGCCCGAATCAATTTTTCTCGAGTGTGTGAGGGTATAATTACTTCATCCACATATCCCCTTTCTGCAGCGCTATAAGGATTGGCAAAAAGGTGTGCATATTCGCTTTCTTTTTCTTTCCACTTAGCCTCCGGATTTTCTGATTCGGCAATTTCTTTTTTGAAGATAATTTCTGCAGCCCCCTTGGCTCCCATTACGGCAATTTCTGCGCTAGGCCATGCAAAATTCATGTCTGCACCAATGTGTTTAGAGTTCATCACATCATACGCCCCGCCATAGGCTTTGCGGGTGATCACCGTCACTCTCGGTACTGTTGCCTCACTGAATGCGTATAATAATTTAGCTCCATTGGAGATGATTCCATTCCACTCTTGATCCGTTCCAGGCAAAAATCCAGGAACATCTTCTAACACCAATAATGGGATATTGAAGGCATCACAAAAACGAACAAACCGCGCGGCCTTGTTACTGGATTTTATGTCTAAAACTCCC
>Ga0209990_10002303_pt1 | contig 15112 bp, 17 predicted proteins | sample NOAtaG_6_FD_187304 | JGI IMG/M metagenome (GOLD analysis project Ga0209990, IMG submission 187304) | Freshwater lake microbial communities from Lake Erie, under a cyanobacterial bloom - NOAA_Erie_Diel5S_2200h metaG (SPAdes) (version 2) | ecosystem: Environmental > Aquatic > Freshwater > Lake ...
GTATAAATTATAGACTTTAATCTATTGTCTTGTATATAAGAAAATCTTTTAAATAAAGTCACTGTCTATAAAAAACCTATATATATTATGTATTGACAGCTATCTAGATTTAAATATATACTTATGATATAAACCAAAAGCGACCGCTCCCAGATTCCACTCAGAAAAGCGATCGCCTAACATCCAAAAAAGGATAATTCTATTATGCAACTAATCGAAGCAATGGCAACCGACCGCGCCCGGCGCGTTAACACAAAATACGGTGAGAGAACCGTAATTGACGCAGTTCGGCGTGATAATGGCGAAAAAGTCACGGTTTGGCGTGGTGGTGATGACGATTACTCCCAAAAATATGTGATTAAAAACGCTCGGCTAACCTTAACCCTCGATTCAAAAGGGAAATACAACCTTGTAGAGGACCCCAATCTGGTCAATCTAGGAACCCCATTACCTGAAACCGTCCCGGTGAAACCCGTTAGTCGCTATCTGGCAAGCAATAACCCTCCTATCCCCAATTACAGCGAGAAAACAAGCGAGAGCGACCAATCACTTCTATCTCCTAATCAAAAGCGTGAAATAGCCAATTATGTGCAAGAAATGGCAAAACTTTATAAATATTGTCTCGATCAAGTTGAGACAACCATCGGAGTAGAGGGTGAGGACAAGAGAGCGATCGCTACCACCCTGTTTATCTCGGCCCAGAAAAAATTCGCACTGTAAATAGATAGTAACTGGGGGATTAAATCCCCCTTAAATTAGGAGTAGAAAAACATGGAATTTACAGGATTACTCAATCTCAAAATCGAAGCGACAATCAAGGCAGAAAATAAGGGTGAGGCTTTATCTTTTTTCAGTGATTTAATTGCTAATATCACCCTTGATAATTACGGAAAAAGGGACATAGAAATCGTTGACGACAATCTTGATCTAATCGAGAATGATTGGGAATTAACAGAAGATTAATAACCAGTTATCAGTTATCAGTTATCAGTTATCAGTTATCAGTTATCAGTGATTAACCATTATTTAGGAGTAGAAAATGAGCAATAACCTGACAAGAGAAGACACAGAAAACACAGCCGGCGATGTTTATATGGACTTAGTGGCGATCGAGCGTTATCTCTGGCTGTTCAAAAAATCGTTAAGAACCGACTTATCAGAGAATTGTCAAAAGCTTTATATCGAGAATCTTGAAAATATTCAGAACTCGATCGAGGCCACAATCAAGAAAGCAGCGCGGGTTTATGCCTATTTTAATGGGGATATTCCGGATTAATTGAATTAGTAAAAACGCAACTTTTGCGGTTTTGAACTATCAGTTATCGGTTGTCAGTTACCAGTTATCAGTTATCAGTTATCAGTTAATAGCTTATATAACTACTTAGTTATATAAGCATAGTTATATAACTAAGTAGTTAAGCAGTAGTTTGACTTGTTTTTAATTTTGCCTTTTAATTTTTGCCACATAGGTAGGTAAAAAAACACCCGGAAACGCTCACAACGCGGCCCGGGAAATTCTCAAAAATAACAATGATTAACAATCTAGCAGACTTCACGAAACTTGATGAAGTTTTCTCAAACGAGGAAAAAGATTTATCGCGAAATGGTCATTATAGTAAATTCTACCATAATCCATCATCGGCCGCAAAATGCCCTAGGTGCCAGAATTTAAGCGATTTGGTAGAGGATGGCCCAGTTAGGTCTTTATATCGCTGTGAGAAGTGTGGAATCTTCGCGAAGCTTACCAAAAAGCAAAGACCGGACGGGAACCCGATCGAGTGCCGGCTTAAAAATCCTTGTCAGGGCTGTGAGGGGAATGAAGGAATTATCACGCCGGTTGACAGGTCAACGGGAAACCCTCACCATTACCGGCTTGACTGTGGGGATTGTGGACGGTTTCAAAGATGGGTTAGTCAGGATGAATTCGATCGCAAAATAGGGAAACAGGGAGGCCGTGGCAATGCTTAAGCCCTCTCACCTCCAAGAATGGCGATCGAGCGCGGTTGACCCTGAGATCATCCGGCTTAATGTAGAGTCACTATCAGGGGATGCGGCCCTAGAGAGGCTCACTGAGAATGCGATCGAAAAAATCGGGAAAGATCACAAAACCAGACTTCAATATGCGACCTCACCCGTAGCAGAAATCCTTAATCGCTACTCTGATATGAGTAGTGAGGGATGGTGGGCCAGTGGCATTGATATCCTTACCGGGGAACCTTCCCAATGGGGCTGCTATAAGCCGGATAAACCGCGAATTTCTCAAGAAAAGGGTAAAGCGATCAAATATGAACACCCGGCTAAAACCCCTACAGAAATCTTTGCTTTAAAGGTATCCTACGGAATTGGGCTAAAAATAGCGGAAAAACAAGGCTTAAAAGATGATTACTTAACAAGGCTAGGGGATAATTCCTTAGATAGCGAAGATCGAGAATTTTGGCAATGGGTGATAAATAACCCCTCGATCGCCCTGCTAATCACAGAAGGGGCAAAAAAAGCAGGGTCCCTACTTACCGCCGGTTACGCTGCCATAGCACTGCCGGGCATCTATTCAGGTTTTAGGCAAGATAAGGAATGGGGGAACGTGATCGGGCTGCCGTACCTAATCCCCCAACTGCTGCCATTTTGCGGGGGAGGCCGGGAGATAGCCTTTTTCTTTGATCAGGATAGCAAGCCTAAGACAATCAAAAATGTCCGGCGTGCGATCGAAAAAACCGGAAAACTTCTAGGGTACAAGGGATGCAAAGTATCCGTAGCCCGATGGTCTGATTACTGGAAGGGGATCGATGATTTTCTTGCTTCTCAGGGTGTGGAGGCCCTTGATCGAGTCTATCAAGAAAGAATCTCTTTAGATGCTTATAAAATAGCCAATTTTTCCGCTCTAACACCCGATTTAAAGATAAATGAGAAATACATCCCAAAATCCCTAGAAATCCCTGAGAATGCCAAAATCATAGGGATTAAAGCGCCTAAAGGGACGGGAAAAACTGAATGGATAGCGGCAAAAATAGCGCCGCTATTGGCCAAGGGCGATCGAGTATTAGTCATCACTCACCGGGTACAATTGGGGTTAGAATTATCGCGACGTTTTGGGGTTAATTACCGATCGGAATTGGTAAAAAGTGAGGACGGCAGCCTATTGGGATATGTGTTATGCGTTGATAGCTTACATGGCAAGGCTAACCCTCGATTTAATCCCCTTGATTGGGAAAATACCACCGTTATTATCGATGAGGCTGAACAAGTTTTTTGGCATTTAGTTAATTCCCCTACCTGCGAACAATACAGGGTAAAAATAATTGATTCTCTCAGAGAATTATTCAGAATTGTAGTATCTACAGGGGGAACAATATATCTAGCTGATGCTGATTTATCTATGAATGCTATCAGCTATGTGCAATCCCTAATAGGGTATTCTGTCCCTACTTATATCTTAGAAAATACCTATAAATCCCCTATCAAAAGGAATCTATATCTTTTCGGTGGGTTAAATCCCTCTAGCCTTATTCAGGAGTTAGAAATCGCTGTTTCTAGCGGTCAAAAAATCATCTGTCACACGGATGGCCAAAAGCACAAATCATCCTACGGTACAAGGAATCTAGAATATTATGTCAAGAAAAAATACCCTAACCTAAAAATACTGAGAATTGATAGCGAGAGTGTCAGCGATCGCTCTCACCCTGCTTACGGTTGTATGGGGAATCTCGATCAGATTTTATGTCAGTATGATCTGGTAATTTGTAGCCCGGTGATCGAGACAGGAGTGAGCATAGATGTTAGTCACTTTGACGCTGTTTTTGCCATTTCTCATGGTGTTCAAAGTGTTAACGCTTTTTGCCAAACATTAGCACGGGTAAGGTCTAATATTCCGCGCTATATCTGGGTTTCTGGGGTTTCTCCTAACAGAATTGGGAACGGTTCAACCGACCTCAATCAACTATTATCGGGGGAACATTTTAAGGCTAAAAATACTATCAGATCACTGCAATCAGTGGGACTGAGAGAGATTCCAGAATTTAGCTTTTTAGAAGATGGTGAGAAGTATTCCCCTAGTCTTTCCCTATGGGCTAAAAATACCGTTAAAATCAATCTAGAGGCAAAAAACTATCGGGAATCGCTAATGAAAAAGCTAGAGGATGAAGGATACAAAATCACTCCGATTGCGCCCGGTGACAAGGAAGCGATCGAGTCCTTAAAAGATGAGATAAAAGAAGCAAAAAATGAGAACTATTCAGGGCATAAGCAGGCTGTATTAAATGCTGACAGCCTAAGCAATTGCGAGTACAATTCTCTCAAAGAAAAAAGAGAACTAACAGAAGGGGAAAGAAATCAGCTTAAACGCGCACGGATCGAGCGCGTTTATGGAATTAATTTAACCGATGAACTGATCACCAAAGATGATAATAACTGGTATCCACAGATACGATTACATTACTTCTTAACAGTCGGTAATCAGTTCTTAGGGGATAGAGACAAGAAAAAATTAGATGACTCGCTAGAAAATGGTGAGGGGAAAATTTTTAAACCAGACATGAACCGATCGCTTTTGTCAGCAAAAATTCAGCTATTAAAGCTTCTCAATATAGAACAATTTTTAGGCAGCGATCGAGAGTTTACGAGCGATGACCTTGCTGAATGGTTTGAGACGCTTAAAAAAATACCGGTTTCTCAGATTAAATCGATTTTAGGTTTTACCCTATCAATGGGAGATACGCCGATCGCTTTTGCTCAAAGGCTGTTAGCGGTTTTGGGGTTAAAACTGACTTTCATCTCTCACCGGCGATATGAAGACGGCAGCCGGCGACGGGTTTATCGTGGCTGTGAACCTCTCGCTGACGGCCGGGGTGAGGTGTTTGATCGCTGGTTAGAGAGGGATCGGGAATCTCTAGAAGACTCGATCGAGATTGCTGCCTAACCCGGAACACCCTCTCTAATACTATGTTTATGGGGATAAAACCGGTGTTCCTTAATCAAAAATCCCCCCAAAAACCAAAACCGCAATTTTTGCGTATTTTTGGGCATTTTTGCCGTGAGAAGTGTTTTACCGTTGCAACCCAACAACAATGTATTTTTTTTTTCTGTCTCTAGGGACACCCCGCGCCATTGGTAGGCGCGATCGAAAAGTCCCAAAAAGAACCTACTTTTTTCCCTAAACCCAATCATGGTAAGGGTTTTGACTACTGGCAACCAGTGAAGCTGTGTTAGTCTGGCAACCCGGCGCGATACTCATAGGCCCCACCCTTTGAGGGACGGCGGCCCAACCGGGGCCACTGTTCCCTAACTGCTTTTTTTCGGAGTCCCTCGATCGAGCGGGGCCAGCCCGGGACATTCATGGCTCTGATTTCTCTAAGGGTGAAATAGCCGGGCTTTGGCGATCGCTTGACATAGTGGGGCTTGTAATCCTTGTAGCTGTACTCAGTCATATCAGGATGATTTTTGTTTTATTTTCGTTAAAACGGCATTTATTGCCGTATTTTTCAGGAATACTGCCATTTCTTACCCATTTTGATAAATTACTGTCATCTATTCCCAAAATAGCGGCTTTTTCCCTATTGGTTAATTCGATCGCGTCCGTGACCGTCTCAATAGATGAGTCAGTGTCACCCCGGACGGTTGCGATCGCGCCCGGTTCAATAGTTGAGATTGGTTCTACACTCTCAACCGTTGGCAAGGTTCCGATCGCCGGTTGAACCGGTTCACCGGGGGAAGGTTCCTCAATGGGGGGAAGGGGGGAAGTGGCGATCGAAGCCTCTCGCTGTAGCCTTAGCAGTCTCTCCATATCATCTAAACTATCATCTAAACTATCATCTAATCTTTCCTCTAGCCTTGCCATTCTCTCACATAGGGAAGTGAGTAACTTTCCCACGGTAGCATCTAACCTCTCATCTAATAAACCATCTACCCATGATTCTATAAGGGTTTTAACCCTATCATCTAACCCATCATCTAAGTTTGCATCTAAGCTATTGCCTAAGCTTGATTCTAACCCGTCCGTGAGAAACTGTTTAGCTGCCAGATTGTCGGTAAGTGCCGGATAAAGCGATCGGAGTTTATCGAGATAGCGATCGCTGATTGAAAAACTAATTACTTTACTCATGGCATCTAATCTAATCTTGGATGATATTATTATCATCTAATTAGATTAGATGTAACCATCTAACTGTGACACTTTGAGAATTGGCACTCGATCGCATTCCAAGACTCATGATAAATCACCCCTAAAACTTTTTTTCGAGGGTTTTAGGGGCATTTATGAAGGGGTTTTTTTTGGTTAAACTAAACTATCAAGTAAGTCAGTGACTTCCCCTTGATGGTTTTTCCGATTGTCGTCATAGATGAGAAGGGTGTTAAGGCTAGAGTGTCGTGACAATTTTTGCACTCTCCTAACATCCCCCCCCGGTAGCCTCTAGGGCTGCCGTGATAGAACTGTGTCTGATCCGGTGAGGTGACATAGTTTTGGTGATACCAGCATCCTGACAGCGATCTTTGACGATATTGTAAATAGACTGAGTAGAGAGACGACCATCTTTATATCCCAGATTGACTGACACAAATAAAGCCTTGTCGGGGTTGACTTCCCCCCGCGCTTCTAGCCAAGACTCGATCGCCATGACCGTGCCACTGCCAAGAGAGATAATCTCTGATTGATTACCCTTACCCTTCCCAAAAATTCTCAGGGTTTTGGCTGTGGGGTCAAAGTCAGAGATATTGGCTTTACTGACTTCCGATCGCCGGAGGGCATTACTCCATAAAAGGATTAGGAGGGCATAATCTCTAATACCCTTAAGAGTCTCTCGATCAATTCCCCCCAAAACTCTCTTAAACGTCTCGGAATCAACCCCGGTCGTGTCACGATATGCTGACAATTTCTCAGACTTAACAGACTCAAGCATAAAATCACAGTGACCGCAATTATAAGAAAAAGCGACTAAAGACTTAATAGCGGCTAATCTTCGGTTGATTGTGGCCGATTTTAAGTTTTTTTGGAGTAAATCTCCCTTATAGCGGGAAACTATGGCATAAGCGCCATGCCTATCAAGAGATAAAAACTTCCCCAATTCCAGATTAAGATCAGCGAGAAAATTCTCGATATCTTTTTGGTACACCCTACGGGTATGTGGCGATCGCTTAGTGTTCAACCAATCAGATAGAACCCTCTCCCAATCGGTAACAGGGGGAACCGGGGATAAATGGGAAAGTCTAGAGTTAAGTAGTACAACGTTATCGGTCATCTTGCGAAAACTGTAATTATCAACACATTAAGAAATCTAAAAACCCGTGGGGTCACGGGTTAGGAGTTGGGTTTTTAAGGGTTAGGGAAAAAAACTATTTTTCCGAGTATGCCTAGTATTCCTGTCACCAAAATTCCGACAATGCCAAGAAAAGCATTACTTGTAACATTCAACCGTCCATTTAGGTCATTAATGCGCTTTTCTGTCTCTATTACCTTAGAATCTAAGGCTTTAATATCTCCCCTTAACTCAGACTGCCCGATTTCTAACTTTGTAAGACGTTCCTCGATTTTGTCGAATTTTTGGCTAACATCTTTCTGGTAGCTGTCTATTTTCCCTTCAATCCTTGTCAGAACAGCTTCTAAGGAATAGGTCACGGTTTCGTTAGACATTGCCTAAACTCCTATCTTTTTGTTGATGCGATTTCTCCTACCAATTCAGCGCGAAGGGAAGCGATCGCCGCTTCTATCTTTTTATCTACTGTGTCCATATCGTCTAGGGTTGCTTTCCCTAATGCTGATTCAATAAATCGGATCAATTCCCCGCTCGCACTATTACCGCGCTTCTCAGACCACTGCTTAAATGCTTCCCAATCATCTTCATCTACTCTGAAAGTTGCCAGAATTTTATTTTTAGCCATATTCTATACTGCTGTCTATACTGTATAAATTATAGACTTTAATCTATTGTCTTGTATATAAGAAAATCTTTTAAATAAAGTCACTGTCTATAAAAAACCTATATATATTATGTATTGACAGCTATCTAGATTTAAATATATACTTATGACATAAACCAAAGCGACCGCTTCCAGATTCCACTCAGAAAAGCGATCGCCTAACATCCAAAAAAGGATATTTCTATTATGCAACTAATCGAAGCAATGGCAACCGATCGCGCCCGGCGGGTAACGACAAAATACGGTGAGAGAACCGTTATCGACTGTGTAAGACGTGATAACGGGGAAAAAGTGACCGTATGGCGCGGTGGTGATGATGAATACTCCCAAAAGCACGTTATCCGTAACGCTCGCTTGACTTTAACTCTTGACAATAAAGGTAAATATTCCTTAGTTGAGGATACTAATCTGGTCAATCTGGGCCAACCCCTACCTACTGAAACCGTGCCGGTTAAACCCGTCCATAATTACGACCATAAGATTGAGAAAACAAGCGAGAGTGACCAATCAACCTTATCGCCTAATCAGAAGCGAGAAATAGCCAATTATGTGCAAGAAATGGCAAAACTTTATAAATATTGTCTCGATCAAGTTGAGACAACCATCGGAGTAGAGGGTGAGGATAAGAGAGCGATCGCTACCACCCTTTTTATCTCGGCCCAAAAGAAATTCGCACTGTAACTGATTAGTAATGGGGGAATTATTCCCCTCATTAGGAGTAAAAAAAGATGGAATTTACCGCAACTTTACCCCTCAAGATTGAGGTCACAATCAAGGCTAAAAATCGACAAGAGGCTTTATCTTTTCTCGATGATTTGTATGCCAATATCTCGATAGAAAACGACGGGAACCAAAAGATAGAGATAGTTGACGATAATCTTTCCCTAATCGAATTTAACTGGGAATTAGAAGATTAATCACCAGTTATCAGTTATCAGTAACCCATTGACATTTAGGAGTAACAAAAAGATGACCAACAACCTGACAAGAGAAGACACAGAAAACACTGCCGGCGACATTTACATGGACTTAGTGGCGATCGAGCGTTATCTGTGGCTGTTCAAAAAATCGTTAAGAACCGACTTATCGGAGGGACATCAAAAGCTTTATATGGAAAATCTGGAGAATATCCAAAACTCGATCGAAGCCACAATCAAAAAGGCAGCGCGGGTTTACGCTTTCTTTAATGGGGATGACCCCGATTAATCGGAATAGTCAAAACCGCAAAAATTGCGGTTTTCAAGTGTCAGTTACTGGTTATCAGTTGTCAGTTATCAGTTATCAGATATCGGTTATTATTAAAAAACCCGGAACGCTAGTAACGTTTTTGCCCGGGTAGTAGATATAATTATGTATAACTTATCAAACTTGAGCAAACTTGAGCAAGTTTTCTCAACCGAGGAAAAAGATTTATCACTCATTAGCCATTATGGGAAATTCTACCATAATCTGGAATCATCCGCAAAATGTCCTAGATGCTCAAATAGTGGGGAATTAGTAGAGGACGGGCCTATTCGATGCCTCTATCGTTGCGAGAACTGTGGAATCTTCGCAAAACTCACTCATAAAAAGCAAAGACCGGACGGGGAACCTATAAAGTGCCGGTTAAAAAATCCTTGCAAGGGCTGTGGGGAAAATCACGGAATTATCACACCCGTTGACCGGACAACCGGGAACCCTCACAGTTACCGATTAGATTGTGGGGATTGCGGCCGGTTCCAAAGATGGATCGGGCAACGAGAATTCGATCGCAAGCTAGGGAAACAGGGAGGCCACCGCAATGCTTAAGGCCTCCTACGGTGATATTAAAAGGGAATTTACAGAAGGGAGTGCGATCGCTCCCGACGTATTTGATACGGCGATCGAAATTGTTCCCGACATAGTTATTGATCACGTTACCCGCGAAGTCGTTGAGACTCCGATCGCCGATCTTCTAGGGTATCGTTACACTCGGTTTACCGATCAAGCTAAACCTAACCTTTTAGCGGCCGTATTCCAGCAGGAAACTGGTGAGGCATGGCAATTAAAGATTTTTGGGGATACCCGGGACGGGAAAAAATCAGGACAATATTTGGCCCCAAAAGGAATAGGTGATAAAGCCTACTTTTCCCCTATTCCCGATCGCATTGCCAAAGCGATCGCACAATCCCACAACCTACCCGCTCCGGGGGAAAATGAGACTTTCTGGGAATGGTTTAAAAATCATCCTGAGATTCCCTTAACCCTGACAGAAGGGGGGAAAAAAGCCTTGTCAGTCGTCTCCCTTGATCAACCGGCGATCGGCCTGTACGGTTGCCAATGCGGGGCCAAAAGCAAGGATGAGAAGGGAAGGGATAAACCCCTATTCCTACTCCCTGAATTGCAGCCGTTCGTCAAGGGGAGACGGGTTAACATAGCCTTCGATCACGACTCAAAACCCTCAACCATTAAAAAGGTTGAGTCTGGAATCTACAAACTAGCGATCGCTATCCAAAAGGCCGGCGGGCATCCTCATGTTGCTGTCTGGGACCCAAAAAACGGAAAAGGGATCGATGATATTCATGCCAAAAAAGGCCGGGAATATGCCCTAGCTGTACTCGATGACGCTATTCCTTTTGATACTTGGAAGGGGAAAAATAAGAGAGATATATCGGATATAGTCGATATATCGCTTAATCAGCAGTTTTTAACCCTAGAAGACCTTAAAATCCCTGAAAATGCTCAAATTATCTGCATTAAATCAGGGAAGGGAACGGGTAAAACCGAGGTATTAAGAGCGATCGCAGAACAGGCAAGCCAGGAAGGAATAGCGGTTCTGCCTATCGGTCATCGGGTTAAATTGCTATCGGAATTGTGCCAACGATTAAGGATTGATTATAGAACCGACAAAAGCGAGACTAAAGGCTATCTCGGCTATGCTTTATGCTTTAATAGCTTGCATTCTCAAGCTAACCCGCCGTTTAATCCTGAAAATTGGCACGGTTCCTATATTCTTTTGGATGAGATTGAACAATCATTAGACTACCTGCTTAATAGCTCCCTTGACGGCTTGAAACGGTATCGGGTAGCGATCATCGAGACTTTCAGGGATTTACTCAGGGAAGCGATCGCCGGTGGGGGGAAAATAATTTTATGCGATGCCTATCTATCTAAGCGATCGATCGCTTGCATTCAGAAGCTTTTGGGGACACCAGTAGAGGCGTGGGTAGTACAGAATACTTATGTCCGGGAAACCCCTCGATCGCTTTTCCGGTATGAGTCTAAGGCTAAAATGCTGGCCGCATTGCTGGACCATATCCATAAGGGAGGCCGTCCCTTGATTCTTACCGGCAGTCAGGCCGCGTCATCTAAAACCAGTACGCAAAATTTAGTGAAAAATATTAAGCAGCATTGTCCGGATCGCTTCCCTCTCGGTATAGACAGCGAGACAACGGCCGATCCTAACCATCAAGCCTACAGGATAGAAGACAACCTCCGGGACTTGCTGCCCAAAATAGATATACCCATAGTTAGCCCAATTCTCGAAACTGGGATCAGCATTGAGGGATCGGACTTTGATAGTGTCTGGTGTTTTGGCAGCCCGTCTCAATCGGTTGACGGGATCTGCCAGTTTGTTGATAGGTATCGATCGAACGTTCCGAGACATTTATTCGCTCCCAAAACTCACACGAATTTTACCGGGAACGGCAGCCTTAACGCCCGGGACTTGTTGAGGGGTGAGAAGCGAAAAGCGAGCGCTATTTTTCGAGAATTAAGCGACCTTGACCATATCTCTCTTTATGAAGGGGAATCGGCAGCCTTAGTCACAACGTGGGCCGAGTATGCGATCGAGCGCAATTCCGACGCTTGGCACTTTGCTGATGCCATTTTCGATCGCCTAATCGGGGAAGGGTATCAATTGGTTAACCCCGATGACCCCGGGGAAACGGTCACGGATGACGCTGCTTGGATGATGACCTTAGTGCGAGATGAATCTCTCGAAACTGAGAGGGAAGCGATCGCCGATGCCGTGAATCCTACGGACACGGAATTAGAGAAGCTGCAAAACCAAAGCGATCGCACTGCTGATCAGCGCTATCAGCTAAGAAAAGGCCAATTATGCCGGCGATACCTTACGGAAAACATTACCACTACCGACATAAAAAGGGATAGTGAGGGATGGTTTAGTCAGCTATCTTTGCACTATTTCCTCACCACTGGAAAACCCTTTTTAAAGGGAAAAGAACAAAAGCGAATTGATCGCTTAGGGGAAAAATCAGACGGCCGTGTTTTCCTTCCCGATTTCACCAAAAGCTTAATCCCTACCCTGTTAGTCTTGGAATTTCTCAAGATTCCAGACTTTTTCGACTGCGATCGAACGTTGACCAATGACGACTTAAGAGAATGGTACGAAACCCTAGTTATCCCCTATAAAAAGGACATTAGAACCTGTTTGGGAATAAATATAGGGGAAAACGATACTCCTATCAGATTTTTACAGCGAGTGCTAGGCAAGCTAGGGCTAAAACTTTCTTGCTGTGGCCGATTAGGGTCCAGAGGCGATCGCCGTCGGGTTTACCAGTTAGCCGGGTTAAACCTTGACGGCCGGGAAGCTATTTTTAGCCGTTGGCTCGATCGAGATATAGAGTCCGTGTCCATAGACTCTATATCTAATCCTCTATTTTCTGTGGCCGCCTAGCTAAACCCTAAACCTACCCAAAACCAAAACCGAAAAAATTGCGTTTTTTGGGCATTTTTGCCCTGAGAAGTGGTTTACCGTTGCAACCTACCAACAACAAGGTGTAATTTTTTTTGTCCCTAGCGAGATGACGCGCCATTGAGAGGCGCGATCGAAAAGTCCCAAAAAGAACCTAGTCTTTTCCCCTAACCCAATCAGGGTAAAGGTTTCGACTAATCGGGTAAACCGGCCCGGTATTCATACGCGCCACCTTTGGAAGGCCTCCGGCCCAACCGGGGCCAACCTTCGCGAAAAGCTTTTTTTCGGAGGCCTTCGATCGATTGGGGCCACCCGGGGACTGCCATAGTTTTGATTTCGCGGAGGGTAAAATATCCGGGTTTTGGGGGACGTTTCACATAATACGGTCTGTAATCTTTATAGGTGTAATCGGTCATAGGTATTCTTTTGGGATTTTGTATTGTTCCCCCCTTTTTTGGGGATTTTTTCGCGATTCCCAATTCTTAGCGTGTAGCCTTAGCCCTTGTTGGGTTCCCGGCAATCCCTTGATTTTTTTGTCAGCTATCTGCTGCAAGGTTAACCATTCGCGGTCATCGGTTCCGATCGCGTCCGGTGGTGACGGTTGGTCCAGTGGTGAGGGGGAAACTTCCACAGACTCAACGGTTTCGATCGCCGGTCGGTCCGGTTCACTGATAGCCGGTCGGTCCGGGGGGGAAGGGGGAAGGGGGGAAGTGGCGATCGAAGCTTCGCGCTGTAACTTAAGCAGTCTCTCCATATCATCTAACCTACCATCTAAACTATCATCTAACCTTTCCTCTAGCCTTGACAGTCTATCACTCAAGGAAGTGAGAGACTTTCCCACAGAAGCATCTAACCTCTCATCCAACAAACCATCTACCCATGATTCTATAAGGGTTTTAACCCTATCATCTAACCCATCATCTAAGCTTGCATCTAAGCTATTGCCTAAGCGTGAATCTAGCCCGTCCGTGACAAATTGCTTGACTGCCAGATTGTCGGTAAGTGCCGGGTACAGCGATCGGAGTTTATCGAGATAGCGATCGCTGATTGAAAAACTAATTACTTTACTCATAGCATCTAATCTAATCTAAGATGATAGTATCATAATCTAACTTAGATTAGATGGTAGCATCTAACTGTGACAGTTTTGGAATTGGCACTCGATCGCTTCCAATACTCAGGATGAATCACCCATAAAACTTTTTTTCGAGGGTTTTAGGGGTGATTATGAAGGGGTGTTTTTTGGGTGTTAGACCAGACCATCTAACAAGTCGGTCACTTCCCCTTGATGATTTTTGCGGTTGTCATCATAAATCAGCAAAGTGTTAAGGCTAGAATGGCGCGACAATTTCTGGACCCGCCTAACATCGCCATTAGTAGCCTCAAGCGCGGCCGTGATGCTGCTATGTCTGATTCTATGGGGTGACATAGTTTTGGTGATACCAGCATCCTGACAGCGATCGCTCACAATATTGTAAATTCCCTGAGTAGATAGCCTACCATCTCGATAACCGGGATTGACTGACACAAATAAAGCCTTATCGTGGTTAGTCTCACCCCTTGCCTCTAGCCATGCCTCAATCGCTGTGACCGTACCCGTCCCTAACGACACAATCTCTGATTGAGTCCCCCGTCCCTTGCCAAAAATTCTCAGGGTTTTGGTCATTGGGTCAAAGTCAGCGATCGAAGCCTTAGACACTTCTGATCTTCTCAGGGCATTAGACCAAAGAAGCATCAAGAGGGCGTAATCCCTGACTCCCTTTAGAGAAGTGCGATCAATCCCCCCTAAAACCCGTTTAAATGCTTCTGGTTCAATGCCAGTGGTATCTCTATAAGCTGACAGCTTCTCTCCCTTGACCGCTTCTAACATAAACTCACAATGACCGCAATTATAAGAAAAAGCGACTAAAGACTTAATAGCGGCTAATCTTCTATTAATTGTGGCTGATTTTAACCCTTTTTGAATTAATTCCCCTTTATATCGGGAAACTAGGGCATAAGCACCATGGCGATCGAGCGTTAGGAATTTTCCTAATTCTGTCCCAATATCAACAAGAAAATTCTCAATATCTTTTTGGTACACCCTTTGAGTATGTGGCGATCGCTTAGTAGCTAACCAATCAACTAAAACCCTCTCCCAATCGGTGCTAGGGGGAACCAGGGATAGGTGAGAAAGTCTAGAATTTAGCAGTACAACGTTATCGGTCATGTAGCGAAAACAGTAATTATCAACACATTAAGAATTGTTAAAAACCCGTGGGGTCACGGGTAGGGGATTAGGTGTTAGTGTTTAGCAGTTCGGCGCGAAGGGAAGCGATCGCCGCTTCTATCTTTTTATCTACTGTGTCCATATCGTCTAGGGTTGCTTTCCCTAATGCTGATTCAATAAATCGGATCAATTCTCCGCTCGCACTATTACCGCGCTTCTCAGACCACTGCTTAAATGCTTCCCAATCATCTTCATCTACTCTGAAAGTTGCCAGAATTTTATTTTTAGCCATATTCTATACTGCTGTCTATACTGTATAA
>Ga0209990_10002305_pt1 | contig 15112 bp, 24 predicted proteins | sample NOAtaG_6_FD_187304 | JGI IMG/M metagenome (GOLD analysis project Ga0209990, IMG submission 187304) | Freshwater lake microbial communities from Lake Erie, under a cyanobacterial bloom - NOAA_Erie_Diel5S_2200h metaG (SPAdes) (version 2) | ecosystem: Environmental > Aquatic > Freshwater > Lake ...
CGCCCTCACGCGCCTTCGACAACTGGGCGACGAGCGGGGTCACAGTGTTCTGCACCTTCTCGCGGAAGTTGGAATACACATTCTTCAGGAGGCCCTGAAGTTCCGCATCGGTAATCGTAGTAGGATTTGGCATTGCTGTACTATCTCACAGAAAAAGGGTTAGCCCCCGAGAACGGAATTGATGGCGGATTGCACCGCGTCTTCCATCGCATCATCCACGTTCGTCGGAGCAGGTCGGGACTTTGGAGCCACTCCGGCTCCCTTCCCGACAGGTTTGACGGCCTTGGCGACTACCGCCTTAGCCTTCTGACTTTGCACCGCCATCGCCTTCTTATCCTGCACCGTTGTGGCAAGCGTCTCAGACGCGGCGGTTCGAGTGCCGTACTTCTCCGCCCTCGCTTCGTTCAAAGTCTGCGCCCACGGCGCGACCTCATCAAGGACGAACTGATTTAACTGCATATACTGGTCGGGCGTGACGTAGCCCTTCCTGCCCTCAAGGGTCCGGACGTAGAGCGCCACCTTCGCCACGATCTCCTCAGGTTCCACCATCGGGACGGCTTCCGCGATGAGGTCCAAAGCTGGGGTCAGTGTCCCCGTAAAATACTGCTCGCCCTGTTGCGCGACTTGTTGTAACGCCATCTGCTGGCGCTCGTACTCCAGCTTCTGACGCTCGCGCTCCAACCGCATCTCGGGCGTATTCTGGCGGTCCCACGCATCCTTCTCCGCCACATAGGTCGTCTCGTCAGCCAGCAGTTGCTCCAGATAGGATTCGCGTTGTTCGAGCGTCTGCTTGTACTGTTCCAGCATTTGCTGGGTTTCCAAGTTCTGTTGCTCGATCGAACGAAACCGCTGTTCGCGTTGCTCGCTGTAGATGCCATCCGCCGCCAACCGCGCCAGCTTATCAATCGGATCGGTGCGGGTTTTGCCCCCGGGCGTGGTGTAGGTTACCATCAGATCCGGCAATCCCGGAACCTCTTTGTCTCCCACCTTGACGCTAATGGGAACAATCGGGTCGCGGTCGGTCAGCGGGATCGGCGAATCAATCGCCTCCGCCTGAGCCTCGCCTTCGGTCGCCTCTGCCGTCACTTCTTCCGCCGTCTCTTCGCTGTCGCCCTCGCCTGCATCGGCCTTGGCAACATCTTCGACCTTGGTGAAGCGGCCCTTCTCATCCCGCGCCTGTGCCTCGTAGTCCTCATCGACGGGGAGCGCGGCCTTAGCGGCGTCCTCCGCAAGTTGGTCGAGGTAGACAGCGGTGTTCTCCGGCCCCACCTCGGGGGTGGCTGGGGCGTCGCCGGGAAACGTGGGTGCGGTCATACGGTACTCCTTGGGTAAATGGTCCGTTACTGCGGAGCAAACGCCTCGAACATATTCGCCGCCCCTTGGGCAATCGCGGGTTCAGCCGCAATGCCGGGGAGCGTCGTCGATGTAGGCATCATCTCCGGTGAGGGAGCGAAGGGACTAGCCCCACCCATCGCTTGGGGTCCTGCGGGCGCTTGCTCCGGACCAGCCGGAGCGGGAGCGCCTTGCTTCTGTGCGGCTTGGTTTGCCAGCTCTCGCCAGCGAGCGTCTGCCGCTTGAATCACGTCCTCGTCAATGTCGTCCTGCAACAGGATCTTGCGTTCCAAGATGTCCTGATGAATTGCCTCGTTGTCCTGCCAGCGCATCGGCGGCGGGTTCTGCCGCGTGAGCAACGCATCCGCGATGCGATTGGCTCGCGCTTCTTGATCCGCATCCGGCGACTGGATTTGCTTCATAATGGCAAAGGGCATCAGCCGCTGATACTGCCGCGCATCGATAAGTTGCTTGCTGAACATCTCGTCGAGCAGGAAGAGGCGCATTGCCTTGGGCATTGGCATCAGCGTCTCCGGTTCGACCTTCACATCCGCCGAGCCATCAAAGTCCTGCGCGTTGAGGGCGCGAGCAAGATCGGGACGCGACTTGCCCACGGCTCCGAGATCGCGAGGCACATCGTAGCCCCACGCCATTCCTGCCAACTGCACCTTGGCCCACTCGGTCATTGCCATTGCAATCGCCAGCACGGACGGCGCATAGACGCGCTCCAACTGCTCACGGGCGGCGAGGATCGCACGGCCCGACGACGAGCTGGAGAACTGCCCACGGCTGGTATCGTTGTAGCCCGATGCATCCTCAAACGCCTTCTTCTCTAGCGAGAGCGCCTCCTTCACGTCGTTCGCCACCGAGAAGCTCGGCATCGGCGTCACGGAATCGTTGAGGCTCCCCGCGCCCGTCACCTCGACCACCGAAGTCAGGCCGCCGATGAAGGTCTCCTTCTGGATGACGCCCGGACGGGCGAGCAAGCGACCGCCCGAGTTGACGCGAATGGAGTCCACCCACTTAGACATCAGCGCATTGATTCTCTGCTGATGCGGAATCCACTGCTCCATAATCGGGCGCGGGAAGTAGCTCGGATCACTTGAGCCATCAGTCACGCGCACAAAGGGAATCGCCCCAAAGAGAAGCGGCATCGGCCCCACCACAACGGCATCGCCCACAATGATGCATTGCAACCCTTCGGGCAGTAGCTCGGGGTGCTTCTCGACGTAGACCGTAAACCGCTCGACCACGTCGGCGTTCTTGAGGCGGTCGGCCTCGCCGGGGTTCGAGAGTTGCATCGTCCACTGCGAGAGTGCGCCGTTGTCGCCCAGCGAGTCGGCCCCATCGCCCAGCGCGATATTGCTCGCCTGCCCCGACGCCACCGCGCCTGTCGCGCCGTAGCGTTGCGCGGCCTCGACGGCGGGGATGACCTCACGCAGGATGACGTAGTACGGCTTCTTCGTTGAGCTGGCGTTCGCGGAGACGCGAAACTGCTCGACACGCACCACGTCGGTGCGAAGATCGCCAAGCGGCTTCTTCTCGCCGTTCTCGCCCATCGCCTCGTCCCACGGTCCTGCCTCGGCATCCCAGTAGACGTGAAGGCCCGAGACGCCATCGGTCTGCGCCCAGTAGCAGGCCTCGTGAATCACGCCTGCCATCTGTTGCGATTCGTAAGCGTAATCGAGAGCGGCTTGCCGCGCTTCGGCTTTGCGCTGATCGTCAGGGTCCAGCGTCATCGGGTTCACCGAGAAGCCGGGGCGTTGCTCGGTGATGACCTGCAAGCGCGAGTCCAGCGCCTTGTCCATCAGGTTGTAGACGACACGGCTTGACTCGGTCGGGCGGACGGGTTCACGCCACGGTCCCATTCCAGTCGCACTCACCCACTGCTGGCCTGCGCGGAACAAGCGATTGCGCTCGACCAAGTGCATATGGGTCTCAATCGCCATCCGCCGCTCGGTCCAGCGGTTCCGCACCCACGACACCCACTGCGCGGGGTCCTCGCCGTCGTTGTCCTCGGCGAGCGGAAAATCATCGCCATACAACGCACGAGACAAGGCGCGAAGCTGGGCGTCTTCAGGAAGCGTGATGCGAGCGGCGGTCTCGATGTCGTTGGGCGCGATCTCCTCGTTGGCGCGTTGCCCATTCGCATCCATCACGACCGTTGTCACGCCAGAGCTGGCGGCGACGTACGGCTCGGCGGCCCCGGGAATCTCGTTCTCAGCTTCCGCCTCTTCCTCGTACTCTACGTCCTCCGGCACGAGTTGCTCAAGCGTCTCGTCGTATTCAGGGTCGAGGAAGGGGATGGTCATACGAGTTCTCCAATGCCAAGCGCCCGACGCACGAGGTTCCACCGTTGCGCGTCAGGCATCGTCGTGTCCTTCACCTTGAGGAACCGCTCCTTGGCGGCCTTGATGACTTCTTCCTGCGCCCACTCTTCCGACTCCCGCATCGCCAGTGCCGCAATGTCCTGCGGCACCTCCACGTCCTGCTCGGTCGCGACAGGTGCCACATAGACCAGCCGGAGCCAATGGCGAACCACCGCCTCGATCCGGACGAGCGCGAAGACCGCCACCGCCGCCCAGATCAGCGCACTCACTCGACCGCCTTGGGTCCCGTCTCCAACGGCTTCAGCGCCTTAAGCGCCTCAATGCCACCCGCCACTTCGTGGTACGGGCGGCTTGCCAGATAGGCGAGAATCTTCTCCAGCAGTTCCTGCGAGATGACGAACTCGGTCATACAGCCTCAGGTGTGTGGTGAATCAGGAGGTGTAGCGCACGGTCACAACAGGCGCACCGCTGGAGTAAGCCGAGCAACGCGCCCGGAACCCGGCGAAGCCGTTCATCGGCTTGCTGAAAGCACCCGCCGCTGTCGCGGTCGAGGCATCGGTGCCAGAGTTGCTCGGGGTCATGTTGAACGCCACCCAGTTGGTGCCGTCGATCGTGACCTCGAACGTGATGGTGGCCGAGAGCGAGCCGACAATCTGCACCGCCACGCCACCCGCTGACGGGAAGCCTGTGATGCTGGCGGCGTCACCCTCTGCGCCGATGGTCTTGACTGCGGATTTGAGGACGGTGGCTGACATTGTGCGAGGTGTTAGGGGTTACGGCGAGCGGCCATCCGCTCTCTCATACGGCGGATTCGTTCATCGAGGGGCAACGCGTTTTCTTCCTCCATTCGCGCTCCCATATTTTCTAAGTCGCGATGCTCGGCGCTAAGGGGAATGACGCCCGTCAGTGTTTGACGCACTCGCGGACGGCGTCCTTGCGGGGTGTCCACCGAGTCGGGGCTTTCGTACGTCCAGTTGCCACCCCGGCCTTTCCAGCCTGCGGCAACCGCTGGCTTGATGCGCTCCTGATACAGCGAGTCTTCTTGTGCGCCGAGCTGACGACCCAGCATTCCACGCATCGCATCAATACGCTCCTGCGAAATACCGTCCTTGCGAAGCATTTCCTGAAGGAGCGGATTGCCAATTTCCTGCACTTTTTCGCGGTTCTCCACGATGCGTTTCTTTAGCCCAACTGTATCGGGTCGCGCCATCAGCGAATCGCCTACTGCTGTCATCAGCATCCGACCAAGTCCGCGCATTAGTACTTGCCCTCCGGACGGCGCATCGAACCGAGACGCTTTTGCATATCCATCTTGCGGGCGACTTCCGAACGCAGATCACGCTCGGCGGACTCCCACATCGGTGACGAACCGCGCATCGAGACGTTGAACATCGCGCCCTCTTTGGCCTGCTTGAGCTTGGCGCGTGGAATCACCACTTCTGCCCCGGAATCGTCATCGACGAGGACGGCGTAGTCGCCTTCAAGCCGATCGACTGCATATCGCTTCTTCCCAGCTTGCATATACACCTCTGGCAGAATAACGCACCCCGAACATACACCGAACCTCGGTCAAGCGCAACCCCTCCGCGCAAGGGCAATGGTTGCCCTACATCACGAACCCGCCTGCCTCGTCCCGGTAGTCCTCCGCCACCCCCGGCACATACTGCTCCCAGCTCCCGGGATCGCGCCCCTCCGGACCGATCCCCTTGGGTGGGGCAGGCTCGGTGACCAAGTAGGGCAGGGAGGCCAGCGCGTACCGGAACGCATCCGCCCCGTCATCACCGTTCTCGCCCCGCTCGTTGGCATCCCGCTTGAGCGGCACGTTCGGTCGCTTGGGGTCCGGCACCAGCGCCTGCAACTCAGCCAAGAGACGGCGCGTCCCCACGGTGTCCACGAAGCGCAGGCGATCCTGACTGAGCAGGCGGCGGATGACCTTGGCCCCAGCGTCACGGTCGAGGCTGGCCTTGGACAGGGCGATCCCGTACTGGTCGAACACGTCTGCCACCGTCTCCGGCTGGGCGGTGTGCGCCATCCGCTGGGCGAAGGCATCGTGGCCTGCGTAGACCCGCCGACTGCAAGCCGATGGGACGCGACCGTCCTGCCCGGGGAGAACCAGCGATCCCCGGATGCTGGCGGCCTGCTCGTGGTCCTGCTCGCGGTGCAGGTAGAGGGCGTCCAAGACGTAGAGCGTAGTGCCGTCATCGGCGCAGGGGACGAAGACCGCCGGATGCGAGTAGCCCCAGTCGTACCCTGCCCAGAACTGCCACCAATCGGGCAGGAAGTGCGGGAGCTGTGAGCGATCGATGACCAGCTTGTCCCAGTCGGATAGCTCGGGGTAGAAGGCGGCACCGCTCGCGGTGAGGCTGGCGTCGAGTTCCTGCTGGGCGGTGGCGCTGTTCGGTGGGTACTCGGCTCGCAGGGCCTCGATGTCGGTCGGCGACAGGCGGGTGTTCGCCTCAGTCGGGTGGTGCCAATGCCGCCAGTCAGCCCCGCGACCGCCGTTCTCGATCGCCACGCAGAGTCGGTTGAAGTAGCTGGGGGTCAGGCGTCCGCTGTTGCCATCCCAGCCTGCCGATGGGGTCGAGGCGATGATCAGCCACCCGCCGCGATCCAAGAGGGCAGGCATCACCACCCCGCCAAGGGCGTACTCCAGATCGAGGAAGGCCGCCTCGTCGATGACCGCCCCGTCAAGCGATCGACCGCGCAAGTTGTCGATCGACTCCGCTGACCGTAGCTCCAGCGATCCCAGCCCCGCGAGCTGGATGCGGCGATCGGTCTCGTGAAGCGTGACACCGGGGAGGCCAGCCAGTCGAGGCTTCAGCTCCTCCCGCCAGATGGCTCGGGACTGCGGGTAGTCGGGGGTCAGCCAGACGATGTCACCACCCTGCAACGCCCCGCGATGCTTGCCCTGACCGTGACCTAGCAGGCTGGCGATCAGCGCGGTGCGAGACTTGCCTGTTCGGCGACCCGCTCGCCAGACCTTGAACCGCTCCGGGGCGTCCAGCACCTCCGACTGGTGCGCCATCGGGGCGGGGAGGTAGAGGGCCGCCACCTACTCGTGCCGGACGATGACTTCCAGCGTGGTGCCACCCGACTGCTCGATGTGCTGGGTCGCCTTGCCGTAGCCGTACTCGGTGACGTACTCCAGCGCCTTGGCGAAGAACGGGTGATCGGGGCCAGCATCCAGCACCGTCTGGATATGGGCCAGCACGTTCTCCCGTGAGGCCAGCTCGCGGAGGGTCGCCTTCCACGCATCCGGCGGACGGCCTGCATTCGGTGCGCCCTTCGCTGGCCCTCGTCCGCTCTTGGATCGGTCGATCGCCCAGCCGACGAGCGGACGGCCCCACTTGTCGAGGCGGACCTCGTCAGCGGGGACGATCGCGGTCGGTGCGATCTTTTCTGCCGTATTGTCATCGGGTGCCATATAGGCCGAACATAACCCGAAGCAGAGGGAAGCGCAAGCGAGCGAACGGGTTAGACCCCGAAGAGACCCCGAACGTTATGTAACAACTTTCGGGAACCCTTGCGGACCCCTTGCGTGATCACGGGGGAGTGATTACTATCTACCCAGTCGCCAATCACGGCGGCACTCACACAAGGGGCTACACAATGCAGACCACGCTGATCCGGATCAACCCGACCGCAGAGATCGAGGGCAACGATGAGCAGGGGTGGCGGGTGTACAATGTTCGCACCGCGCTTCGGGCCACCGCCGGACGCTACACGACTGAGAAGCTGGCGAGGCTGGCGGCGGAGGCCCTGCATTGGGCGCACGAGGTGGACACCCGCCTCTGGTATGATCACGACACCAAGAGCTGGGTGGGTCAGGTGGTGGATGGCGAGGGGAACCAGATCGGGGAGGCGGAGATCGCTCACGACCGCCGCGATGTACATCTGGCGATCGGTCGCCGCCTGTGGGAGCTGACGCAGTTGCCGCGCTAGGTCAGGCCGAAACGTCCCCAGAGGATCGGGGGCGTCTACCCGTGAAGCGGGTACTGACGAGGCCAGCAGTCTCGAGGCAGGACAGACACAAGGGGGTAGGAAATGGCGTTGACTTGGGATGCGAAGCGGGTGCCGGAAGCGGATCGCAACGACCCGCTCTTCCAGAAGGCGATCTGGAATCTGATGGCGATCAAGGTCGGATCGCTGACGGAGAAGACCCTGCCGGAGGCGATCGCTCGGACCCGCATCTACGAGGGGCTGAACGGGCCGCAGTACTACACCGCGAAGAACACCCCGGTGTACCTCTGGCCGGAACTGCACCGCTTCGTCGGCCTGAAGACGAACGTCAGCCGGATGACCCGGACTCAATGGCTCAAGTGGCAGTTCGAGCTGGCGGTGCAGGACGCAACAGCCTACGCCCAGAAGGCGCGGCACCACGACGGGCAGGCGCAGTAAGTCACCCCCCACCCCGCGAGTCAGGCGGCGACCCCGTGCAAGCCGGGGGGTGGGACTGGCAGGACCGCACCGGACGGCCTCCGGGGATCAGAGACAAGGGGGACAGGATGGACAAGGTCAAGCTGAAGTTGAGCGTGGAGGAAGCCTCGATCGTGCGGCTGATCCTTCTCAAGCGCGTGGACGAGATGGAGCTGGACCCGCGCTTCGCGGACGGCACCGGAGGCTTCCACATCCGGACGGCGGAGCGCGTGGCGAACAAGCTGAGAGAGCGGATCGAGCGAGCAAAGCGGCTCGCGGCCCTGCTGTTCGAGGAGGACTGAGCGATGACCAGCAAGGGAACCGCCCAGCGCCTGCGCTCCAAGTACGGGCCGACGATCGCGATCTCGCTCGGCCTGATGATGGCGGAGGATGCGCGAGACCTCCTCAACCAGACCCCGGCGCAGGAGAGCCGGACCACCGCCAAGTACCTGACCCGCTCGATGTTCTGGCTCGCCGTCCTGCACCACCTCGAGAAGAGGGCTTGACAACCACCGAGCAGGCTAACTAGTATTCACCCGTGTTCACTACGTTCCACGTTCAACACTCACCACAAGGGGGCAGTATGCAAAAGGTCTACGCCGATGTGTTCGAGCAGATCATCACCGAGATGGAACAGGGCCGGACGCCGTGGGTGCGTCCGTGGACGGGCGGTGGCCCGTACAACGCCGCGACCGGACGCCGCTACTCCGGCGGGAACGTGATCGCGCTGATCTTCGCCGGAGCGCAGTACTCGACGCAGGGCTGGCTGACGTGGAACCAAGCGATCGAGGCCGGATGCGTGGTCCGGAAGGGCGAGCGGTCCACGACCGTGTTCTTTATGTCCAAGGCCGTCAAGAAGGCCACGCAGGGGAACGGGCCGAGCGAGGCTGACAACGATCCCGCCAGCTACTTCTTCGCCCGTGGCTTCCGGGTCTTCAATCTCGACCAGCTCGACGAGCTGGAGCCGGGGGCGCTCGCCAGCCTGAAGGCACGGCACACCCCGGAGACCCTGAACGGCTTCGAGGCGATCGAGGAGGCGGAGGAGCTGGTCGAGCGGAGCGGGGCCGATGTCAAGCACGGCGCGTCAGTCGCCTGCTACATCCCGGCGCTCGATGCCATCCGGATGCCCGATCCGGAGACCTTCACCAGCCGCGAGGGCTACTACGCGACCCTCTTCCACGAGCTGGCCCATTGGACGGGCGGCGAGAAGCGGCTCAAGCGGATCACCCCGGCACGGTTCGGGACCGCCGACTACGCCTTCGAGGAGCTGGTCGCGGAGCTGGCCTCCGCTTTCCTCGCCGGACGGTTCGGGTTCGCGCAGATCAGCCAGAGCGCGGCCTACCTGAAGGGCTGGGCCAAGGCCTGCCGCCAGCATCCGGAGATGCTCGCCAAGGCCGCCAGCCTCGCCCAGAAGGCGGCAGACTACCTGACCGGGGAGCAGTCGGCCCCGGTTGTGGTGGAGGCTGGCAAGTGACCGACCTGACCCGCCCCGTCACCCGCAAGGTCACCACCCATCGCGGCGAAGTGCTGGTGGTGACCCTCACCCCCGAAGGGATCACGATCCGCGAACCACGCCGCCGCTCCGGGTTCGTCCTGCCCTACGGCGTGGCCTTTATGCAGGCCGTGCGGCTTCAGGTCGAGGCCGATCGCCGCGAGAAGCTGGCGGCGAAGAAGGCGAGGCGATCAGCGAAACGATAGCGCCTCGACCAGCGACTCCAGCACCGCCCGGGCAGTACGGACCTGAGCCTCCGTCTCCCGGGCGTTGTCGCGTCTGACCACCAGCACACTCGGATACCAGAGCGTGGACGATCCCCCGGGCCAGCCCGAGTAGCGCCAGTCCACCGTCATCGGCGGCATCACGATCGTCGGAATGTTAAGGCTCCCCGCCAGATGCAGGACGCTCGTGTCCACCGTCACCACCAGATCGCACGAGGCCACCCGCTCCGCCGTGTCGAGGAGATCGCCCTCCGGCATCTTGGTGAAGGGTGCGCTAGCTGGCGGCTCGACGTTGTACTGGAGCGAGACCCACTCGACATTCGACAGCGGCTTCTCCCAGAGCAGGGCGGCGGTGTCGAGCGTGAGCGAGCGGTCGAAGTTGTGATAGGCTCCCTTACTCCCCTCCCAGCAGACGCCCACCCGAAGCGGACGGTGCGCGTGGAGCGGCTCGCGAGAGAAGGGCGGAGCGATCGGCGCGGGGATGTTCTCCGGGGTGCAGTCGAAAGTGTGCGGGAGCGACATCGCCCGGACATAGCAGACGCCCTGCGTCATCTTGAGCCGCGCCTCGTCGCCCTCGCCGACTTGCTCAAAGACCTCCTCCGCGACCGCCGTTCGGATGTCGCCCAACGCCTCGACGTAGCGGTGAAACATCCGCTCGCCCACCCAGATCGGTGGATGGCCTGACCGCTCCGCGACCAGCGGCAACCAGCGAGCGAACAGCACCGCATCGCCGATCCCCTGCTCGTGCAGGACGAGGACGGGACCATCGGTCGGCTTCCCATCCCACTCCGGCACCCCGTCGAGGCGGCTCTTGCCCGTCCGCTTGTCGAGGATACGCGCCTCGTGTTCGCGCCACGCCTTGCGCCATTGCTTCGGCTTGATCGCGAGCCGGAGGTGACCCTTCGACGCGAGCGCCTCCGGCTGGAGGACCGGAACCCTGAGCGCCTTGCGATAGGCCCTCAGCGACTCATCCGTGCGACCGCACACGGCGTAGGCTTGGCCCAACCCGATCTGCGCGGCGTAGTACTGCACAGCGGCAGGGTCGAGCGGGTTGGTGGGTTGGGTGGTGGTGAGGGCCGCCATCTCCGCCCAGCCCACGGCCTCCTCGAACCGCCCCACCCCTTGCAGGGCGGCGGCACGGAAGTGGGCGGCAGGGCGCGGCAGTTCACCCCGCGACTCCAGCCACGCATCGGTGATCTCGACGATCGTCTCCCAACGGGTGGCATCGTAGGCGGCGGCGATCACCTTGATGATCCCGGCGTCATCGAGCGGGGTCTCGAGCGCGTCACTCATTCGCAGGTCCAGACGGTGGACTGCCGCTTGATCGGCGGGATGCCATCGACGGCGGTGAAGGACAGCTCCTGCACGAGGAGCATATCCTGCGGCACACAGGTGAACGTCCCGCCCGTGAGCGCCACGACCCAATGGTGCTTATGCTGTCCCGGCTCCAGCGAGTAACCGTCCCGAACGTGGTCGAGCAGGAACCACAGCTCGCCCGTCCCCGTGATGTGGTGGTGATCATCGCTCAACACCTGACAGGCGAGGCCGGAGAGGAAGGCAGGCTCGTGCGCCTCAAGCGACCAGCCATAGGCGTCCCAGCGTTGCGCCTGCTCAGGCAACCATTGCGTCATCCACGGCACATCGCGCTCGTGGCGGAGCGCGTGGAGCGGGAGGTCCACGATGACCGCGCCTGATTCGAGGAGAATGTGACAGCCGAACATCCGCCCGGGCGTAGCACTCATCCCCCACCAGACGCAGGGCAGGGTCTTATCCTCGCGGCCCTTGCGATGCACCGCCGCCTCGATGACGTGGCAGTAGCGGTGGCGGGGCAGGTCGATGTTATGCGCCACGCTCGGCCTCCTGCGCTTCGCGCTTGAGTGTGTAGTGCTGATCGGCATTCGCGACCGCTTCTTCGAGCGCCTCCTCCGAGCCGAACGCGAGCGCCCAGCGCCGTGCGTACTCATCCTGACTCACGGTCAGCGGTCGCGCCGTGCTTCCCTTCCCCTGTGACATCGACAACTCCTAGCGCACTCGGGCGCGGGGCTTCTTGGTGGTGGTCTTAGTAGCAGAAGGCGTCACGGTGACGTTCCAGATGACCGACTCGAACGCATTCGCGAGCGTAGCGGTCTCGGTCGAGAGTGCCTTGAGCGTGGTGCGAAGGGCGATGATTTCGACTGCCATCTTCCGCAACAGCCAGATGCAGTAGCCCAGCGCGGCGAACGAAACGACTAACGCGATAACCATTCGGGTCTCCGGAGAAAGGGGTGGGGCAGGATCGGCTCGGCGGGATAGTCACGCTCCCCGTGACAGGCCACGCGCCGATTGTGGACGGCGAGGGCTTGGGCGGTGAGCGGCTCCCCCGCACAGACGGGGCAGTACTCCCAGCAGGAACAGGCGACAGGCTTATAGCTCAAGTTGCAGGTACTCCATCGTGATGCGCCACGCCTCTTCAGCGGTGGTGCAGATGTAGACATCCCAACCGTTGCGGCGAAGGTTCTCGTGCCACACTTGCTGATTGTCCGACACTCTTCCCTTGCCTGACGGTGACTTGAACTCGATGGCAAGGCCGCTCGTGAGCAAGTGCGTTTCCGTATTGGCGAGGACCTCGAACAACAACCAGTCCGGCACCCCGGCCTGCACCCCTTCGGCCTTGAGCAACGCCGCCTCGCGAGGGCTTCGCTTACCCCCGTTCGGCACACTACACCACGGCAGGTCTTTGGTGCGCGGATCGAGACGCAGGCGCTTGATGAAGAGCCGTTGCTCGATGGCCTCCAGATACTGGGGCCGCTTGCGGCTCTTTAGAATAGCCATCGCATCACCGTGAGAATGCCGAGCGCGGCGAGACCGAAGAGCGTGATGAACACCAGCGTACACCCGAGCGCGAAGAGCGGTTCGGCAAAGGTCGAGGGGTGGCGATGCACGTTCAACGGAGGCCACGGAATCTTGTACTCGCCCGTCACGACCTTGGCGTTCTCGTGGGTCTTGACGTAGCCCTCGAAGTCCTCGTCGTGGCAGGGCGTCACTCGGTGATCCACTCGTCCTCCGTGGGGTGCTTCACCCCGTGCGCCGAGCCGAAGACCGACAGCATCTTGTGGTAGATGGCCTTGGTCGCGAGGACATCGGCGAGGCAGTACTCCGCGACCTCGTCGTGCATCCCGCCAGCGAAGAGCGGGTAGACATCGCCACCCGACAGGCCGTCCGTCTTGCCCGGGACGCCGAAGAACTTGGCCCACTCGTTGAGGCCCTCGCCGGACTGGATGACATCCCAGTTGAGCAGGACGGCCTTGCAGTCGAAGTGCGGCTGGGTGCGGTACCGCTTAAACCAGAGCGCGATGAGGTTGGGCGGGATCGTCGGGATCACGCCGTGATAGAGCGAGCGCAGGGTCAGGAAGCGAAGGTCCCACGTCCCGTTCCACGTCACGACCGCGCCGTTCTCGTGTTCAACCAGCCGCCAGAACTGGCGCAGGAGATCGGCCTCGCGGTCCTCTGTCTCGGCGTAGATCACGCCCTGCCGATCCGGGCCGTCCTCTCCAGAGATCGCCCAGCCGAGGCACAGCACCCGCCCGAGCCGAGCATTGAGGCTGGCCTTCTTGATGCGCTCATCGACCCAGCGGAGGCGGTCCTGCTCGCGCCACTTGGCGATGGTCTCCGCCGACTTGTAGTTCGCTGGCGGCTGGCGGTCTTCCGGGTACGGCGCGTCTGCCGCTGAAGAGAGCGGGACGGTTTCGATGTCGAGTACGAGTGCCACGGTTAGTTCCCCTTGTGTGATGTGATGATGGCTTCCATCCGAGCGACCGCATCCGGGCAGGGCTGACGCCGTCCCGAATACCAATGCCCGATACTGCCGAAGTTGTAGCCGATCTTGAGCGCGAGCCGGAGCTTCGCAGGCGCAGGCGATCGGTCGCCTGCTTCGGTCAATACGGCGAGCGCCTCGCGCACGACCGGATGCGGCTCCTTAGCCGCGACAGCGTCTGTCATTCCTTCCCCCGTGGTGATGTGTGTGGTCACGAGTATACCACCGTAACCACGAACACGCAAGAGCGAATTGCCCCCCGTGGAATCGAACCACGATCACCGCATCCAAAGTGCGGGGTCCTGCCATTGAACGAGAGGGCAATGGCATTCTGCTATCTCTTAGGCGGCGAACGCGCCCAGTACGGGTATAAGTCTACCCACTACGGGTGCGATTTGTCGGTAGTTCTGCATACATACCGACGATATGCAACGGCTGACGATAACGGATACACCCCGGCCATTCCCGGTCATCAGGGCAGTTATGCAAGCGTCGGGTCCGAAGGCTAGCACCGGGGCCGTCTGCGCTTGTGCGGGGGTCTCGCACGAAGTCCCTCGACGGGTGACCTGTCGGTGGTGCTATTCCACCGTCCTGCTCCCAGCGTGATCCGAGATGACCGACCCCGTTGTAGGCTGACAGCGCGGGGATTTGGAGAAGCGGATACGCCAGCACGGTCAGGATTGAGCGAGCGGTATCGGATTACCGCCCCTGCTGGAGACCGAGAGTAGGCCAGCAGTCAAACAAGAGACCCCGACGTTCTCTCCTCTCGAAAGGCTCGACCCCCGTAGAAGGAATTGAGCAGGAGATACTGGCCGGGGCGGTTCTCTTGTAACTGCTAACTCACGATGCTTTCGAGGTCACCGCACCGCCAATCTACCCCCAGATCACCGCATTCGCAAGGGGCAGATAGGCATTGCGGCGGACCACCGTCTCCAGATCAACCGAGGTCGCCAGCGTCCGCGAGTAGGCCGCTGTCCAGCCGTGGACCGGATCACCCATCGCCGTCCCGATGGGCCAGTAGAGGCGCACCCTATCCGATAGCTCGGTCACCAGAAAGGACGGCACACCGAGCGCCTTGCCCGTGGCACAGAGAACCTCCAGCTTGTCCTCCGTCACAAGATAGGAGCCGTACTCCGCGATCTTGGGATAGTCGTAGCGGATGCGGGTCTTCGCCTCCGCCACCGCCACCAGCACCCCGTCCCGGCTATAGACCGCATCGAGCGTGGCGGGAACGTGGGCCGGGGTGGGGTGACACGTCGATCGGGTGTGCGACCCGAAGTCCATCAGGAGCCGCCAGCCCCGGCGCTCGTGCGCCTGTCCGAGCGCGGTCGTGATCGCGAGCGTCATTGCCCACGCTCCCGGCGATACTTCTCCCACCGCGCCCTGCCTGCATTGAGCGCGATCTCCCGCACTCGCTCCGGCCCGATCGCGGCCATCCGTGCGGCGGCTCCCAGCTTCCCGCCGAGCTTTCCAGCTTCCGAACGGGTCATCGGTTTGGCTGGCGCAAGTTGTCCACGCTTCGACC
>Ga0209990_10002310_pt1 | contig 15082 bp, 7 predicted proteins | sample NOAtaG_6_FD_187304 | JGI IMG/M metagenome (GOLD analysis project Ga0209990, IMG submission 187304) | Freshwater lake microbial communities from Lake Erie, under a cyanobacterial bloom - NOAA_Erie_Diel5S_2200h metaG (SPAdes) (version 2) | ecosystem: Environmental > Aquatic > Freshwater > Lake ...
AAGAAACAACCCAAACCAGAATCATTGACAGAATAGCTGCGGAAAAAGTTGTTATTCACGGCTCAACCCTCGATTCATCAAAGCTGCAATTATCTTTAACCTAACACATTCCTAACACATTGCCACGATTAAATCTTCCTTTTTGCTCACCGGTTACTAGCTCTATTCTGCCTTGGGTTTAGTTTTGAGCGAGATTATCCGGAATAAACTACCTCAACCCGCTATGCTGAGGAGTGGTTCGTCTGCGGGCTTCAACTTGTTATAATAGTTACTCCCTATCCACCATATCTCTAAAAACCATGAGCGATCCTCGTCCGTCTCTAGTTGCCGCTGCCCGAAGATTTTATCAACTGGGTTGGATGCTTGGCACGGCGGGTAATTTATCCGCTAAAGTTGATGATCATAGTTTTTGGATTACTGCCAGTGGCAAAAGTAAAGGTAAACTCACAGAAGAGGATTTTGTGCGCGTGGATCTGACGGGAAAAGTCAGAGAATTAGCTCATCAGGATAATCGTCCTTCCGCAGAAACTAGCATTCATCAGGTGATTTATTGTCTCTTTCCCCAAGCGCAAGCTTGTTATCATGTCCACTCGGTGGAAGCGAATTTAGTTTCCCGTTTTGCTCGCGAGGACAAGTTATCGTTACCTCCCTTAGAAATGTTGAAAGGTTTAGGTATTTGGATAGAAAATCCTCAAGTATTTATGCCAGTTTTTGCTAACCATCTCGATGTGCCGAAAATTGCCGCAGAAATAGAGAGTAGATTATCAACTTTACCCCCAGAAATTCCCGCTTTACTGATTTCTTACCATGGCGTGACGGTGTGGGGTGAGTCTCTAGAAACTACCGAGAATTATTTAGAGATAGTTGAGTATATTTTTCGCTATTTAGTGGCAGCCTATCAAGTAAAACCTTGGTAAACCTTCATTTAGACAAGGTAATAAAAGAAAGATGCCGATATTTTCCAAGGCGCCACCCAGATTCGAACTGGGGGTAAAGGTTTTGCAGACCTCTGCCTTACCACTTGGCGATGGCGCCGATCAAGCAGTATTTATCGTAGCATAACAGATGACAGTTTGCCAAGAGTGGAACCCAAGAGTCAAGCGATCGATCTATAATTTATGGAGCGGTTCTCTAATCTAGTGGGGGATTTTAGGCTTAAAAAAGCGATTATGATCGGAAATCAAAGATATTTACTAACTTTTATCGGTTTATTAGCTTTATCCTTTCCAGTACAGGCTAATAATGCGGTTTACCTTAGCCAAAGTTCTAATATTGCCACGACTTTCGACAGTTATCGTCAAGAATGTTTACAAAGAGCGCGTGGGGAGGGGTTAGCTGCTGATGTGGCAAAAGACCTATGCGACTGCACGATTAAAAAATTCCAGGCTCGTTACAATCTACAGCAATTCCGCGCCCTCGTGCAGAAGTCGAAAACCGATAAGGCTGCCGCTAGGACTTTATCGAGTGTGGGAGAAGCTTGTTTTGATGAGATTTTGTATGAATAGCAGTTATCAGTGATCAGTTATCAGTAAACAGTTATCAGTTATTAGCTTTTTCTCTCCCTTCTTCCCGCTCCCTTCTCCCTTCTCCCCAATTCATGATTCATAATTCATAATTCCCCTTTCCCCTCTCCTAGGGTGTTGAAAACGCTTACAGACCTTTTTAACCGCAAACACGCACCCTACAAGCTGTATTAAGATTAAACTAATACAAGTATATCAGAGGCGGTAAGAGTGGGTTTAGAACTAAGAGTTGCAATTTGAATGGCTGCTAGTGTACCTGTCCCGTCCCCATCAAAGAATAGTCTTCCAGTGATTGTATTATAAATAAAGCGATTGCTGGCATTTAATGCAGTTGTTCCTAACACGAATTGAGCGGCTGTAATCGCAACTCCTGCGGCTAAACCACTGCCAAAACCCGCAGCAGAGAGAGCAATTTTATCCCCCTGACTGGAGAGAAAATCAGTAATCGTATCAATCCCTTCATTGCGGTTGTTGAAGGTGAAGCGATCGCTACCCGCACCCCCTGTTATGGTATCATTACCAGTACCACCAATCAAGGTATCATTTCCATCACTACCATTAAGGATATTGTTACCACTATTACCAGTGATAACATTATTTAATGTGTTACCGGTTCCGTTAATATTTGCGGTTCCCGTTAACGTGAGGTTTTCTAAGTTATTTCCCAGGGTATAAGTTACAGAAGATTGAACGGTATCCGTGCCTTGGTTAGCATTTTCCGTAATCGTATCGGTAGTAGTATCAATTTGATAGGTATCATTCCCTAAACCACCGATGAGGGTATCAATTCCTGTTGCACCATTAAGGATATTGTTACCACTATTACCAGTGATAACATTATTTAAGGTGTTACCGGTTCCGTTAATATTTGTAGTCCCAGTTAACGTGAGGTTTTCTAAGTTATTTCCCAGGGTATAAGTTACAGAAGATTGAACAGTATCTGTACCTTGGTTAGCATTTTCTGTAATCGTATCGGTAGTAGTATCAATTTGATAGGTGTCATTTCCTAAACCACCGATGAGGGTATCAATTCCTGTTGCACCATTAAGGATATTGTTACCACTATTACCCGTGATAATATTATTTAAGGTGTTACCGGTTCCGTTAATATTTGTAGTACCAGTGAGGGTGAGGTTTTCCACATTAGCAGGTAGGGTAGTTGTGACATTAGCGGTTAAGGTATCGCTGATGGTGACAATTCCCTTGTTATTGGTAAGAGTTGCATTGACGGGATTACTGAGGTTAATGGCAAAAGTTTCGTTTGCTTCATTAAGGTTATCATTGAGGATAGGGATGCTAATAGTAGCAGTAGAAGTATTAGCAGCAATGGTGAGAGTTCCAGTTTTGCTAGTGTAATCTACATTAGCGGTAGCGTTAACGGGTGCAGTGGTATAGTTGACGCTAATTGGTTGTGGATTGGGGTTGTTGACAGTGACGGTAAGAATTGCATTACTATTTTTACCTTCGACAACAGTAATGATGTCGTTGATGGAGAGTTGGGAAAAGTCGTCATTGGTAATTGTCCCCGTCACTGCGGTTGGTGTACCTATTGTATAACCTGTCCCCGCAGCAAGAGTTAAAATAACAGTTTCGTTACTTTCTACTATTGTGTCAGCAGTGGGGTCAACGGTTACGGTAGCAGTGGATGAACCAGCAACAAAGGTGACTGTATTGGTAGTCCCTGTACGAGTGTAGTCGGTATTTAAAGTCGCTGTCCCTCCGACTGTATAATTAACGGTTAAGGCGTTAGTTGTTAAGCCTTTACGAGCGAAGGTATAGACAAGATTTGTTGCCCCGTTTTCATTGACACCTACAGAAGAGGCCGCAAGAGTCACGTTTGTATCATCATTATTAATTGTTCCGGTTACTGCTGTAGTTGTACCGATAGTGTAAATAATTCCTGAAGCCAAGGTTAAGGCTACAGTCTCATCACTTTCAACCGTAGTATCTGGTGTTGGGTCAATCGTTAATGTAGCCGTACTTGCACCTACAGCGAAGATAATTGTTCCCGCTGTAGCGGTGTAGGATGCTGCACCTGTTTGGGTGTAGTCTGCATTAAATTCTGCTGTACCGCCAACGTTATAGTTAACAGTTAAGGCGTTAGTTGTGGAACCTGTGCGGGTGAATGTGTAGATGAAATTTGTTGCACCGTCTTCAGTAATGCTGACAGGGGAAACAGATAAAGTCACACTGGGATCGTCGTTAAGAATTGTTCCTGTAACTGCTATATTTGTGCCGATAGTATAACTGCTCTGTGGAAGTAATATTAAGGACACAGTTTCATCAGGTTCAACATTGATATCAGCAGTGGGGTCAATCGTTAATGTGGTTGTACTTTCTCCTTCGGCGAAGTAGAGATGGGAGACCGACCCGTTGGGTGCCCCTATTAGGGTGTAGTCATTGTTCAAGTCTGCGTAACTACCAGAGTAATAGTTAATAAAACGAACAGATAACCAATTATTTATAACTCCTGTCCGTGTGAAGGTATAGACGAGATTTGTTGGACCGTCTTCGGTAACGATGGCAGGAGAAACAGATAAAGTCACAATGGTATCGTCGTTAATGATTGTTCCTGTAACTGCTGTAGTAGTTCCGATAGTGTAGCCGGTTCCCGTAGAGAGAGTTAAGGCGACAGTTTCATCGCTTTCAACTGTATTATCTGCTATTGGGTCAATCGTTAATGTAGCCGTACTTGCACCTACGGCGAAGGAGATCGTTCCCGTAGTAGCGGTGTAGGAATCAGCACCAGCTTGGCTGTAGTCATTGTTGAAGGATGCTGTACCACCAATCGTATAATTGACGGTTAAAGCTTTGGTTGTATCTCCCGTTCGGGTGAAAGTGTAAACCAAGTTCGTTGTCCCATTTTCATTGATACTACTTTGCGAAAGAGAAAGAGTTACGATATTATTTGTGTTATTAACAATGAACTTGCTGATGAAGGCATCATTCCCGCCGCTATTGATTTGCCCATCCAGGTTGCCACCAGTATAGCCGCCCACATAGATTGAGCCGTCGCCGCTGGTGGATATGGCAGTGGCAAATTCACTACTACTAGTACCCAACAACCTTGTCCAGGCTTTAGTGCCGTCGGGTTTGTATTTGCTGATGAAGGCATCATTCCCGCCGCTATAGATTTGCCCATCCAGGTTGCCATTAGTATAGCCGCCCACATAGATTGAGCCGTCGCTGCTGGTGGTTAGGCCATTGGCATAATCTTGACCACTAGTACCCAATAGCCTTGTCCAGACTTTCGTGCCATCGGGTTTGTATTTGCTGATGAAGGCATCCGTAGAGCCGCTATTGATTTGCCCATCCAGGTTGCTACCAGTATAGCCGCCCACATAGATTGAGCCGTCGCTGCTGGTAGTTAGGTAGCCATTGTTTCCGCCGATGCTAGTATGGACTCCCAGCAGCCTTGTCCAAGCCTTGGTGCCGTCCTGGTTGTATTTGCTGATGAAGATGTCCGAAGAGCGGCTATTGATTTGCCCATCCAGGTTGCCACCAGTATAGCCGCCCACATAGATGGAGCCGTCGCTGCTGGTGGTTAGGCCATTGGCATTATCTTGACCACTAGTTCCCAATAGCCTTGTCCAGGCTTTAGTGCCGTCGGGTTTGTATTTGCTGATGAAGGCATCATTCCCGCCGCTATTGATTTGCCCATCCAGGTTGCCGTAGGTATAGCCGCCCACATAGATGGAGCCGTCGCCGCCGGTGGTTATGGCATTGGCATAGTCCTGATTACTGGTGCCCAACAACCTTGTCCAGGCTTTGGAGCCGTCCGGGTTGTATTTGCTGATGAAGGCATCCCTAGAGCCGCTATAGGTTTGCCCATCCAGGTTACCGGTGGTAGAGCCGCCCACATAGATGGAGTCGTCGCTGCCGGTGGTTATGGCAGTGGCTTCGGCCTGTGTACCAGTACCCAACAGCCTTGTCCAAGCTTTGGAGCCGTCTGGGATGTATTTGCTGATGAAGGCTATAGGGCCGCTATAGATTTGCCCATCCAGGTTGCCGTAGGTATAGCCGCCCAAATAGATGGAGCCGTCGCCGCCGGTGGTTATGGCAGTGGCAAGGTCACCACTACTGGTACCCAACAACCTTGTCCAAACTTTGGCTACATCGGCATCATTAGTGATAGTTCCTGTCACCGCACTGGTTGTGCCAATGGTATAATCTATTCCCGAAGCCAAAGTTAAAGCGACGGTTTCATCGGCTTCAAAGGTGGTATCAGCGGTGGGGTCTATGGTTAAAGTGGCGGTGGCTGAGCCTGCGGCAAAGGTGATAGTTTTTCCTGTACCAGGGGTTGCTCCTGTATAGTCGGTGGCATCGGCGGTGCCTGCGATACTATAGTTGACGATGAGGGCATTAGTGGTCGCCCCTGCACGGGTGAAGGTATAAATTAGGTTTGTTGAGCCATCCTCAATGACACTGGCAGGTGAAACAGCGAGGGTAATGACAGGAAAATCATCGTCGGCTATGGTGCCTGTGACGGCGGTAGTAGTGCCTACGGTATAGCCTGTACCCGAAGCTATGGTTATAGCTACGGTGTCGTTACTTTCAACCGTAGTATCTGCTATCGGGTCGATTGTTAATGTGGCTGTATCTGAACCCGCCGCGAAGGTAATTGTTCCCCCTGTAGCGGTGTAGGATGCTGCACCTGTTTGGGTGTAATCGGTGTTGACAGTAGCAGTCCCACTAACGCTATAGTTAACCCTTAAGGCGTTAGTTGTAACTCCTGTACGGGTGAAAGTATAGATCAGATTTGTTGAACCGTCCTCAGCAACACTTGCAGGAGATACAGCTAAAGTAACAATGGTATCGTCGTTAACAATTGTTCCCGTAACGGTAGTATAACCGGTTTCCGAAGCTAGAGTTATAGCTACAGTTTCATCACTTTCAACTGAAATATCTGCTGTTGGGTTAATCGTTAATGTAGCCGTAGCTGCACCCGCAGCAAAAGTAACTGTTCCTGACGTAGCTGTGAAAATTGTTGCACCTGTTTGAATGTAATCGGTGTTGAACGTTGCTGTACCACCGACAGTATAGTTAACTGTTAAAGCGTTGGTTGTATCTCCTGTGCGGGTGAATGTGTAGATGAGATTTGCTGTACTGTCTTCAGTAACGCTTGCAGGAGAAATAGCTATGGTAACGCTAGACAATAAAGTATTGGGAATATAAGCAAAATAATGACCACTTAAGCTTAATTCAGTGTTATTTTGAATAATCGCAACCAGTTCGTCAGTTTCGTTTTCAGGTTTATCAAAATAGAGGTTAGCATTATAGCCTGAAAATATTATGAAATAATTATTGCTTGAACCGTTAAGCTGAATAATATCATCTGCGGGATTAAAATCAGTGATTAATGCGTAATCGTTGTCACCGATGGAAGTCGTATTTCCATCATCGTAGCCAATCCAATTCTTATCGCCAAGAATGAATTTATCTCGTCCGATTCCTCCTGTGAAAGCATCAATTTCTCCTTTTCCTGGAGTTGTACTTTGGGGGTTAACTCCTGTAAGAATATCATCGTTTTCTCCCCCATCAATAATATCGTCTCCACTACCACCATTAATTTCATCATTTCCGGTATTTCCTTCTAGGCGATCGCTTCCTTGACTGCCAGTGATGGTATCATTGCCAGCATCGCCAGAAATGATGACATTTTGAGTGCCAATTGCTTTTAAGTTGTTGTTGCCTTGATTGCCATTGACAACTTCGACACCGAGAGTATCAAGGGTAAAGCTAACATCACCACCCCCTTCAATTACTAGAACATCAAATCCTGTACCACCTTTAATATTACTGAGGTTGTCGTCTTTATCAATCGTAATTATATCATCTCCTGCACCGCCATCAATGGTATCACTTCCTGCACCTCCTGTTAGAATATCGTCACCATTGCTACCTGTTAATTTATCGTTACCATCCCCACCACTGAGAACTACACCTTTAGTGCTACCTTGTTTAACAGTAAAGCTATCATTTCCTTTGCCGCCTGTGGCAGAATAGGTTTCATTAGTATCGATGGTTAAGTTAAGATTTTGATTGGAGTCATCAGCAAAGATAATATCGGGTTTATTTTCGTAGTTAAATATTGTTGTACCGTTGCTGAGTTGTTCGATTTTGATGCCATCGGGATTGTAGGCGAATTGGACATCGTGAAGTTTGGCAATTGGACGGATGGAGTAGCCAAGGCGAGTATAATAGGCAGAAGCAGTTATTTTATTCCCAGCAACGGTGTAATCTTTGGTTAGCGGAAGAGTAGAGAGCGCGTTAATTCCGAAGCGATGGAGGGCAGTGAGTTCGCCAAGTTCGACTTTTGCGTTAAGATTATTATCAGACCAAATACGGAGTTGAGAAAATACGGGGTCATTCGTATCAAGAATACCGTCTTGATTAGCATCAACACTTGCTAGAGAGGTGACGTTATTTTGTGGCGACAGGGAGAAGAATTCGTTTAATTGGGTGATATAACCGTCGTTATCAATGTCACGGACGAGGAAGCCATCGGTAGGCGCAACCCATCCCATTTGTTCTTCATAGGTGTCTTTGTCAATATCATATTGAGTGAGGGATTCTGCGGCAGAAATGAGGCGGATTCCGTCGCCATTGAGGTCAATTACGGCAAGTTTATAGGGACTATAGGTATAGTTATTGGGGAGTTGGGTGGTGTCAGCAGTGATTTCGCTTTGTCCGAGGAGGAGTTGCAAAGTAACAGTTCCGTCGGAGTTGAGGGTGGGCGCATATTCGGTTCCGTCAGAAAAGCGGAAAATTTCAATTTGTTTCTCAACAATATCTTGAAATTGGCTGTCAATCCTTATATATTTAGTATTTTCCCACCTTTGCTTATCTATCCAGATGCTTAAACCACCACCCTTATCAACGTTGAATGAGAAATTATCAGGGGTAATATTGTCTCCGAACTCCAACGTGTCAATACCACCGTAATTGATGATGCTCTTACGATCATCATCAAGTTTATAAGTATGGTAATCGAAACCCAAGAGTGGAACTTGTCTGGAGATAAAGTCACTTAAGTATATGTAAGGATCATACCATCCAATATTGTTATTTTGTTTCTTGTAATCTGGAATAATAAATTTATCCTCTTGTATATTGTTAGTTGCGTCATAAATTCTAAGAATTAAATCATCGCCTTCGTACTGATGAAGAATAATTGTCGTTGGAAGAGTTAAACTAAAATCTATTCTGCCATATCTATCTGTATCATTAATAGTAACTGTCCCTTGTCCTGGGGTATAAATATAAATATCATTTCCTAATCCCCCATTCAAGGTTGCTCCTGAAGAAGCAATTAAGATATCATCGCCACTGCTACCAGTATTTCTAACAAAACGACTTGCACTCGGACTCATATAAGTATCCGAAGCTTGAGGGGTATCTAAATTTAAAGCTAATGCTCTTGGCTTGATATTTGTTTCCCAATTATAAGCCTGTTCTGGAACTAAAAGATAGCGAAAATCCCCAAAAGACCAAAAGTTAACGCGTTGAATTCTAAACCGACTTCCATCGGCAAATCGCAATATAGGAGTTCCATTTGTAAAGCGTATAGAATTGTAGGATCCCAATGACGAATCCCAAACTTCTACTCCGTTACTTCCAGGAAATACTTGAGAAGGCAAAATATTGAGACCAAAATCAATAACACCCGCCTCTCCATTTTGAGGTGGTTTAAAGGCATCTTCTGGATGAATACGCAATGCTAAAATGCGTTTATCTGCATCTGCAACTCCATTTTCCTTCAAGTTTTGAATTGCTTTATCGTACAAAACAGGATTATCTTTATAAACTGCCCACTCAGCAGCAACTCGATAATCATTATTCAATTGATCGATTGTGTTAATACCTAGTTGAGTCGCCAAAAGACGCTTAATATATAAATCACCACCTTCAATTTTTACCGATTTTAGTTGCAGTAATACCCCCGCTTCAATTGCTGCTTGTGCTGATCCAAAACCCACACGGCCATAATGAAACTTACTAGCATCAACAATAGTATTCGGCAATTGATACACATAAGTTCCTTCATGATGCCCATAAAGCAGGGTATCTCCCGCAAATAATTTACCTCTTACTACCGCCGTCAAAACATTTAAAGTATCCATAGCGGCTTTTGCCATTTGGTCAGCAAGTGCGGCATTTCCCCTATCTCTTTCATAACTATAATACCAGATAAATTCACCCCTATCGTAGTATTTAATGTAACTATCAATGTATTTCCGGAACTCCACGATATAAGCCGCACGAGGATAGTCTTTATCTCCAAATATATTCCCAATAACACCACCGATAAGACTACCGATCAATTGCCCCACTCCTGCACCAATAGGACCCCAAATTGAGCCGATCGCACCTCCAATTGTCCCACCAATTTGCGCCCCAGTATTATTTTGACTCTCACTAATAATATTCCATTTAATTAGCTTTTGATAGGTCTCTGTAGCAACATAAGAAGCAGCAGCATTAAAACCTATATTTTCTAGAGAATTTGTAAGACTAAGTTCCCGAAAATTAACAACAGCCTTACCATTTTTTGGTATAGTAGGCGCATTAAAAAACTTAATAGCAATAGATTGATTTCCTCTTGCAACCAATAAAGTAACATAGCGACGGGTTAACCCTTCAGTCAGTGAACTAACTGCAAATTGAGACAATTTATCTTCAATTTTAAACCTCTCAATAATTTCTTCAGATAATTCATTACTCGCTAAACTTATTCCCGTAGAAGTAAAACTACCTGGCAACCTTTTATAAATTGCTGATAAAGAAATTGACTGTTGAAGCTGATTTGCCGATCCAGATATTTTAAACTCATTATCTATCGTATCCCCAATAAAACCTAAAGCCGTCTTCCCTAAAGATTGAGCAACTAACTGACTCGCAAACTTATCATTCGCATACGTTGAAGCAATTTGTTGTGCAATTGCACTCCCAATTTGTCCCCCAGTTGTCATAACTTGATATTTAGGAAGATCATTAATTAGAACAGGCTGATATATATCTCCTTTTAATGCGTTAAAAGGTACAAATAAAGCAGATAATTCTATATTATTAATTCCATAAATCGCACCGAGTAGTCCCGGCACTTTTCCTGTCTTATGATAAGCACTGAGAATATCGTGAATAATTGTTTCTATCGCTAAGCTTTCCCAATCATCAGCCCTAAAATCAAATGTAGCCCTTGTTCCCGTTATTCCAATATCATTTTGATATTCTCTAATCATATCAAGTGTTAAAAAAGGACTCAAAGATTGCATCAACTTTGATCCTTCAAGCAAATAAGGATGATTAGCCTGATCAGGATATTCTTTCTTAAAATATTGTATATCTTTGTATTTTGATATTAATATAATATCCGCATTAGAAATCTGAGATAATTGGTACCTCATTTGAGGAGTGATCTTGGGATTGTTGATGACCAACTCATTCCATCGATTAATTAATCTTTGGTTAAAATTCGGGCTTACCATTATAAAAACTCCTTATCAAAATATGTTGCAAAATGCCTCATCATGGATAAACGCGATCGCATCTCCTCAACCACTCCCCACCCAATCTCAACTTAATCAAATTCATTTGCCGTTCGCCAAACCTCCTCATAACGCCTCATCCAACTGAATCTCATTCAGATAATAATCCCCATAAGGAGTCGCCAAATTCTCATCAATATAACTCGTCAAACTATCAAACCCCTGAGACGTAGCTTGAGAGCCATTCCACACCTTAATCGTTAGATTATGATTATCCTCTAAATTATCCACCCAAACAGTCGTTAAACCCTTCAACTGGTTAGCCAATTGACTGTTTAAACTCACATAACCCTCAATATTATTATTCCCTAAAGCCACCTTAACCGATGCTTCATGGTCCGCAGAAGTCCCCTTTCTCGTCTCCAACTCCTGCTTAAACTCCAACTCTCCTGCTAACACCGTTTTCTGATACTCTTGTACCTCTCCCACAATTTTCTGCTTCTCTAAAATCGCCTTTTCCAACGCCGCAATCTGAGAATTAGACCCATTCCCATCCTTCAAAGCCGTTAAATTAGCCTGAAGCGCACCAATTTTTTGCTTAAGACTATCAACCGTATCCTGCAAAAACTTAGACGAATAATCCTGAGTCTTGAGAAAAGCATAATCCGTCAGCAAATCCCCCAGCGCCTTATCCGCAACTGTCACAGCTTGCTTATTCCCTTCCCAAGCCGTTTTAACATCCACTAAAGCCTGATTCTTCTTCTCTAAATCCTCAACTTGCTTGGGAATAATATTACTCTCAAGTCCCTGTAACTCCTGATTTGAGTCATCAATTTGGAAAATAACAACCGCCAACTCCTGATTATACTTAGTCGTCGCAATTGACAGTAAATTCTGTTGTCGCTCAATCTGAATCAGATAACCATTAATCTCCTTCTGAATCCCATCTTTTAGACCCGCATTCGTTTCAGCCTTCAGACGAGTATAAGCATCATCAATATTTTTCTGAATATCCTTCTGTTTTTGCTCATTTTGTGTTTTAGATTGAGTAAAGCTAGAGGTTAAAGCCGTCTTTTTATTTGCTAGATTCTGCAAAATGTCAGTTAAAGACTTCCGCTTACTGAGACTCCCTTCAAAGGTTTCCTTCGCAAAGGAATAATCATCATTAGCTAACCTTAACTGTTGCTCCGTCGTGTCTAATTTAACCTTGGCTTTATCCAATTCACTGCTGAGAATTTCATACTGCTTCAACGCTGTGGGAATCGGTAAGGTTAACTTCTCCAGTTTCGTCGGTTGAATATCCGTATTATTAAAGACAAAATTATCATTATCAATTATCTTGACAATTGCCGTATTTTGTGTACCAATCGTCACCCCATTAGTCGGATTCGTCAAGGACAGGTTAAGGGTTTCCACCGCTTCAAACTGACTATCTTCCTTAATCGGAATCGTAATAATTTTAGGCGCACTATCCCCATGAGCAAACGTAACCTTAATGGGGGTATTATTATAATCTTCTGCGGTTGCTGTACCATTATTTAAAGTAATCGTCCCACTCACTTCTGTATCACTTCCCCCCGTGCGAGTTACTGTTACTTGAGTTATAGTAGTTCCGTTTTCAGTAAGCGTATAAGTCGGCGCATTAAATGCTAAAACTCCGGGATTATTAAGCATAACTTATCACTCCAGAAAAAGTGAAAATATTTTATTGATTGAGGTTAAGTTAACTAACCGATATTGTCAATAGCCAATTTAAACTGACTTAAAGGCTGGTTTCCCTTCAGGCGCTCCCAGTTGTCTGCTGGCGAGCCTTTGAGTAAAATCCATAACCTAGACGGCTAATAAGAGTTAGGGGCGATCGCATCGCCCCTACCCTGCTACTTGGTTCGTTAATATCCAGACATATACTTACTTCCTGAAAAAGTCAAGCATAAAATCTAAATTGTAAAATTTCTTTACAAAAAACTTCAGCAAAAGTGAACATTAAATCGATAAAAGTGGACAAAAGTTGAGAAAAAAGGATCGGGTTAGTTGAATTTAGCGAAAGATCGGGGAATCCCAACTCCGCCATGGGGCGATTGCGAAAGGAATGAAAATTTCCCTGAAATTTGCTTAATTTTACCTGATTTTAGAGATTTGCTTGCAAATCAGCATTTTTGTGATATATTATAGTCATAGTAATTTTTTTTATACTTAATTGTAGCTAAGTAATAATCATGAGTTCTACAGCAATACGTCAACAAATAATTCAATTATTAGCTAATCTTTCTGACGAACAATTATTGCAAATCAGAGAGTTAATTGATCAAAATTTTCTGCTTCAAATTAAACCTAAATCAGAAGAAGAAATACAACAGTTAATTAAATCATTACAAGGTAAATATGCTCATGCGCCTAACAGTAGTGAAGATTTTGCCCAACAAAAACAAGCAGAAATTGATTGGGAGGAGCGTAATAGATGAATATCATTTTAGATGCTTGTGCTGTAATTGCTTTTTTTCGTAATGAAACAGGAGCGGATCTTGTTAGAGAAACCATCACTAATCAAAATAATAACAAGATGATTCATGTTATTAATCTTGGCGAAGTTTACTATAATTTTTATCGAGATATAGGAGAATCAGAAACAGAAAAACTAATTCAAGAATTAAGCAATATTAACATAAAAACTCGCTTTGATTTAAGTGGCAATTTTTGGCGACAAGTAAGCAAATATAAAGCAGTAATTAAACGCATTTCTTTGGCTGATTGTTTTGCTTTAACTTTAGCCAATCAAGAAAAAGGAATTCTAGTTACTTCTGACCGGAAAGAATTTGAACCGATTGTTCCTCTTAATATTTGTCAGATTGATTTTATTCGTTAATAACTGAAGCTTATCTCTGAATTACTTCCTCACCATGAAAATTTTAGCGGGTGATGGCGAGGGGGATACCTTCCGCGTTAACCTTTCTCTTTCCACTAAAAACCCCACAGAAAACGGGTTTCTCGGAGAAACCCGTTTTCTCTGACAAATGGCCAAAAGGTGATCACCAAAGTCAAAGCTAGGCAGTTAAAGTATTTAACCAATTGATTAAATCTTCAACCGTAGAGAAATCGAATAAAGCTTCTCCTAATGCTTCTACATCATCAATACTTAACTCCATAATTTTAGTTTCCAATGAAGGATTAATCTCCCCTAACTTTCGTTTAAGTTGACGAAGAATCAATGTCTTTTCGCGTTCAATACCTTGTTCGATACCTTGTTCAATACCTTGTTCGATACCTTGACGCATCCAACTGGTGGTAATTTGCATAACTCCCTCGAAATTACAAGCATTATAAAGTATTTAACCAATTGATTAAATCTTCAACGTTAGAGAAATCGAATAAAGCTTCTCCTAATGCTTCTACATCATCAATACTTAACTCCATAATTTTAGTTTCCAATAAAGGATTAATCTCCCCTAACTTTCGTTTAAGTTGACGAAGAATCAATGTCTTTTCCCGTTCGATACCTTGTTCGATACCTTGTTCAATACCTTGTTCGATACCTTGTTCGATACCTTGTTCGATACCTTGTTCAATACCTAGTTCAATACCTTGACGCATCCAACTGGTGGTAATTTGCATAACTCCCTCCTGTACGGGTTGACTAAATGTGCTAATTTCTTCTTGAAATTGTATCTCTTCGGCAGGATTTAGATTGAGATATGTATCAATAAATCCGGAAATTAATTGTATTTTTGCAGGATTTAACTTTAAAGTAATTAACAAGCGCAGACATTCCGCTTTTACCTTAGCTCGCTCTTTCTCGGCAATGTTCATCTTCGCCATCAAAGCTGAAGCAACCGGATTCGGTTGATTGAGAAAATCTCGCCAATTTAATCGATTTAACTGCACTACTTGATAGTTAAATTCTAACACCTTAAAATCGGGAAAATCGACTACATATTGACTAATCGCTTCTCTTTTTGGCTTTGAATAAGAAAAAATTACAATCGGATAAATCGGTAAGACAAATTTCTCATGAAAGCGAGCAAAATAAGTAAACATTCGCCGATTAAACCACTTGCGGGAACTTTCCTGCGCCTC
>Ga0209990_10002317_pt1 | contig 15063 bp, 9 predicted proteins | sample NOAtaG_6_FD_187304 | JGI IMG/M metagenome (GOLD analysis project Ga0209990, IMG submission 187304) | Freshwater lake microbial communities from Lake Erie, under a cyanobacterial bloom - NOAA_Erie_Diel5S_2200h metaG (SPAdes) (version 2) | ecosystem: Environmental > Aquatic > Freshwater > Lake ...
GTTTGATGGGAGACAAAAAACGCAAAGCTGACTCAACAGCACCATGCCAGAGCAAATGTTCCACCCATTTTTGCATTGATGGTAACATTTGCACCTTATGCAGATTTTCTACTAAATGAAACCAATCTAAAACTTCACGCCTAATTGATACAAGACTGCCACCAAAGTTAGAGGTTAAACGCCATACTCCATCATATCCATCGCCAAGACAGGTAAATATCGGACTCAATGGCTGTTGGAGACTGTCAAGCAAAGTGTGTAAAGTCTAGAAGCTAGAGATGGAGGTGAACCTCGAAGTTACGCACCATATGGACTCCACGGTTGTGAATTTCGGTGAGTACTGACAACCAGAATTTTGCACCCTTATTAGGGGAAATCCACATACCCAGCAATGGGCTAAGCGTTTACGATTGCCAAAAAACATTATTTTGATATTTCAGCCATAAAACCCAGAAGAGAGTTGAGGCGCGAATCGCCTCAACTCTCTTCTGGGTTTTATTTTTGTCCTAACATAACAGGCTACAGCTATACCTTAAATGAAGGAAGCCTTTAATACACTAATCAAAGTCTAAAGTAGGAGCGGATTTAGTTGATTGAAGCAAGAGCTATATGATAAACACGTCCCTACTCAGTACACGATCGCCTGATGGAGGGATAGTTCCACAACCTCTTATGAAGATGCCATTTTTAATAATAATTCGGAATCAAGTAAAAAAACTGTTTGTGGTTCAGATTTTTTGATCGGTATTTGCATAATGTGGCTTGCAATTCCTAATGTGTCGTGATCACGATATTCAGAAGTCACAGTCTGAAGGCTTAGAAGTGGCACATCTTCAACATTAGGCAAAGTATCAATCGTAATTCCACATAAACTCTTCTTTCCTAAAAAAATCACTAAAAATCCCTTTGCAATATTTTTTTCTTGGTCATAAATGCGCTTATATAAATCGATAACCAAGACTTCTTGATCCTCATACATGGCTATACCCAGTAACTTATCGCCACTGCGATGAATTTTTGGTAAAGGAATAATCCGAATTACACTATCAATTCCAATCGCTAAATTCAGATTTCCCATTGTAAAAACAAGGAATTTAAGCTTTTCTTCTTTCTTTTGCTTAGTGATCATAATAATTCTCTTTGAAATCCTTTATACCAACCTGAACTAAGTTGTGAGAGTTGCACCCGCAGGGTGCGACTCTCACAACTTAGTTCGTATTCAATAGTCCTTGAATAGTTTCGATTAGTTGTTGCTCAAGATAGGGCTTAGTATGATATCCCGAAGCTCCCAGCATCTCGGCAACCCTGCGATGTTTTGCGCCACTACGAGAAGTCAACATAACTATCGGAAGTTTCGCATAACGGTTTTCTTTCCGACAGGCGGTTAAAAATTCAAATCCATTCATAACTGGCATTTCCACATCACAGATTACGGCTTGGATGTCAGGCGATCGTGAAAGTTGCTCGAGCGCTTCTCGACCATCAACGGATTGGATGACCTGATAGCCAAACTTCTCTAAGGTTAGATACAAAGCCTGACGAGTAGTTAGGGAATCATCAACAATGAGGATTGTTCGTCTTTGTTGAAGTTTTGGTTTGGGTCTTAATGCAGGTGGAACAGATTGTACATCTGTGGAATTTATTGGGGAACTGGATGGAGAATTTGGTGCTGAACTTATTACTGGAAGTGGTAAGTTATTTACGGGATTTATAGCCAATAGAGATGTACTATCAATCACAGGTACAAGACTGCCATCACCGAGAACTGTACAACCATAGAGGTAAGATGGCGGCGCGACAGCTTTACCAAAGGGTTTAATTGCTAATTCCTGCTCGTTGATGACGCGATCAATTGGTAGGGCGGCGATTTCATCACCATCAGCTAATAGTAATAAGGTGGTCTGATCTTCTTCTGTAAATGACTCTGGTGTGAGTATATCCAGAGATTTTTTAGGCAATGGATAACCATCGGCAAAGATAGAAGGCGGATATAAAGGAATCAAACGATCTTCAAAACGGAAAAATTCTTTGCCCTGAATAATTTGAATCGCATTAGATTCAACGGTGATAATTCCTAATAATGTGTCGATCGCGATCGCCATTAATCGCTCCTGCACACTGAAAATTAGCAACTTAGCAATACTGAGGGTGAGCGGTAACTTGATAATGAAATTAGTACCTAAGCCTACTTCTGACTTGATCTCGATGGAACCTTTGAGACTGCGTACTTGTTCCTGAACCGTCGATAACCCTATACCGCGACCTGACAGTTCAGAAACGACTTCAGCGGTCGAGAAACTCGGCGCAAATAAGAATTGGTAAATCTCTTCTTTGCTGATTTGATTGGCTTGTTCTGATTTTAGTAATCCAACAGCGATCGCCTTCGCCTTTATCTTTTCAATATCAATACCATGACCATCATCTTTAATTTCGATATAGGTTTGATTGCCACGATAATAGGCTCGAATTTCAATGGTCGCAATGGCAGGTTTACCGCGATTCAGACGTTCTTGGGTTGATTCTGTGCCGTGATCGAAAGCGTTACGGACTAGATGCACAAAGGGATCATATAGTTTTTCCAGAACAGATTTATCAACTAAGGTTCCAGTCCCAAATAGTTTTAAATTAACTTGTTTATTATATTTATTAGATAATTCGCGTACCATGCGGGGCAGACTGCTGAGAATATCGCCTAGCGGTAACATTCGTGACCATAGTAGGTCATACCTTAATTGCTTTAGGATTTGTTGTTTACGGCGTTGGGTTTGTTGTTTTTGTTGCATCAAAATCGCCATATCACGCATCCCTTCATCCATTTGTGCGATTTCTTCGAGTGCTTCTTGGATCACGTTATGTAGGCGATTATAAGAATCCATTTGCAATGGATCGAAATCTGCTAATAAGTTACTGGCAATAGATATGGATAAATTTATGGAAGAATTAGTCAAACTAGAATCTTGAGTTTTTACTTGTGATCGCTGCGCTTTATCGAGGCATATTTGCAAATTTTTAGAAAGATTTTCAAAACCTTTAAATTGTTTTTGAATACGCTCAATTTTGGCTTGAAGTTGTTGATTTTGTAGAATCGAGGCATTTTCTTGAGTAACCAATTCACTAGAGAAGTTATTTAATCTTTCTAGTCGAGGCAGATCAACTCTTACGGTTTCAGTAATATAGGGAGTGACTTTTTCAGTAGTTATTTTTTTACTGGTGATTTCTGTTGATGTTGTTGTCTTGGCAAGATTAGAGATACTTAATTGAGTTGTTTGTTCATCAATTGGGGGAGTAATTTCTGGTTTAATTTCTGCCGTAACTATTGGTTCAGAATCTAATAAATTCTCATTAAAGTCATCAAGTTCAACCAAGTCAAAGACTGAATTCAAATTGTCAAAAATATTTGCTTCAGGGCTATTACTCTGACTATTATCGACATTTGTCGTAAAAAAATCAAAATTCTGATTGAGTTGCTCAGGCTCTAAACTTATAGTCTGGGAATCAAAATCATCGAATTTAGGAACTTCCGTAAAAATCTCTAAACTTGCAGTTAGAAAACTACTCTCAGAATTAGATGATTTAGTTTCTGGCTCTGATTCTATCTCTAGGAAATTAGAATTATCTATTTCTTGTTCTGAGGATGTAATCCAATCATTAGAAGTATTGAAACTAGAATTTTCTTGAATAAGATTTGGGATTTGCGATTCTTTTAGAATATCTTCTTCACAACTGGTTGAAGATTGGGTAAGCGCGATTAATTCAGGGCTAGGGTTTCCGCCTTGGACGCGATCGCCTGCTAGAACTTCAGCGCGGGCGGTCACAAAATTTGCTACAGCTACCTCACCCACCAAAATCGGATGATCAGGATTACGCTCCAGAGCTTCCAACGTTGCCTTGGCGATTGCTTTAAACCCCGATAGATTTAATAATTCACCAAGACCATTAAAGACTTCCACCTGCGCTCTAATTTCTCCTGTCACAGGTAAACCTTCTGGATTTGCCAGCACATTTTGCAGTCGCAATATTCCCTGCTGCACATCACCATCAAACACAATCTGGACAATATCGACCCCTAATTCGGCAGATGTTGGTAATTCGACATCTTCATCGATTTCCCCAAAAAACAATTTTAAAACATCAAAGACGGGTTCCGCCGCCGCGATCGCTGCTGCTGATTCGTAATGTCCTGATTGTAGTTGATCCATTAATGGCTCACGCAAACAGTCATAAGCCTGTAACAACAAGCCTTCGATATCAGCATCGATTTCCCCTTCAAAGCGATATAATGATCGGAATACATCCTCTAGTTGATGGGCGATCGTTTTGATACCATTGAGATTGAGACTCGCCGAACCACCTTTAATCGAATGAGCGGCTCGCATGATTGAGTGAATATTTGCGGTGCTACGATCTTCTCTGAGAGAAAGCAATCCCGTCTCAATTATCTGCAAAAATTCTGGTGCTTCTTGCTTGAAAAATTGATAAGCCTGATCTTGAATCTCTAGTTCAGTGTTGTACATGGCGGCTATCCTGATTTTCTAGCTGACTTTAAATTGAGATACATTGATTTGCAACTCTTGGGCAACTTTTCGCAACTCAGCAAAAGCTTCATTCATGCTTTCGGTTTGGGTAGAGTTGTTAGCCGCAATCAGAGCCACGTTTTGAATGGTTTGACTTACATCCTCTGATGTTTGCACCTGCTCGGAAGCTGATTGAGAAATTTTCTGTACGATTTGATTAACTCTTTGGCTAGAAAAAGCAATTTCAGTGAGTTTTTGACGGGACTCTTCCACCAGTCGAGAGCCATTGTTTACCTGTTCTGTGCCGATTTGCACCGCTTTACCTAAATCCTTCGATTGGGATTGAATCTCTTCGATTAACTGCCGAATTTCCAAAGTTGCCTTTGCCGATCGCTGCGCCAAAGCTCTGACCTCATTCGCCACAACTCCAAAGCCCTGACCTTCTTCACCAGCACGAGCCGCTTCAATTGACGCATTCAACGCCAACATATTCGTCTGTGATGCAAATCCACTAATTAGTTTGATTACCTTAGAGATTTTTTGAGAAGCCTCTTCCAATGCCTTTACCTTTTCCGCAGTTTCTACTACAGTTTCACGAATTGCCGAAAAACCTTCAACGGTGCTATTCATCACTATGTCACCTTCCCTTAATGCTTGGTTGGCATAGTCCACTTGTGCTTCGGCTTGGGCGGCTGAATCTCCAATACCTTTGATCGACTCTGCAAGTGTATGAATCCGTTTAAGGGTTTGGGTAATTGCCTGTACCTGTTGATCAGCTCCACTCGATACATTTTTGACAGTTTGTTCATTTTCTGTCACTGTTTGTGATACAGATAGAGAAGCAGTTTGAACCTGTTCCACCAATTTGCGTAAATTCGCAATCATTGAGTTGTAGGAATCCGCGATCGTGCCAATTTCGTCATCAGTCACTTTTGCGCGAATGGTCAAGTCCCCACGATTAATGGGATCAACTTCGATCAATAGCTCTAGCGCCCTTTTTTGTAAGGCTTCCTTGGCTTGACGTTGTTCTTGAATGCGAAGTTCGGCATCTGTTTGTGCAACTTCCCGTTTCGCTTCGGCGATGCGTTCTGCTTCCTGTTGTTTTTCCGTAATCAGAACTTCTAACTGTTCGACCATTTTGTTTAACTCTTGTGATAATGTGCCAATTTCATCACGGCGATCGCTATCAGTTAGGCGTTCTCCCATTTCACCTTGACCGATTTTTTGGGTGAATCCAGACAGGCGGCGCAATGGACTAGTAAAGGAACTTGCAATCAAGATACCGATCGCCCCTGCACCAACAATAGAAATAGCGCCAATTGCATAACCAATATTAGATAAATTGGCTAATAGATCTTGAATCTCAGATAGAGGACGACCAACATGGGCAATCCCCACTGGTTTAGAATTAGGCTCGAGTAATTTGCGATGGTCATAGAGTGGTGCATAAAAAGTTAAGTAGTCAACACCTGTGATATTTGTTTCTCCCACATATTCTGTGCCTTGTTTGAGAACTGTATCTGATACCTCACGAGCTGCACGAGTACCGATCGCTCTTGTACTATCAGGACTTTTAGTACTTGGATCAACATAGGGAACGTTGGTGCTAACTCGCCAATCTTGAGCAAAGATAGTCACATTTGGTATATTGTATCGCTTAGAAAATTTATCAACAATACCATAGTTACGATTGAGCAAGGCTCCTACTACTGCCGTTCCTACAAGCCGACCTTTAACTTTGATCGGATATACTGCCATACTTACCAGTCCTGATTTTCCCTGTTCAGTGTCGTAGGTGTCATTGGGTGCTGGTTGCTTGGCTTCACTCAGACCTTGGGTTATTTGGGGGCGAATACCAATATTGGCTTGCTTCTCTAATCCTAAGGATTGGAGATCGGCTAATTTCACTAATTCAATCCCATACATCGGCTTACCTGTGGCGATCGCACTTTTGACAATCGGTAGGTTTGCCAAATTACTATTACTCGGTGCTACCTTCTGTTGGTAGGATTGGGGAACTAGTTCTTCTTTGTCTTTAGCAGCAAGTTGCGGAAATTTAGAAAAATCTTCATTAAGAACCAGCACATTTCCCTCGATGCTACGACCATTATTGTCAGTAATCAATTTGAAATTCTTAATCGATTCGGGATTAATACCTTCACTACTGACTTGCACTAATGGTTGCAGGATAGAGCGCTTTGCGGTGAGTTCGTTAACATCACTGAGATCGATATTTGCACCTTCAACAGATTTAGCGATCGCCGCTGCTTCTTGCTTACTTTCCTCATTTGTCCAGAGTACATATTCCGATAAAAAGAGTGAACCCTTTTCTTGGACGGAAGTTCGCAACTCTTTGAGTGATGCTTGTTCTGATGATTGAACTAATATTTGGATCACGATTAAGACTGGCAAGCCCGAAGTTAGCAACATCAAGATCGACAATTTCCACCTTACCCCCAAGTTATTCCAAAGTTGAGATGGTAATTTCCATAAAGGAATTTTTGGCTTAGTCGAAGTTGCCTGTAAATCCTTTTTAGACAATAAAATTTTGGGCGTAGTTTTATCCGTCAAAACTTGACCTGAAATTTGTGTTTTATCTTCAGAAGGTGGAAGTTCAGGTTTATCTTTTAGTAACATAATTTTTTAAGCTGATATATAAATGATTTTCTTAAATGGTAACGGCAATCCGTGGTAGGGGCAATTCATGAATTGCCCCTACCACGGGGGTTAAGCCACCTTAAACTGCGATACGCTCACCTGTAAATCTTTGGCAACTTGCAATAGTTCCGAGAACGATCGCGCCACACTTTCGGACTGCTTAGAAGTATCTTCAGCGATCGCGGCAATACTATGCATCGTCTCACCCATACGATCAGAGGTTTTAGTCTGTGTATCCGCAGCGATCGCAATTTCTTGGACTAGGGAGTTTACCTCTTGACTGACTAGTGAAATCTGAGTCAATTTTTCACGAGCCTTTTGAACTAGCTTTGTCCCTGTGACTACCTGTTCTGTACCACTTTCCATTGCGACTACAACTTCATTGGTTTGGGTTTGAATCTCTTGCACTAGCTGTTCGATTTCGACAGTTGAGGCTGCCGACTGTTCCGCAAGGGCTCGTACTTCTTCAGCAACTACGCTAAACCCGCGACCTTCTTCCCCTGCACGGGCTGCTTCGATCGCTGCGTTCAATGCTAACAAGTTAGTTTGAGCCGCAAAGTTAGCAATCAAGTTAACAATCCGCGAAATCTTTTGGGAAGTCTCACCGAGTCGTTTTACCTTTTTTGCGGTTTCGGAAACGGTTTCGCGAATCTCCGAAATACCTAACACTGTACGGTTCATCGCTTCATCCCCTTCTTGGAGTACGGTCGCCGCTACTTGCATTCCTTTTTCTGCTTGTTTCGCTTTAGTTTCTACGCCTCGACTGGATTGCGCCATGCCTTCGATTTCCGTAAGTGCCGAGTTAATTGAAGCGGATTGTGTCATCGCTTCAGTGGACACCGATCTCACGGATATTTCATTATTAACAGTGGTTTGGGTTACCGCCTGCGATGCTCCCTGCACTTCAACTACCAGTTTCCGCAAGTTCCGAATAATCGCATTGTAGGAGTCAGCGATCGTCCCGACTTCATCGGCAGTCACGTTAGCCCGAATCGTTAAGTCCCCACGACTAACGGGATCAACTTCTATCAATAGTTCTAAGACTCGACGTTGTAACAGTTCTTTTGCTTGCTTTTGTTGATCCGCCCGTTCATCCGCTTCTGCCCTAGCTTCTTTTCGAGCAGTTTCTAATCTTTCCGCTTCTAGTTGTTGCGCTTCGTTGAGGTATTTCAATTGATCCGCCATGATGTTAATGTTGCTAGCCAATACACCTAGTTCATCATCACTTTCAATCGTTAGACGACCATCGAGATCACCTAGACCAATTTTTGTTACAACCTGAGATGCATTTTGAATTGGCTTAACGGCACGACTAGCAATACTTGACGCGATCAGCCCAGCCGCACCAGCCGTAATTAGCATCCCAATTGCAAATACTAAGGTCAACTCTCTTTGCGTTCGGAATGCAACATCCTCATCGGTGGCTAAGATGAAGCCCCAATTTAAGTTGGGGAAATTTGGCAAATCATTTGTAGGAGCATAACCGACTAACTGTGATTTGTTTTGCGATGCGACGTTAGAAACAACTACCCCAGCAGTTCTACCTTCTTGGAGTGGTGCAAGTCCCTTAAATAAACTTGTAGCCGTAGTCCCAATCTTGTCTGTGTCCTCAGAGATAAAAACTAGCCCTTGACTATCTATAACCTTATAAGTTCCTGCTTTATTGACATCGCTAACGACATCCTCCAAGGGTTTCATCATGACCCGACTGCGGATTACACCAATTATTTGTTGAGTTTCAAGATCTCGAATTGGAGATGCTATGTGAATCACAACTTTACCTAAAGATTTTGAGGTTTGCGGTTGACTGATGAATGTCTTTCTTGTTTTTAAAACTTCCTGAAAATAGTCTCGATCACTATGATTTCCCAATGGATCACCTTTCGACTGGGCGATCACATTCCCCTGCAAATCAAAAGCAGCGATACTGTCATAGACCAAGTAAGTTTCTGCATATTTCGTCAAAACAGCAGAACGCTCGGCAGGAGTATAGATTTTACGGACTTTAGCATCCGTTAAAAACGGTAAATTCGCTAAAATCTGAGCATCTCCATAGCGCTCAAACATAAATCGATTCAATTTATCAATCGATGAAGTCGCAATCTGAGTTTGGGCGAACCTCGCCTGATTTGCTGCACTACTACTTGCAACTAAATAACCTGCTATACCAGCTACAAGAACAGGGAATAATGCAATTGAGAGCGCTAAAATTGTTGATTTTGTCTGTAAACTCAGCGATCGCCAAGCCCATTTTTTTGGTTTCGGTACTTGCGGCGGTAAATCATCAACTAAGTTTTCCAATGGATCGCCCAGATCTGCTTGCTCCTCGGTCAAAAGATCACCGTTAATATTTTGTGCTGCGAGATCATCGAAGTGTTGAGGTTGATTTTTAGGTTGATTACCTTGGGTCAGCATGGCTTGAGGCTCCGTGGGGAAAGTAAAAAGTAAAAAGTAAAAAGTAAAAAGTAAAAAGTAAAAAGTAATTGCAAAAAAGTTGGTTTAAAAGTTGGTTTAAAAGTTGGTTTTTTGGGCAGATTGGGCGATCGCTTCACCATCAAATACTAAAAAAGTATCTCTACTCCCACTTAACCAGTACCCTCGACAAGCCTTCTGCATTACAGGATTGGCAAAGGCGAGTCCAGATGTCTGGATTTTGGAAATATCACATTTGATCATCTGTCCCACATGAGATACGGCTAACCCAATCACCGCATCTTGGATACGCAAGAAGATAATGTGACACTTATCTTGAAATTTGCTTTGATCTTGAGCGTAGAGGGGCTTGTATCCCAACATACTTGCTAAATCAATTACCCAAATCACATCACCACGCCAGTTATACACACCCATGACATAGGGGGCAATCCCTGCGATCGGGGTTATTTGCGATAAATTGACCTTCACTATTTCTAATAATTGGCTGGTCGGTAGCAAGCCCTGTTGCTGATCTTGCGCTAAGGAAAATGTCAAGAATTGCTCAGTTGTTAGCGTCTCTATTAAACCCTTTGGTTCAGTTAAGCTTTTTTGACTAGCTATCTGACTTGTCATGGCGATCGCCCTCCTAATCCTTGACTAACAACTTAAGCGTACGGACAAGCTCAGCGGCATCGAGAGGCTTAGTCAAGTAAGCCGAAGCACCTTGTTTCATTCCCCAAAACTTATCCATCTCGCCACTCTTGGTCGACCAAAGCACGATCGGAATATCCTTAGTCTCAGGCTTATCCTTCAGATCTCGACATAGCTCAAAACCACTCTCGTTTGGCAAAACTACATCTAAAACAATAGCGCTAGGTTTCTGCTGACTAATTTTGGTTCTCGCTTCATCACCATTCGTAGCTAAAACCGTAGTAAAGCCAGCATTTCTAAGGCTGCCTGTAACAATCTCAGCTTGAGTTAAGGTATCTTCAACTACTAAAATTATGCTCATATCTATAATCCTTCCCTCTATTTAATATAATCCTTCTAATATAATCCTTCCCTCTATTTAGTATTTTGCTTACTACTTGGTCGAATTTTTTAATTTTGGATATCTCACAGGCAGAGGATTAAGCCCTCACCTAAAATATAAGTGTTTATATATCCTCAGCAACTTTTAAAAACTTGCGAAGTATCTGCAAGACTTTGGCGAGATCTGGCGGTTTGCTCAGAAAATCTGACGAACCAGCCATTTTTGCCCGCACTCGATCAATTACCCCATCACGTCCAGTCAAAATCACGATAGGAATTTCTTGAAATGTGGTAGTTTTTCTTAAAAACGTACATAATTCATAACCATTGGTATTGGGCATAATTAAATCCAGAAATATTAAATCTGGTTTCCGTTGCAATAAAATGCTTACACTCTGTAACGGCTCAGTAATAATTAGTACATCAAACCCAAGTGGCTCAAGGATACGCTGCATTTCCAAGCCAATCTGAGGGCTATCATCAATACAAGCAATCAAACCTTGGCGAACAACTTCAGGCGCTTTGTTCGGTTTCTTCCAATTTGGCAAAACCCAATCAGGTATTTCCCGAAACGCAACAATACCATCGACAACTAAGGGTAACAGCAATCGCATCACCCCAATTGGTGAGGAGTGCATAATAATCGACAAATCCCATAGCGTATTTTTGCCATTCAAAATTTTGTTAAGGTTGCTATAGGTTTTGCTAGAAATAGCATCAGCATCTAACATGATTTTTAACTGATCTGAATTGTTAATATAGGGCGCTAAATCAAGGGAAAATTTCTGAATCATATTCTGTACATGAGATAATCCTGACTGCTGCCACCTTAATTGGGCTAAAACAATGCTATCTAAGGTCTGTAGCACTGGTAAGGCAACGATTGGCTTAAATGCTAATGAATCTAAGGGTTCCCAAGATGATTTTGGATTTTTTTGCTCACATAGACTATATAATACTTCATGAATACTTGACTGGATAATAGCCCGCGCTTGCTCCGTTGTCAGTAAATTTTCATGAATAGCCTGTTCAATAATCTTTATCTCCCAAGCTTCGGAATTAGGATTGGCATATTCAAGTAATTCTTGAGCATTTACATTTGGCGCATGCTGCCGAATCGCTCTTACCAATCTGCGAATACGATGTTTCCCGCCCGTCGCGTATACCAAACGTCCTAGATAAAAATATATATTCCAAGCATGATCATCCTCTTGGTCTTCAGTTACTAACAATTTACCAGTATTCTGTGGAAACAGCATATACAACTGTCTTAAATCTTCAATAAACTTAGATTGTGATTTAATTGATGTATTCACTGGATCAGTCTTGGTAAGTGTTAAGTAGTTGACTGACTGGCAAATCTTACAAAAAACTGGCAAGATACCCTTACTACAGATTTTTAGTTTTGCAAATCAGACATCTCATCTGACGTGGCTTTCAAATACTTTAGTTAGTCAATGAGGTTAAGTAGAATGTATAATAAGACACTTTTATACTAAATGATATTAGGACTTACGCAATATCCCTATAACAAACGTAATAAATTATGGATCAAAAGCTTAAAACCGTTAAAAAAGGTTGATTACAGACGTTATTGAGTCCGCTTTAGCTGACTTTAGCTTTGCACCAATAACTTGAGTTCTTGGCGCAAAGCTAAAGTCCTATAGTTCTTGTAAGCCAGTCACACAAGCTCCATATTTTCAGCTAATTGGGGACATCGGTTTAATTTCTCCATTAATTAACTCTAGGCGATCACCATCACTAAAAACACCAACTTCATGCATGAGGTGATATTGCTGCGTGGTGAATTTGAATTTTGGGGTTAATTCTGGGGCGATCTCGATTTGATCGAGCAGTTGCACCTTAGTGATAAAAGTTGCTCTCCTTTTGGACATGAAATCATCTTAGGCGGGTTCGATACGATAAGATCTTGCTTAATAGCCAAAATTTTGTCTCACATTAATCATGACCGCAAGTACAACACTCAAATTTTCCCCTGCTGAAATTAAGGCTGAGGGCTTAACCCTTGAAGAATATCAGATGATTTGCAATCGCCTTGGGCGTGAACCTAACAAAGCTGAATTGGGGATGTTTGGGGTGATGTGGTCAGAGCATTGCTGTTATAAAAACTCGCGACCTTTGCTCAAGCAATTTCCGACTACAGGCGATCGCATTTTGGTAGGACCAGGGGAAAATGCAGGCGTGGTTAAGATTACCGATGATATTGCTATCAGTTTCAAGATTGAAAGCCATAACCGTCCTTCGGCGGTGGAGCCTTATCAAGGTGCAGCGACAGGCGTGGGCGGTATTTTGCGTGATATCTTTACAATGGGAGCGCGTCCTGTCGCGATTTTGAACTCATTACGCTTTGGCGAACTTTCCGACCCTTGGGTGCGGAGTCGCGTGAATGGCATTGTGAATGGGATTGCAGGTTATGGCAACTGTATTGGCGTTCCCACTGTGGGTGGTGAGGTTTATTTTGATAAGGCGTATAACCGTAATCCGTTAGTCAATGCGATGGCGATCGGGATTATGGAAACGAAGGAAATCGTCAAATCAGGAGCTTCTGGGATTGGGAATCCTGTAGTTTATGTAGGTTCCACTACTGGGCGCGATGGTATGAAAGGCGCGAGTTTTGCCAGTGCGGAACTTTCTGATAAATCTGAACAAAGCCGTCCTGCGGTTCAAGTGGGTGATCCCTTTTTAGAAAAGTCCCTAGTGGAAGCTTGTTTGGAAGCCTTTAAAACTGGTGCAGTGGTCGCGGCTCAGGATATGGGCGCGGCAGGTTTAACATGTTCCACTTCTGAAATGGCGGCAAAAGGTGGTGTCGGTGTATCTCTAGATTTGGATAAAATTCCTGCGCGAGAATCGGGGATGACTCCCTACGAATATCTACTTTCGGAATCACAGGAACGGATGCTCTTTGTTGCCCATAAGGGAAGAGAATCCGAGCTAATTGAGATTTTTGAACGTTGGGGACTTCATGCGGTGGTTGCTGGTGAGGTTCTCGCAGAACCAATTGTGCGGATTCTCTGGCATGGAGACGTGGCAGCGGAGATTCCTGCAACGGCTCTGGCGGATAATACGCCAATTTATCATCGCCAATTAGCAGATACCCCCGACTATGCCAAGAAAGCTTGGGCATGGGATGAGCAAGTGGCGATCGCCAATTTCCCGAAGATTAATCCTAAAGAAGCCCTATTGAAATTACTGGATACTCCTGCGATCGCTTCAAAAGCATGGGTCTATCGCCAATACGATCATCAAGTGCAAAATAATACGGTGATCTTCCCTGGGGGAGCAGATGCGGCGGTAATTCGCTTACGGAGTCAAGGTTTCGGCACTGGTGAACTCGATGCTGCTCAATGCCAAATTGATTCCCTTGCAGGGATTGCCGCGACTGTCGATTGCAATGCGCGTTATGTCTATCTTGATCCCTACGAAGGTGCAAAACTAGCCGTTGCCGAAGCCGCGAGAAATCTCTCTTGTGTTGGCGCAGATCCACTATCGGTTACGGATAATTTGAACTTTGGCAGTCCCGAACACGCGATCGGTTACTGGCAATTACACGAAGCCTGTCGGGGTATTGCCGATGCTTGCCGTGAATTGTCTACACCCGTGACTGGTGGCAATGTCTCTCTCTATAACGAAACTATTGACTCTGAAGGGAACGCCCAACCCATTTATCCTACACCTGTAATTGGTATGGTCGGCTTAGTGGAAGATGTGACCAAAGTTGTCGGTCAGGGTTGGCAGAATGTCGGTGATGCGGTTTATTTACTCGGTATTGATCGCGCCAGTCTCGCAGGTTCTGAATATCTCGCCTCCGTCATTGGCGAAGTCACAGGTCGCCCCCAACCTGTTGATTTTGAGTTAGAGCGTCAAGTCCAAGCTGCCTGTCGCCAAGGCATTGCTCAAGGCTTGACTCAATCAGCCCATGACTGTGCTGAAGGTGGGCTTGCCGTCGCGATCGCTGAGTCTTCGATTTCTGGCAAACTCACGGCTCAGATTCAACTAGCCTTGCCTGAAGGTTTAAATCTCACCCAACTTCTCTTTGGCGAAGGTGCAAGTCGGATCGTCGTTTCAGTTAAATTGAGCGATCGCGACAAATGGGAAGCCTATCTTACCAGTCAGCTAGGTAATGCTTGGCAGTATATTGGTAAGGTCAGCGACGCGACTTGTGATTTGACAATTGCGGTAAATGGGGTACAAGAGATCGCAGTCTCTCTCTCGGAAATTACCAAAAACTTTAGTGAAGCGATTCCAAAGCGGATGGGACATACTTTGTAAAAAGTGATAAGTAGCTCAACTTAATTAAAACCCACATTCCGCTCGTAATGGAAGGGTAAAATAATTAGAGAAAAGCCAAAAAGAGGAGGCAGGTATTAATACAGAGATGAAAGTAACGAACCTAGAGCATCTAGGGATCGTGGCAGGAATCATC
>Ga0209990_10002327_pt1 | contig 15030 bp, 3 predicted proteins | sample NOAtaG_6_FD_187304 | JGI IMG/M metagenome (GOLD analysis project Ga0209990, IMG submission 187304) | Freshwater lake microbial communities from Lake Erie, under a cyanobacterial bloom - NOAA_Erie_Diel5S_2200h metaG (SPAdes) (version 2) | ecosystem: Environmental > Aquatic > Freshwater > Lake ...
CTAATACGCATGAGGTATTTGATCATGATGATGCTGTAAGGAGAAGTAATTTTGATGATAGTGGAGGAGATGAACTTATATCTCTTAAAGCACTAGACCCTTACGCAACACTCAATCCAACATCTCAGAGTGATGTTAAAAGTGATTACGCATACAACATAAATGATAAAGTAGGGGTTGGAGCGCTTGCTCCTTTAGATTATAGTCCTAGAGGTTTTGGGTTAAATTATTACTCACAAGGTATTGCCTTTAAAGGTATTACTACATATCCTACCGATTGGGCAGAGGGCTTTTCCGTTGTTCAAACTAATCCTGCTAGAAGAGTAGTTGCTCAAGGGCTTGGGTTCTATGAGATGATTGAGGAAGATGGAATATTTGGTGCTAACGCAGCAAAAGGACCTAACTCATTTTGGTCTTACTTCCCTGATTTAGAATTGTTGTATCCTGATGTTTTTAGTGATTTCATAAATAATCCTACATCTTACAAGTTGCAGTTGGTTTCTCCATTGGGATATTTCAGTGATATATATAGTAGTTATCAAAGTCTTCTTGATTTAAGATGGAAAGGAGTTGACTTAATCACTTATGCCAGAGTATTAAAAGATGGTATAGACCCTCAGAATGGATCATATTCATTATTTAATCCTGGAATATCAGGCGGTGGAAATTCAGGAATACCTCATACTGACGGACTTGATTATGTGGCATACGGAAGATACACAAATTACATAACTCAAGATTCTCCTGCGTTTCCGTCTAATGCAAATGGTAACAGGGAGTTCAGTATACTAGATGCTACGGATGTATCAACATATTCAGGTACTCAAGGATTTATTAGAGTTGAGATTGACCCTACGACTTATGGAGCGATATACAACACTCCCGGACCAAACAGTGCTTCTACAGTAGATTTAGATGCTGATGATCCAGGTGTAATGGAATGGAGAGAGCCGATGTATGTTATCAACTTGGTAAAAGATGTTGACGTAAATCCTGGAAACACCACTCAATACAGATATTCTGCGAACTACATAAAATTTAATTCTTTAGTTTTAGAGTCTACAGGGGCATCTAATCAAAGTGCTTTGTTAGTATCTGAGCGATGGGAAGATTGTATACCTGAAATATCAGGACAAGTATCTAATGCTTATTCTAACCTTTATAGGTTTGTTTACGTAGTTGACGCTACAGGAAATGAGCAGAGATGGCTTAATGTTACATTTGAGACTCCTGCATTCATAAACACTCTTCTAAACAACATCACTTTAAATGGATTTGACACAGTAACTGATACTTCGGGTTCATATGATGTTTATGGTGTTTATACTAGCGTTCAAACATCAGATGATTTCTGTCCTATATTTACATTGAACTTTAATGATAGTTTTGGGTTCCCATCTATAACAACTGTTCCTTCGGGTTCTAAGGTTTATGTTAAATACGACAATAGGATACCGGTAAGAGTATTTCAGGGGGACACATACATCAATGAATCTATTTGGGCTGTTCTTGATAATGAATTTAAAAGTGACGGGGAACCTATTGACGAACAAAGCAAGTTTAAATTTAATCTTCCTTTTCCAATGAAGTCATATCAAGGAGCTCCTGGAATGCAAGTTGTTCAAAATACTTCTCCTTGGAATTATGCACCATTGGCAATGGCTTTTAATTTTGCATCTATATTAGGGCCTTATTTACGACAATTGGTTACTATATGGACCGCTGAAACAAGAATAAATCTTTCATTCATGTTTAATGATGAGGCTCCTGAAAAAGCAAATCTTGACCAAGCATTTCCATTGATAAACTATATCCCTAGGCCTTCAAAATGGGATGAGGGCAACGAAGAAAATAGGTCAACATTTGAATCAAACAACAACCTTAACCCATCATACTTTGATGATTATGGTTTTGAATGGAACTTTTGGAGATTTGGTGGATTTAGATTCAGGCCTCAAACAAACATAGACTACTCAAAGTATCAGACTACAATACTTTATAGTAGCGTGCCGGCTGTAGGATTTCAGGAACAGACTGATTTTTGTACAAGAATAGTTTGGTCTGAGAAAAGACCTGTGAACATTCAGAATACTCCAACGGTAAGAACGTTCCCTTCTGAGAACTTCTATGATATATCTGACGATACAGGAGAAATAAAGTTTGCATGGGGAGCGTTATCTAGCGACAAAGGAAACAATCTATATGCGTTCACTGACAGCGGTATATGCTTACTTCTTGTGGATAAGAGGGTTATCTCTGAGATAAACGCTAATGAGCTTGCAACTGTAGGCTCAGATGTTGGAGGTATACTTAATCAGCTTTGGATTGATAAGACTATTGGAATGTCTGATGAAACATGGAGAACATGGGCTGAATATTCTAATGCTATATTCTTTGTGAACAAGGTATCGGCTTATGCTTTTGCAGACAACAATCTTACTGAGATATCAAGAAGTGGATTCTATGAGTTGTTGAGAAGAAAGTTCTTGTCATTGATTGATCCTGGCTATGGCTCTAAGCTTTCGGGAGGTTATAACATTATGACTAAAGAATACGTTTTCAACGTGAGCAAAGAGGGAGAGTTTAGCACTATGATTTATGGTGTTGATCAAAATGCTCTTCAATGTCAAAGTACATACAACTATGATAAGTACCTGCACTTTGGCAACAGATTGTTTGGAATGAAAGACATGAAGACTTTTGAGCTTGGCATAGGCAATCAGATTGATGGTCAAGATATGGAGTGCTATGTTACGGGGGTTTCTGATAAAGAAATATACACAGACAAAGAGTTTATAAGAGTTCGTGTTAACTCAAACTATAAGCCTGAGCAAATTTATTTCTATGACAGCTATCAAGATTATATATCAGGAAACTTCTCTTCTGTTGTTGATGCTGTGGCTGTTCCATTGTCAATAAAAGACTACTATGGATATGAATGCTATATCCCTAGAAAGTTAGTTGCACCACATTACAGACAGCAGGGTAGAGTTCTTCTGTTTAAAATAGTAAATTCAAATCAAGAGGACTTCTTGGTTACATCTACAGGAGTTCAATACAAAGCATTGAAATAATTCTTAACTTTGAAAAAATACACTTAATATGCCACCAGAATTACCAGAAGAATCAGGAAACATGATGGGTGCTCTTGCAGGTGCATCATCAAAACTTAGTGCACTAGGATCAATTGGAGCATTAGGACTTGGCGCAGGGCAAATGATTGCGGGTCTCGTTGGTCGTAATAAAGCTATGAAATCTGTTCCTAGTGCTGTTGATCCTATGATGCAGTCTAATCTTGCTAACATAAGAAGAAGACGCAGAATGATGGAGACAGGCACTGACATGGGTAGTCTTACTGCTGCTAATAGACAAATGATTAAGTCAATCGGTGAGCAGTATGCTAAAGGTGGAAGATTGAATACAGGAGTGCTTGCTCAAATCATGGCTCAACAAGGTCAAAACGCTAGGGCTTCTGCTTCAGATATCAACCAAATGTATGCTCTTGAAGGTCAGGCTGTGGATACGATGGCTCAAAGAAAATCTGATATTAACATGTACAAAGCGGCTCAGAGAATGGCTTGGGCTGAGCAATCTAAGTCTGCCGGGCAAGACAATCTATTGGCTGCTCTAGGAATGGGTGGATTAAAAGGAAAACAATAATGGCTAAGAGAATAAACAAAAAGATTTCTGATGTTGATGGCTCTGATGGAAAAGGCCCAAACAGAAGAGAGAGAAGGCAGATATTAAAAAAGCAAATAAAGGAATCGGGTATGCCCGGCCCTAGAGGTGCTTATAAAATGTACGGGCCAGGTATACTTAATCTTAAAGACAAGGTAAGAAATGCTGAAGAAAAAGCAAATAAAGCCTTGGAGTCAATAAAAAATTCCAAAGAAAATCCTTCAGAAGAATCTGTATCAAAAGCAGAAGAAGAATCAAAAATTGCTATTCAGGCATCTAAAGATGCTGAGCAGTCAGCTGATCAAGTAATACAATACGAGAAGTCTTCAAACAAAGAACAGCGTCAGTCTCGAAGAGAATACAAGAGAAACATACAGTTTCCTGAAGGGGAAACATCAGATAGTCTTAAGTCAGACAGAAAGGCAGGAAGAGAAGAAAGAAGGGCAGGAAGAGAAGAAGGTAGAGATGCTCGTTTTAATGAAAGACAAGCAAGGAGAGATGAAAAAAATAATATAACAGAAGAGGACAAACCAAAGATTGGTGAAAAAATAACTTCTGCTATAAACTCTGTTAAATCAGCTTTTACGGGTGGTGGTGTTGCTAATGCAGAATCAGGAAAATCTATTTCTGTTTCTCCTGTGGCAAATGCAATTAACAAATCCGAAGAAGATGTGCAAGGATTAGCTCAACAGAATAATAATTCTCTTCCTACTTCGGGAATGGACCTTGTCAATGCTGCCGCCTCATCAGATAAAACAACTTTTGAAGAAGACAATAAAATTGTACAAGACGCAAATGTTGCTGATCAAAAAGAGCAAGAAGTAAAAAATGATGTTGTAAATAATACAATTCAGGCTGTAGATAATGTTGAAACAGCTCCTATAAACACAGGGGGAGTTACTGAAACTGAGATACTAGCTGGTGACGGGAAGACTGTTGTAAAAGCACAAGGACCTGCTGTTGGAGGGGTTCCATCTTATGCATCAACCGCTACAAAGAAAGATATTGTTAACGGAGTAATCAATAATGCTTATGCTGATTTGAATGATACCCCAGGTTTAGTACTTGACAAACTTCAGCCATATGACTATTATCCAAACATTTCAAAGGATATAAACGTAGGTACATATAGTGGTAAATATCTTGGTTCTGTGTCTTTATTTGCGGCTCCAGGTGCAAGACTTCCTATGGGTCTTTATGATGCAAGAAAGAGAGCCTTGGTTGAACAAGCAAAGGCAAAACAAGCAGAGATAGAAAAGCTATTAACTATACCCGAGACAGACCCTCTTTATCAAGCTCAATTCTCTGAGATGTTTCTTGATGGAGCATTAGGCTTTCTTCAAAAACATAAATTTAATGTTACAGCTCTTAAACGTGATCCTGAAGCATTAAAGTTTTTTGCTCAGTATCAGGCAAAGTCAAAGGAGATTATGGCGGCCACAAAATTTGCAGATTCTGTTATAGATAAATCTCAAGATTTAAAGAATTATATTCCTAAGTCTATGAGAAACACCGCTTATGATGTAAAGATGAATTTGCTTGAAAAAACTCCTGATATATTGGAAGGCAAGGAAAGTGCTATCAGGCCTATTCAAAATGCTAAGGTTTATTCAAGCTTAGTTCCTGAGGTTGACAAATTGGCTAAAGATTTATTGAATCCTGAGAGAATGTCTCAAGCCCCACTTCAATTAAAAGGAGTTGATGAGGCAAAAGCTGAGGCAATGAGAAAAGGAGAGAAGTTTGATGCCGCTAAATACGAGGAAGATAAAAATAATTTTATAGCTGCTGTAAATGATGGAAATTACAATACAGATACTTATGTGACAGGTATACGTAAGTTCTTTGGAGGGGATTATGAGGCAATGATAGACAATCTTATCGCTGCCACGCCTAACTCAAATGAAGAACAAGCGGAGGCTTTAAAGGAATATTTTGCATCTCAGATTCAGCCTCAAGAAATTCTTAAATACACTACTGCTCAAAATGCTAATCAATGGCAGGCTCAACTTGCTGAGAGACGAAGACAGTTTGATCTTGAAAGAGAAGATAAAATAAATAATTATTGGGGCGGTGTAAATGAAGCTATGAATGATAAGATAAACAGCCAAACAGGCAAGTCATTCAACCAAGAACTAGCAGAGCTTCAGACAAAAGGACTTACGGGAGCAGCACTTGAAACTGAGTTAAAAAGGATTTCAAGAACATATCATGTTGGTACTGATGCATATTACAACCCTGCTACCGGTGGATTTGCTAGTTTCATCCAGGCATCTCCTGAGTTAAGAAAACAAAATGCTGAGCTTCAAAGAACTAGTGACGGAACTAAGGCTGTTAAAGTATTTACTGTAAAAGTTGGATCAAATGGTGAAACAAAAAGAGTTTCTGCCGATCAAATGGGTGCGTTCTTGCAGAAAAATTCTAAATTAGATAGTAAGGGAAATCCTATATCTGTAAATGTTTTTGATGTTTCAACGGGTAAAAGATTTAAGCCAGAAGATGTTACAGGATATAAAGCTCAAAAGGCAGGGTCTTTATGGGTTAAGCCTGAAGGATTTGAAGAAAGAAAAGCATTCATAAATGGAAATGGATTTTTAGAATATTTGAAAGCAGACGGATCAAACCTTGCAAGATATAATGCTAGTAAAGCTAAAAAAACATATGCAGTTCCAATAGAAAGAGCATTCAACAGGGTTTCATATTTTAATGCTGAAACCAACATGAATGAGTACAGGGACGTTGAGCTTTCGGGTAATGTATATGGTGAAGCCATAGATATTAGCACGCCTGCAGGTCAAGCCATACTAAATAATAAGACAGGATATGGCATTGGGAAAGCTGCTGAGGCCACTAGAATTGGTGAGACTACTTGGGACTCTGGATCAGGCAGCGGTTCCTCAAGTTCAAGCCCTGTTATTTCTACTGAACCTTAGTGAATAAAGCAATAGTCTTTATTGCTATATTTGTGAAAACAATTCTTAATGGCTATTAGAGGTACCGATCTTATGTCTACCCAAACGGGAGGAGCAGGAGAGACTATACAGGCTCAGCCTACTCAAACTTCAACACCTGAGCAATTTTCAGCAAATATAAATATTCCACAGCAGGAATCGCAACAGCCTATGGGGCTTCCTACTCAGGCACCAACTCCTAAACCGGCTCCTCAAGAACAAATGGAAGTAATTGAGCAGCCACAGGTTTCTGAAGAGCAGATTCTACAACAAAAATTGGGATTAAATCAAATTGAGGAGCCTACAGGTTTAGAGCCTGTATCTGAAACGGATGTTATTCAGTCAAATACTGAATATGCGTCTCCAACAGAGCTTCCTGATGGTTTATTGGTTAGAGACTTAAGCGAGCCAATTAAAACGGAGGAAGAACCACTTATCAAAATAGAAGAGGAGCCTGAGCAAGTAGAACAGCAAGTTGAGGTTTCTAATCTTCCTGATGGATTAAGTGTTTACAATCCTAATGAGAAGATTCAATTAGAAGCTAAGGAGCTAAATAAGCAATATGCCGGTACAGGTATAAATGTTGATGACAAGGGCAAGATTAAGAAAGTAAAAGATGGAGAGGAGCCTAAGCCTGATGGAATATATAAATATCCAGGTTCTGATTACTTGATTAAGAAAGAAGGTGGTAAGTGGTATAGAGATTCTAACAAAGACGGAAAATTTGAGCTAATAAAAGATGGCGTTAAACGATTAGAGCTTATAGAAAAGTATGCCTATCAAGGAGAAAAAGAGGGTAAGCCTGATGGAACTTATGTCATGCCAAATAATCCGAGTGCTGTTTATAAAAAGCAAGATAATGAATGGTCTGTTGATTTTGAAGGAAATGGAAATTATATTCCATTAACAAAAGGAGATGTAAAAGCAAGAGTTGAAAATCTTGAGAAAAACTCTCAGCCATTAAAATCTAAGACTCTTGATGAGGTAGAAAAGAATATAGGTTCAAGATTGGGAACTATTTCTGATTTTAACATGAATAATGCTCTTGTTAATGATGGAGACCCCATAGTATCTAATACTAATACATTTGATAAGGCAACAAAGGATTACACTAAGCCTGGTGAAAAATGGGAAAGATATAATCCCGATGGTACGCTTAACTTCAACTATGATCCTGAAGCTTCAAAGCAGAAGGAGTTAGGTTTTGCTACTGAAGCAGCTTATGGAAGGCCTGATGGTGAATACAGGTTCCCTGATAACAAAAATTCATACAAAAAAGAAAAAGGCAAATGGTACATAAAGCCTGCGGGTGCAGATAAGTTTGTTCCATTAACAAAAGGAGATGTAGAGGCTAGGATTGCTCAATTAGAAAAAAGAGCCTATAAACCTATTGAAGCTAAAGAGACTCTTGCATTTGTTAAAAGCCTTGACCCAAACAAAGGGTTTAGCCAAATAATGGAAAAGTCAAATCAAGCAATAGACCTTTACTCTGGTAAATCAGAGGATTATAAAAAGGCTTTTGATGATGCAAAAAACTTTTCTAATAACGATCTTGAGAGGATATACGGAAATGACCTTTCAGAAGAGCAGAAGGCAGGTCTTAAACAGTATCAAGATGATATTAAAAAAATCATTGGAGATGGAGAATATGACATTTCTAAGGGTAATTCTGTTTCTAAAATAATGAAAGATGCCAGAGCATTTTTCGATAGCTCTAAGGAAGTAAATGATAAGATAATAGAGGCATATCAAAATAATGAAAGCCTTGATCGTCTATCATTTGAAAACAAGAGAAAAACCTATAAAGAAAACTTAGGGACATCAGGTTTTGAAACTGACACTCAAAGATTGACAAGGGAGACATTTGAAGCCACGTCTAATATGGCTCAATTTATATTGGACAATGTAGATGAAGGCAAGATTAGGTATGACAGAAAGAATGGAGGTTATATTTTTGCTGAAAACTTAAGTGGTAAGGAACGTCAATTCTTGGAAGAAAAGCTTAATACGTATTTGACTGAGTATGACAATATTCAAAAAGAAAAATATCGACAGGCAAATGAGGAGTTGATAAACGCAAAACAAACTAAGAATTTAGTAAAAGAAAATATAGATAGGTTAGAAAAACAACTTGCATTTTCCTTAAAAGAAGATAGCATTGAGCGTCAGATAGCTTTAGAGCAGTTAGATAAAAACAAGAAAATATACGAAAAGCTTGAAAACAAGATAGATGACTTAGAGCTTTCTAAGAAAACTGTGTTTTTGACAGAACCTAATAAAATTGCCATAAAGATTGGCTCAAATTTATCTGAAGACGCAAAAGATGTTTTTAATTCTGTTCCTAGCAATATTAGTCCAAAACAAAGATTTGATTTGTTCTATGAAAGGCTTGAGGCAGAAAACAATAAGTTAGCCAAAGACAATGGTATTGACGCTGCAGGTTTTAGCACGCTATCAATGCGATTGAAAGATATGCTTGATTGGGATGGATATTATCAATTATCAAATGCAGAAAAAAGGTATTTAAGAAATCTAGCTACACTTAAGCAATTGGCTCCTTTGTATTACAATAATGACACAGGAATAACAAAGGAAAGCGCAGGATTTTGGGATTCTTTCATGAATGGGCTTAGGCAAGTACTTACGCCTACTGCCTCTGCTGCCGATAGTCATTTCTCACAAGCTTCTGCTGCTGCAAAACAGTTAGAAGTTATGGAATCTGAAGGATTCACTCCTGATGATTTTCTTGACAAAAATGTATTAGAAAGGCTTGATAGAAAGGCTACCATGAATGAATGGGATACTGAAAAGGTATCCGGAATGATTGGCAGTACAATAGGTATCATAATGCCCCTTATTATTGCCCGAAAAATACCTGTAGGTGCATTAAGGTCAATTTCTGCTCTTGAAAAAATAATCACAGGAAATAAAAATTCAAAAATAATTGCTGATTTAGTTACCAAGTCTGGTTCTGTATATAATAGAGTACTGTCTTCCACTAAGTTTGGTAGATTCATGGCTCCCGCAATAAAAGAAGGAGCGAAGTTTGAACTTGCAGGAAGAATTTTTGGGTCTGTACAGGAAGAGATTAATTTTCTTAGTGGATTAGCCGGAGGTGCGGCATCAGAAGCTTTTGGATTAATGTTTTCGAAACTTCCTGTTGACCAAGCTGTTTTATATGTTTCAAATCTATTTGGATCAAAAACCAAGGAGGCAATTCTTGTATTCGCTGGAATTGGAAAATATTTAACTCAAAAGCCAATAGCAAGAGGGCTTGGTTCTACTTCATTTCTAGGTGCTCAAGACCTTGCAAATGTATATCAGAATACTGAGAATTGGCAAGAGATGAAGAAAGAGCTTGAGGCTGAATTTGGAACTTTTGACAAGGTTCAGGATTTTGTCATATCCTCTTTTGTTATGGGTGTTGCTTTTGGACTTGTAGATGGAGGAAAAGCCAAAGAGACACTAGAAGCAATGCCTGAAGCAAAGAAAAAACAAACTCTTGATGCTATGGCTGCAGTAGCTAGCGACCTTAAAAAGGCTGAATCTGCTACTTCTGAATTCATAGATAACAAGCTTAAGCAACAGGAAGTTGAATCTCGTATTAGTGAACCAACAAAAGAAAAGATAGATGATACAAAAAAAGAAGAAAAATTAGCAGAAAATAGAGAGGGAGGAGAAGTGTTTCCTTATAAGGGTGATGAGTATCTAATACAAAAGGAAAAAGAAGGAGAAATCAGTGCTTTTAGTATTATCAATAATGAATACGTTCCTTTAGAAACTATACCTAATGAAAATTTAAAATCTTTTCAAAATCCTTTAGCGGTATCAAAAGATGTAGTAGAAAATGCTGATATAACTAAACCTATAATAATAGGTGATACAGGAGATGCTTATTTTGTTTTAGATGGAAATCATAGATTAACAAAAGCTATGATGGAAGGAAAAGACATACAAGCGTATGTATTATCTCCTGAACAAACTAAAAAAATAAAATTAGAAAACGGAAGTCCAAAAATATATGATACAAAAAACAAGCAAGGGGTATCAGGTAAAGAGCGAAAAGTGGAAGAACCTAAGCAAGCCGAACCTGTCGCTGAACCAGGCAAAGAAACGCCTAGCCCTAGTGGAGTGGTTCAAGAAACAGGACAAGAAGTAGCTATCGGAGAAACGCCAACTGAATTGCCGAAAACCACATCAGAGAAAGCTAAGTCAATGGCTGATGCTGTTCGTGGAATGAAATTAAAACCTGGAAGAGGCGGTACCACTGCTATGTCTGCTGTTCCTGGATTTGAAGAGGCTTTTGATGCCGCTGTTGAAGTAGTAGCTAGGGCCATTGAGATTGGAGGAGAGGGAGTTCAGAATATTCAAAAGGCATTTAATTCAGGCTTCCAAGAAATAAAAAAATCAGATTGGTACAACGGTCTTGATAAAAAACAAAAGGATCAGGTTTACAAAGACTACATCAGGGGAATGGAGGGGAAATTCCCTAAACAACCCGTATCAAGAGCGCAGAGAGCAGCAGGAAAAGAATTCGCAGGAAGAGTTGAAGAAGCAACAGGATTAGCCCCTGAAGAGAAAACAATAAAGCTTACTCCAACAGAAGCGATAAGAAGGCGTTATAGAGATTTAGCAGAAGGAGGAAAGCTTACTAAGAAAGCCCTTCAAGAAATAAAGAAGGAGGTCAGAGATTACATTGATAAAAATCTTCCTGCTGAAAAATACTCAAAAAGAGAAATCAATAGAATAACAAATGCAATAACAAATGCTACTGAGACAAATATTGAAACAATACTTGATAGAGTAGATAAGCTTATTGAGAAGAAGGAAGGAAGTGTAGAGGCGAGAGAGGCGAGAGCAGCAGAAGCTAAACGTGTTCAGACAGCAAGGGATATTGCTAAAATGGTTAAGAACAAAAAAACGCTTTTGACCAAGATAAGCAATAAGTGGAAAGGAAAGGTCACAGTAGAAGCTCAAAAGGAGTTTAAAGAATTTGTTGATAGTGGAGCATTGGATAACCTAGAGGGTAAAACTCAGCAGGAGCTAGATGCCATAAAAGAAGTGCTTGACGCTATTGTTGATACGGGTAAGGCTGACTTTAAAAGATTTAAAGAGGCTAGAGATGAGGCAATCAGAAAAGAAAATGCTGAATTATTAGAAGGCCTTGTAGACGGGACTAATATTGGAAGGAAAGCTGATCAAAAAATAGAGCCAACGACACTTAATGGAAAAGAAGAAATAGAACAATTCTTTGAGGACAATCCAAATGGTGCTGTTATTATAGATGGTCAGCTTTATACTAAGTCCACATTTGGCAAGATGAAATCTAAGTCATCTAACTTAGATGATTTAAAGAATGACCTTGATGACGCAGTAAAAAGAAGAAACAGCTTAATTGATGATGTATCCGAAAGGGTAAGAGAACTACTTAAAAGCAGAACTCCTCTTGAGTCAGATGCTGAATACAATAGATTGACAAATGAGGTAGAGTCCGTAAACAATGAAATTGAAAGCCTTAATAATAGCATTGAGGCAATAGAGTCAAAAACTGCTCCTATAAAGGAAAGGATTAAATCTTTAAAAAGTCAAAACTCTGAACTTTCAAAACAAGCACTTAAGCTTAGGGAAAGCTTAATTTCAAAAGGTATTGACCCAAAATCTGATGCTCAATACAGCAGTTTGACAGATGTTATTGATGCTAACAATCAATCTATCGCAGATGCTAAAGCTGAGTTAAAATCTGAAACAGGAGAATATGAAGCTATAGATTCTTCATTGGATAATGCAAAAGGCTACAAGCAGAGGAATATGACCTTGGTTAAAGAGGCTAACTTACCTAAAAATCAAAAGTGGGCTAAAAGGGTTTTAAGGAAGTTAAATCCTATAAATGCTATTAATGATTTGTATTCTTCATTAGAGGTGGCAAGTGCTTATAGTTCAAAAGTAAGAAAATACATAAAAAATAATATTGCAGACCCAATACAAGAAGCATATGTTAATAAACTTGAGGAAACAAGCAAGAAAATAAAAGATTACAACAAAGGCATAGCTGATATTTTTGGTTCTAAATCAAAAGCACTTGATAGACTAGCAGAGGTTCCTGAAGGATTGAAAGTTATTTACGATAGAGCTGCTCAACAGGTAATTACCACGAATGCACATTTGGTATCCTATTATAATTTAGCCAGGATAGAAGCTACAGAAACAAGAAAATCAGGAGAAGAAAGACTTAAGAAAGATGTTGACGTAGACAAAGTAAGAAAATACATTGATTCAAATCCTGATTTAAAAAAATATGCAGATTTCTTAATGGATAAGTATAAAGAATTTGGGGTTGATTATGCTCCTGTATATGAATCTTATACTAATATGCCAATGCCTGAAAACATTTATTATCCGGAATACGCTTCAGGATTTGAAGGTGATTTTATTGATCTTGACAGGGTAATGAATAATGAAGGAGATTTTGACGCAGCAAGTGCAGTGTCCAATAATATGAAGCAAAGAACTTCATTTAGTGGAGATTACAATTTAAGAATGGATGCTCACGCTACTATGCTTGACTATATAAAAAGCATGGAGCACGCTAGACAATTCTTGCCGATTTCTAAAAAAGTAAATCAATTATTCAATAGACAAAATTCACCATATTTGGTTGATGCTCTTGGTACTGATGGTTTTAATGAACTTAGAGATCATATGGCTGTAGTCCTAAGTAATCATAATCCAACAGGAATTAATTCAAAATTTTCTTGGGCTATGAATAGTGTAGCTACACTTAGTGTTCTTGGAACTTTAGGATTTAAGCCTGCGTCAATATTTAAACAGTATACTTCATTCATGCATTTTTGGACTGCAGGAATACGAGATGGAATATATCCACATTCTGTTATCAGTGCGACTATTCCAACTACAAAAGGAGAAAAAGAACTTTGGAAAAGATTAGTAACAAGTGAATATATCTTAGATCGTATAAAGGGAGGGAGTACTGACCTTGAAATGAAAAGGATTATAGAAAAATCTTCCAAAGATATATTTGAAAAAGCAAGCAAAGTAGGTATGCAAGTGGCTATGACCCCAATTATAGGCGGTGATGCTGCGGCAATTTTATTCGGTCCTGGAGGAGGAACTTCATTTGGAATAGCTGTATATAGGAAAAAGATAGCTGAAGGCATGACTCATCAGGAGGCTATGGACTATGCATACAAAAGATTTGCTACAGAATCTGAAAGAACTCAGCAATCAACAAGGCAAGATGTAACAAGTAATATACAGCGAGATCCTATATTTAGGATGATGGGTATGTATCGAACGGGTCAGATGTCAATGTCTAAAAAAGTAATCAACGGAGTAAGAGTTCTTCAAAATGCTTCTAAAATTGAAAAAAATGAAGGAGTAGATGCAAGAAGAGAAGCTATATCTGATAAAGAAATAATACAAGCAAGAGTAGATATAACTTATTACACATTATTTGGATCATTAATGTTTGCTGCTGTATCAAATGGGGTAATAAAACTATTATGGGATAGCGGTGATTATGATGATGATGATAAAAAGAGAATGTATTACGATATAGGGATGGATCAGATATCTGCTGACCTTCAAGGATATGGGGCTATTGGATTCTTGGGAGATTGGGCCTTAAACACTCTTAGAGGTGATTCTTGGAAAAACAATATTCCTTCACTTAAATCAATCAATAACATAATTCAAGCCATAGAATCTCTTCCTGAAGTACCGGGTAGAACATGGGAAAATGCAGGAGAGGAAAAAAGAACAGAATTCATAAAAGAGGGAGAGTTTGTAAATGAACAAGGAGTGATGAATGAATGGACTCCTGAGCAATACAATGCTTTACTTGAAGAGTTTAATGACAGGTCTTTATGGGGAAGAATGACAGACGCTGAAAAACAAGCTGCAGTAAAAGCTATAGGCCTTGGAAACTTAAGAACCACCTATAACAATATCGATAAAGCAATTGAAGGAGATAAAGATTGGTCTAATGCCATAATGAATTGGGAAGACGATTACTTCAAGATTGCTAGGGAAAAGAATAAACGAGATAAGATTTTTGAATTCTTATTTGGAGAACCTTATATCCTTCCGGAAGGAGAGCCTTCTGAAGCAACTCCTGAATTGATACCTGAACCTGGCATATTTGACGAGGATTTAGTTCCATCAACTGTACAAGATGAATCTAGGAAAAAGACAAGGCAGTTAAGGAGATACAATAGGAGATACCAAAAATAAAGTATTGAATAAAAGATTAAATTTGTAACAACTATAAAAATATGGCGACAGTTACTTCATACGACTTATTAAAGTGTAACAGTTCTACTCAAGTAATACCTAGCATAGGTGATCCTGCTTTTGCTCCTTACAATGGAGATATTGTTAAGTTTGA
>Ga0209990_10002334_pt1 | contig 14984 bp, 16 predicted proteins | sample NOAtaG_6_FD_187304 | JGI IMG/M metagenome (GOLD analysis project Ga0209990, IMG submission 187304) | Freshwater lake microbial communities from Lake Erie, under a cyanobacterial bloom - NOAA_Erie_Diel5S_2200h metaG (SPAdes) (version 2) | ecosystem: Environmental > Aquatic > Freshwater > Lake ...
GCCCACTGACCACTGACAACCAAAAACTCATCCAGCCCTCCGCAATTCTCCGTCTTTTATCCTGCCCAACACAGCACTCCTGCCATGGCCGGTGGTACACTCCGTCGCAGTGTTCAACGCAGCGTCTTCGGAGCATCCTTATGCGTCACTCACTTACAGCACTTGCCGCCACCGTTCTGCTCTGCCTGACATCGCCACCTGCACTCGGACAGGGCGGAAACACTCCCGGAAACTCACCCGGTGGCATCCTCATCTCGCCTCAGGGACTGATCCAGCAGGCACTCGCCACACCCATCAGCCCCGCCCAGCCCAGCCGCCAGCTCCGCGAAAAAGCCCTCACAGCACTCCCGGAAACTCTCCGACAACCCGTCGAAGCCCGACTGCTCTCGCTCCGCAGCCTCGACAGCCAGCTGGCAGCACTCGCAGCAGCCGGAACTGCCATCCCCGCCGAACTCCGGTACCTTGCCGGTCTCACCCGTATCGATTCCATCGTGCTCTCTCCCGATGGCACCGACCTGATTCTGGCCGGACCAGCCGAACCGTTCGCTGCGGTCCGAGGCAACAGGATGGTGGGCCTGCACTCCGGACGACCCGTCCTGTGTCTGGAAGATCTGCTGGCCGCGTTTCGCGATGCCGATATCCTTGAAGCTGCCGGCTGTTCCATCGACCCCGATCCGGAACGCCTCGCTGCAGCACACAACTGGCTGGCTCGCAATTCAGCACCCGCCACAGTCGCCGTTGCCAAAGCCCGCCTCGAACAGATGGTACGCCTGCAGGGTCGCTGGAATGTGACAACCTTCGGCGTTCCCGAGGACAGCCGGATGTGCCTCGCTATGGTCGAAGCCGACTACCTGATGAAACGCATCGCCATCGGCACGGATGCCACAGGCATTCGCGGTCTGAAAAGCAGCCTCGCACTGGCTCGCCCGGGCGACAATATGATGCGTCGCTGGTGGTTTGCTCCGGCACCAGACACGCTCACCGTTTCAGCAGATCACGACCTCTGGACACTCCAGGGACCTCGCCTGCAACTGTTCGCCCAGGAAGAGGTCATGGATGACAGCGGCAATCTGCTCGACATCAGCACCAGTCGCGGCAGCGCAGACGAATTCGCCACACTGTTCAATCGACATCTGCCCGAACTGACACAGAAAATTCCGGCATTCGCCGACCTGCAGAACATTCTGGACGTGCTGACCGCTGTCGCCGTCTGCCGCGAACTCCAGACAGCCGGAACACTGCAGTTTCAGCCGCAGATGCTGGCCGACCCGGCTGTCCTGCCAGGCAGATCGTGGCCCGTCCCCCGCGAAACACTGCCCATGCTCACCTCCCGCAGTGCCTCCGGCGGACTGATCATCGGGGCGTTCAGTGGCGGAGTCACCCTGCGCAGTCGACAGCTTGTCGAAATGGCCTCAACCCCTGACGCTGTCACAGCCCCAAACCCGACGGACAGCACAACCCCCCGCAGCTTCGCGGTTTCCCGCCAGGCCACCGGCGACATACCCAGCGGCAAATTCTGGAAAGATCTGCCGGCCGGACCGGGTCAGGGAGTTTCCGACTGAGTCTTCTGGCGCTGCAGCCAGGCCTGTCCCGCTTCCGACCTCAGAAACTCCTGATACTCAGGAATCTCAGCGGCACCGGTCGGAGACTGCTGCATTCCCTCCAGCAACTCTGCCACACCGACAAAATCCCGCTGGTGCAGGCGCACTCGCAGGTCAGTCAGGGCGACGTCCGCATCGCCTTCCGAAACCGCTTTTGCCGCAGCCACGGCCTCCGCAGCCTCAGCACCACGATCCAGCTTCAGCAGTGACTCAATCTTCAGCAGCCCCAGATACGGATCACCAATCTGCTCACGCAGACGATCGACCGCCGCGGCAACCTCCGCATGCTGCCCCAGCAGCTCCAGTCGCTCCACTTCCGTAAAGCCGGCACCAGGATCCGCAGCGGTCGCCTGAAACAGCTGCTGCAGAGCCTCGGCGAGCTCATCCGGACCCAGATTGCGACAGATCCGCACCTTCAGACGCTGCAAAGGCTCAGAGTCCTGTACTACCTGCGGCAGTCGCCGGAAAAGCTCCAGAGCAGACTTCGGCTGACCACCCCGCTGCAGATTTCCGATCTCCCTGATGTCGTCGGAAAACTCAAGCAACTGCACTTCCGCTGCACTCAGCGAGGCCTGCAGACCGCGGTTGGAGGCAGCCAGAGCCGGCAGGACCAGACGCCGCAGACTCTCTGAAACACACTCACCGGACAGGTACACGTCCACGTCCGCAATCTTCGCACCCTCCGCCGTCTGCACAATCACCAGTTCATGGTAATTGATTCCGGACAGCTCCGGCAGACACAGGCGAAACAGCGGACGAAACTCACCACCACGCTGTACCAGTCGCACAAAACTGTAACTGCCACCGCTGGTACAGCCCTGCACCACTCCGGCGAAGATTTCCTGCAGAGTCCCTGACAGACCTTCAACGGCCTCGCGACGCTCGCTGCCACTGACATCCGTACCCCGCAGCACACGATCCGCAAACGCTTCGTCGCTGGCCAGTTTCGACAGGGCGGCCGAATCCAGATGAGCCACAGCCTGACGCACCTGCTCGGCCAGTTGCTGCGACTGCTGCTCATCCGCGGCGCGCAGAGCCACGGGCCTTGCCGCCGCGGCAGCAGCAGATCCAGCAGCCGAACCGGCAGCAGCAGGCTGCTCTGAAGCCTGCTGACCGCAACCAGACGCTGCCAGCAGCAGGGCCGCCATCACGACATACTCAGACCCTGCCGTTATCCGTCTCACAAAAACCTCCGCTTCAACCCGCAGACAGCTCCTGCAGTGCAGCAATCACATCTGCATCATGACCGTCCACAGAAACCTTCTTCCACAATTTGGCGATCCTGCCGTCAGCACCGATCAGATACGTCGATCGCTGAATACCCATCGACACCCGACCGTACATGTTCTTCTCACGCCACGCACCGTACTTCTCAGCCACTGCGTGCTCCGTGTCAGCCAGCAGGGGGAAATTCAGAGTATACTTCTCGGTGAATTTCTGATGCGACTCCACCGAGTCAGCGCTGACTCCCAGCACCACCGCACCAAGACCCTCAATCTCACTCAGACGATCCCGAAATGCACAGGCTTCCTTCGTGCACCCCGGAGTATCGTCCTTGGGGTAAAAATACAGCACCACCGGACGTCCCTTGAAATCCGACAGCTTGACCGTCTTACCCGTGGTCGACTTCAGTGAAAATGCCGGTGCTTTCCCAGGCGGTTCAATCCAGTCAGCCATAATTCCGCAATCCCCCGATCAGGGCCGATCATCTGATGCCGCAGCACGACGGACCCATATCCGACGACTCGGCTTCCAGTGGGTGTTATAGCCACCTGCCGCAATCTGGCACTCCCGCTGCCGGATTTCACGCCCCGCAACAGAATTCAGTTGCATTCCGGAAGCATCCGGCGAGCCTGCCGGAGATGATTCTGCAAAAACAGACGGTCCTCGGCCGGACACACCGCCAGACTGCGTTCCAGCAGATCAATCGCCTCACCGTAGTGCCCCGCGCGCATCGTCAGCACCGCATGATCCCGCCGCTCACGCCAGGAACCCGGCAGCAGCAGCTGCAGACGAGTCTGAACTTTCCAGGCCGACGACCAGTCCTCACGACCGCCAAACAACGCCTTCAGATTCTGCAGCATGCGAATCACCACCGCACGCTCATCCACCGGACGCAGGTGACGACGCACCTCCAGCGCCGAACAACTCGCCAGGTCACCAATCAGATCAATACACTCGCCCTCGTCCAGAATTCGTCCCCGATCAAAGGCATCCACATACAGATGCCCCTGATCCGTCGGCAGACGAATCAGAAAGCGTGCCGGAGTACTGATGGGTTCGAGCGGAATTCCCAGCTCATTCCCCACATGCAAATAGATCAGCGACAGCGAAATCGGAATTCCCCGCCCCGTCGCCAGGACCTGATTCACGTAATGCGAATGCGGATCCGCCAAATATTCACTCTCACCGTGCAGCCCCAGCTCCTCGGTCATGTAACGCGACAGCAGCTTCAGCTCTTCCAGATCCGAGCCGGCCTGAGTTACCGGATGAGTCAGGCGGGACACGGCCCGCTGCAGAATCCCGCGAGCAGCCGGGAAGTTCACATCCGACTGACCGTCACGCGATATCTCCAGCGCCGCAGTCAGCAGATCCACGTCAGTCTCACGACGCACCAGTCGCATAAACTGCTCGTCGTCTGAACAGGCCGAATTCGAAAATGAAAAACTCACGCAGACTCATTCCCGCAACACTGCCATGACGTCACCGAAACCAACAACCTCAGCCACTATAGGTTGCACCACCCCGCACCACAACACCGGGTTGCAACGGATCCCAGCCACCACAAACCGTCGGCAGAAAACGCCCGTTACCCACCGCCTCAGCCGCCGCCAATCGGCAATTCATGCCTGCCCGCACAACACTCCGGCAAACATCAGCACCACCCCTGAACACCAATCCACTCGCCCACCACTGCACCCATCAATCAATTCCCTGCACAAAGCCACAATGCCACAATGTGAAGACCGCGAATCAATCGTGTTTAACTCACGCGAAGACGCAAAGACGCGAAGAAAAAACACACCACAACTGAAAACTGAAAACCAAATCCCCTCCCGGCAATTCATCCGTGAAAATCCGTGTTCATCCGTGGCTCAAAACTACCCCTCATCCGTGGCCCAAAACACACCCCTCATCCGTGGCAACACCACCCGCGGCTCGAGATCCCGCGGTCGCCGCTTCCATAATCTCCTGCTCCGTCACCGAATCGCCACGAAACTCCCCCGTCACACACCCCTCACTCAATACCAGAATCCGATCACACACCGCCAGTAACTCCGGCAACTCGCCACTGGTCACAATCATCGAAACTCCCTGCTCAGCCAGCCGATCCATCAGCACATACAACTCCGCCTTCGCACCCACGTCGACACCGCGAGTCGGATCGTCCAGCAGCAACACGTCCGGCTTCGTCAGCAGACACCGCGCCAGCATACACTTCTGCTGATTCCCACCACTCAAAGCTGTAATCAGCGACTCAGTTCCCGCAGCACGAATCCCCAGCGACTCCACCTGCTCCTGCACCACCTGCTGCTCCAAACGACCCGAAATCACTCCCGCCTCCGAAAATCGCTGCAACGCACTGATCGTGATGTTCTCCCGCACCGTCATCCCGCGAAAAATCCCCAGCCGCTTGCGGTCCTCAGTCGTCATCGCTACACCCGCCCGCAGAGCCTCAGCCGGATGCCGAAAATCACAACGCTCACCACGCAGCCAAACCTCACCCGAGTACCCGTGACCCGCTGCCCCCGACACACACTCCAGCAACTCCGTCCGCCCCGCACCCATCAAACCCGCCAGCCCCAGAATCTCACCACGACCCAGCGAAAAACTGACGTTCCGCAGCCGCCAGCGACCCCGCCGACCAGCCCACGGCAATGACAAATCCTTAACACGCAGCACAGGCTCCGGCTTAAAAATCCCACCCACCGACACACGACGCTGCCGCTCCGAAAGCTCACGACCAACCATCCAGTGAGCAATCTCACGCGGATTCGTCGACGACTTCCCCACCGTCCGCACATAGCGACCGTCTCGCAGCACCGTAATCCGATCCGCCAGACGAAATACCTCCTCCATCCGATGCGAAATGTACAGTATGGTGACTCCCCGAGCCTTCAGGCGGTCCACCACCCGGTACAGCCGAGCCACCTCGGATTCCGTCAATGCACTCGTCGGCTCATCCATAATCAAAATGTCAGACGCCAGCAACAACGCTCGCGCAATCTCCACCAGCTGCTGATCACCAACCCGCAAACTGCCAACCGACGCTCGAGGATCAATCGGGGTCTCCAACTGCTCCAGCAACTCGGCCGCACGCCGATCCATCTCCACCTGCCGCAATACCCCCCAGCCATTCGTCAGCTCACGACCCAGAAAAATATTGGCCGACACCGACAACTGCTCCACCAGATTCAATTCCTGGTGAATCATGCTGATCCCCGCAGCCTCGGCATCCCGAGTCCCTGCGAAACGGACCGGCTTACCACGCAGCAGCAGCTCACCCCGCGACGGTGACTGCACCCCGGCAAGGATCTTCATCAGAGTACTCTTGCCGGCGCCGTTCTCGCCCATGATCGCATGAGTCTCGCCGGGCAGAATGTCGAAACTGACATCGTGCAGCGCTGCCACGCTGCCAAATGTCCGACCCATCCCGCGAACTGAAAGAACAGGCTCAGTCACCCCGCAAACCTCCCTCGCCAATCCCACGCCCGCAAACTCGCAGTCAACAGGTCAGCACTGCGCAGACCAGCACAGCACCGGCTTTCGTGCAGCATTCACCTCGTCCGGACGACACACCGCTGTGGTGTGCGGAGCCCCCTTCACCAGTTCCGCCGGCTCACTGCAGATCTGACGCAACGCCGCCGCAAAGGCATCCAGAGTCGCCAGGGACTCGGTCTCGGTAGGCTCCATCATCAAAGCCTCCTCAACCACCAGAGGAAAGTAGACAGTTGGAGCATGGAAGCCGTAGTCCAGCAGACGCTTCGCAATGTCCATCGCCGTCACTCCCGTCTGCTCCTTCAGACGCTTCGCACTGGCCACAAACTCATGCATGCAGCGGTGGCCATGCGGCACGTCCAGAAAATCACGCACCTGACTCAGCAGATAATTCGCATTCAGAACCGCACAGTCCGAAGCTTCCCGCAAGCCACGGCCACCCAGAGTCCTGATGTAGCAGTATCCCCGCAGCAGAATTCCCACGTTGCCGAAAAACGAACGCATCCGACCTATCGAATGCTCAGGCTCCGTCAGCGAATACCAGTTGCGAACCGCATCGAAGGTCACCACAGGAGCCGGCAGGAAGGGAGCCAAAAAATCACGCACAGCGATCGGACCTGCCCCTGGACCACCAGCACCGTGCGGACCCGTAAATGTCTTGTGCACATTGTAATGCATCATGTCGCCGCCAAAGTCGCCAGGGCGAGTCCTGCCGAGAATGGCGTTCATGTTGGCACCATCGATATACACCAGACCTCCAACCTCATGCAGCATCGCTGCAATCGTCGCGATGTCCTTCTCAAACAAACCCAAAGTATTCGGATTGGTCACCATGAACACCGCCGAACGCTCGTCCAGCTGCGCCCGCAGTTCAGACAAATCCACAAACCCGTCCCGACCTCCCGACAACTGCACACACTCAAACCCCGCCAGCGCCGCGCTGGCCGGATTTGTTCCATGAGCACTGGCGGGGAACAGCACTCGAGTCCGCTGCTCACCACGATGCCGAAAATACGCCGCAGCCGTCAGCAACGCTGTCAGTTCACCCTGAGCACCAGCAGCGGGATGCAGGGAAACTCCCGGCAAACCCGAAATCTCCGCCAGCATCCCCTGCAGCTCATACAAAACACTCAGCAAACCCTGTATCTGCGACTCCTGCTGGTACGGATGACTGGCAACCGCCTGCGGCAGTCGCGCCAAACGCTCGTGCCGCTTCGGATTATACTTCATCGTACAACTGCCCAGCGGATAAAAGTGCGAATCCACACTCATGTTCAACGTCGACAGATTCACGAAATGACGCACCACATCCGGCTCCGCCAGCTCCGGCAATGGCAGCAATCCCGACGCCAAATGCTCGGCCCCAGGCACAGGCACCCCGGAAACGTCAGGCACATCCGATTCCGGAAATACCACCGTACCCCGACCGGATTCCGACATCTCGAACAGCAGGCGAGTCGCTGTTGGATTGCGCATCTGTCACCTCCCTACACTCACACTCACACTCACTCGTCACTCAACTGCCCAGCACGTCGCCCAGTGCAGCCGCCAGAGCATCGATCTCGGCACGAGTCCGCTTTTCGGTCAGAGCCACCAGAAAGCAACGCTCCAGACCAGCACCCAGGCTGCCACCAAATCGCGACAACTCCGGACCCACGTTAAAACCGCGGTCCGACAGCGATCGCAGAACCTCAGTCGCAGGCCGCGGCGTCTCCAGCACAAACTCACGGAAAAAAGCCCGCTCAAATTTCAGCACAACACCCGGCAAACGCGTCAGACACGCAGCCGCATAACGCGCCTTCGCATGACTCAGTTCCGCCATCCGACGCAGCCCCCGAGGCCCCACGACGGAAAGAAACACCGTGGCTCGCAATGCCAGCAAACCCTGATTCGTGCAAATATTGCTCGTCGCCTTGTCCCGCCGAATGTGCTGCTCCCGAGCCTGCAGGTTGAGCACAAAACATTCGCGACCACGACGGTCCACCGTGCGACCAATCAACCGCCCGGGCATCTTCCGCACATACTCGGAACGACACGTAAACACACCCAGTAACGGACCACCGAACTGCAGCGGAGTCCCCAGGGGCTGACCCTCAGCCACCGCGATGTCCACTCCGTAATCCCCCGGCCGCTTCAGCAGACCAGGACCGATCGGGTCAAAGGCAAGAATCGCCAGAGCCCCGGCCGCATGAGCCGCAGCAGTCAAACCCCCAATGTCCTCCAGACAGCCAAAAAAGTTCGGCTGCTGCAACACCAAAGCCGTCGTGTCCGCAGTCAGCGCCCCGCGACACATCTCAACAGACACCACCCCGTCAACCGCCGGAACCTCAACAATCTCCGTCCCCAGACGCGAAAAATACGTGCGCAAAACCTGTCGGTATTCCGGATGAAGCGAACCGGCCACAACCACCCGACCGTCGCGACCGTTCACCCGCATCGCCATAAACACCGCTTCACTGACCGCAGTACCGCCCTCGTACAAACTGGCGTTCGACACTTCCATTCCGCTCAGCTGCGAAATCAATGTCTGATACTCGTAGAATGCCTGCAACGTCCCCTGGCTTGCCTCCGCCTGATAAGGAGTATAGGCCGTGTAGAATTCACCCCGCGACGTCAGCTCATCCACCACCGCCGGAATGTAATGGTCATACACCCCACCACCCAGAAAACACACCCCGCCACCACCCACCTCACCCAACCGCCGCTGCAGATCCTGCTCCAGCTCAAGCTCAGACACCGCACCCGGCAATGCCAGCTCACGACCCAGCTGCAGCGATTCCGGGATCTGCTGAAACAACTCGTCCACCGAAGCAGCACCAATCGCTGCCAGCATCCGCTGCCGCTGCTCCGGAGTATCAAACAGATAGGCCACGCTTCAGCCCTCCCGACAGCCAAACACCCCACTCACCGCTCTTCGCTCACCACCCCTCACCGCACACTCCGCAGCTCGGGCTTCAGCCCGAGCACACCCCCTGCAAAACACACACACTGCCCTGCCACCAGCTGCTTCCGCTCAAAACAAAACGGCCCCGTGACCCTCGCAGCCGCAAAGCCCGAGCCACCTGAACCACAGCTTGCGCAGGCAGCCCGCACTACTCGCCGCAATGCTGCAAATACTGAGCACGACTGAGCAGCTGCTGCAGATCACCCGGAGCACTCATCCGCAACTTCACAATCCACGCACGCTCAAAGGGACTGTCACTCAGCAACTGCAGCTGATCCGGCAATCCCACATTCACCTCCAGCACCTCACCTGCCACCGGAGCATAAATGTCGCTGACCGCCTTCACACTCTCCACTTCACCCATCGCCTGACCAGGCAGGAAGACTTTTCCAACCTTCGGAAGCGACAGATACACAATGTCCGTCAACAGCCGCACCGCAAAGTCCGTTATCCCCACCGTCGCAATGTCGCCGGTGACAGAAACCCACTCATGAGTCTTTGCGTAACGCAGTGTCTCAGGATCCATGAATCCGCTCCGCTTCCTCACGCTCCAACTCGCCAATCCGCTGGACACGGCGAGCATGTCGGCCACCGTCAAATTCCGTCTTCAACCAGGTCCGCACCACCTGATCGGCCACCTGATCACTCAACTGATCCGCAGACAGACAGATCACGTTCGCGTCGTTGTGAGCACGGCTGTACTGCGCCGTCACGCTGTCCTGACACGTCACCGCTCGCACACCGGCAAACTTGTTCGCCGTGATGCACATCCCCAGACCCGTGCCACAAATCAAAATCCCGCGATCCACCGCACCCGTGGATACCTCGCGAGCAACCCGGGCGGCGTAGTCCGGATAGTCCACACTCTGAGCCTCAAAGGGGCCCAGATCGTGCACCTCAAAGTCCATCGACTGCAATAACTGAGCCAGCCTGGACTTCAAGGCCACTCCGCGATGGTCGCTGGCAATACCGATCTTCATGTCAGTGTCGTGTCTTTCCTGAAGAGCTCTTCAACCCACTGCCGCAGGTTCTGCCCAATCTGCAGAGCACAACGGCGATAATCGTCCACCGTCCCACCAAACGGATCGTGCACATCCCGACCATCACGATCCAGCAAATGAATCCGAGCACCCAAAGCAGGACAATCGTTCAACAGCAAATCCCGATGACGACCCGTTAAAGCCAACACCAGAGTCGACTGCTCAACCATCACACGATGCACACGCCGACTCAAATGCTCCGTCAGATCCAGCCCGTGCTCACGCATCACCTGAACCGCTTCAGGTGACGCTGGAAGGTTCTCCCAGGCACCAACGCCCGCAGAAAACACATCCAGACCACGCTCACGCAACTCACGGTCCGCACAACCCAGACGCTCAGAAACCAGCTTGCGAAACAGCATCTCGGCCATCGGACTGCGACACGTGTTGCCCGTACACACGAACAACACTCGCAATACGGATCCCTCAGGAGATCCCAAAGATGACTGAACACTGCTCACTTAACGCCCCAGTTGCTGCCTCTTGCTTCTGCGCACCACAAGCACTGAACTGCCAATAGCTTAGGCAGAAATGGGGGGAAACTCAAGTTTTCAGTCGTGTGTAGCACCAGTTAGGAGATGGAAATCCGGACGCACACCAGCACACCACTCACCCTTTCCAAATCATGCGAACCCGCAAAACGCGTTTTCCCACCCCTGAAAGGTGAAATGAGAAAAATCCGGAGCGTTTTTTGGCCATGTGACTTGAAACGGGCCGGCGATCTGTTCCCCGGGGCGGATCACACCCCGCCCGACGCAGACTCACCGAGAATCCGGCCAGCGCACACGCCACTCCAGCAGTCGCACCGCCGTCGGCTCCACAGACTCCTCCCGCTCACCATCACCCTGCCCCGTCAGCTGACTCAGCAGATGCACCTCACCACGCTCCCGCCACACACCAAAATCCACCAGCGGGTCCGCCTGACCCACACCACCCGTCAGCCCCCAGTACTCCCAGTCACCCCCCGCATAATCCCCCGTCACCGCCGCCACCACACCGCCACCCCACTCCTGATCCCGAAATAACACCACCGCTCGACGTGAACCCGCCGCCGAATCCAGCAATAACAGCGGACGCGATATCGGCGGACGCTTCGTACCACCTCCACGACGCTCGAAGTTCAACGTCCGCTCACCCACCTGCACCACCCGCCAACCCGACTCCCCCAAATACACCAAACGATACTGCGGCACCGCTCCCGCTTCTGCACCACGCCAGAACGTCGCGATCACCGGACGACCTGACCCGTCCACTGACATGCTCGTCTGATTCGCCAGCTCACTGCCCTGAGCAATTCGGCAGGCATACTCAGATCCCGCCGCCGTCATCGGTACCAGCAAACGAACGCCCGCCGAATTCGTCCACGTCACCCCACCATCCGCCGACCGCGCATAACACAAATCATGATTCGTCACGACATCCGGAGTCTCCCGCCAGACCCACGACAAATGAAGCACTCCACCGCCGTCCACACACGCCTGCCAGTAAGCATTCCGCTCGCCCTCACCATCAATCAGATTGCTCTGCACACGCTCCCACACCCCCGCACCACCACTCACAGACGGCCGATAACGATTCAGCACCAAATTGCCCGCACCCGCTGCCCCCTCACGGTAAAAAAACAACAAACCACCATCCGGCAGGCGGTAAAATTCCGGATACGTCACCCGCTCCTCGTCACGACCCACCATCACCTGCCGCTCGCCCGGTTCCAAACCACCCCCCGCAGACACCCGCACATACCGCAGCGGATGACCATGATGGTCCCACGACACATGCAGCTCGCCCGCTCCGTCAAAAGCCAGCGAGATCACATTATGAGCATCCGTGACCCGGCCCCGCAGCTCCGTCACCTGCACCCGCCAGCGATCCTCTCCCAAACGACGCTCACCCAGACACACTCGACCCGCACCGTCATACCAGCCCGCCACCTGACGATCACCCACACTGTCCACTGCACTGTGCCGAAAAATCGCCATGTTGACCTTGGTACGAGCCCACCCGGGGCCCAGCACACCCGCCTCACGCACCACCGCCTCACGCAACGCCCGCAATTCCTGCTGACCTCGCACCTCCGACACACTCAACACACAACAGCTCACACCCGCACACACACACCAAACCACACACAACCGCTCTCGCAGAAACCTGCCCACACAACACCACCGCTCTCTCACTTGTCACCCTCCAGCAAATCCCAAAACTCCTGCTCACTGGGATCCGACGGCCGCTGCACACCACGACCTCGCACCCCACCACCAGACGCACCACCAGCAGACGCACCACCAGCACCAGCGCTGCCGCCCCGCCGCGAACCGGACGGACGAGATCCCGAACGCCGCGGCAAACCCCCAGGCCCGGCTCCACACCCCGTACACCGACCACCCCGACCCAGCTCCGCTCCACACTTCTCACACAACAAAATCGGATGATCCGAAACACCCGCACCACCCCCGCCTCGACCCTCCATCGACTTCAGCAAATCCTGAAATACATCCAGCAAATCCTCGTCACCCGCCTTCGGCTCAGACTTCAGGGCCGCCTTCGGCTCAAGCTTCGGCTCGGGCTTCGGGGCCGCCCCGAGCTCCACTGCGGCACCGGTCGCCGACACCGACTTCAGCTCCGCCACAGGCTCCGCCGCGGCCACCCGAGACTCCTCAGGGACCACACCCCGCTGCAGATTGTCCGCCCGCAGAATCTCCACCTCCGCCAGCACTCCGCTGAGGGGCTCGCGAGCCGTCACGTGGACCCGCGCCTGATGGTCATAACTTAAAGTCACCTCGATCTCTGAACCCTCCGGCAAGTCCGCCGGTAAACCCGATACCGTACAGTCGCCCAGCACCGTCGGCGGCCGGTCGGAACCCGCCCCGCTCTCCACAATCCGCACATGCACCTTCCGCTGATTCGGCACCACCGTCCCAAAGACCGATGTCACAGAAGCCGGCAACGGACTGTTGGCCCCAATCAAATAATGCGGTACCCGCCGCCCCGTCTGCTCGTCACGCACTAATATGCCCAGCGATCGAGCACTCACGCTGCGCTGCTGCACCCGCCGCAATCGCTCCGATACCCGACGGTCATATACCGACTTCGCCTGCTGACGATTGGCCTGCAGCATCCCGGCATACAGCGCGGCCCCATGAGCAATCGACTGGTCAGGCGACAGGGATGTATTCAGAGTCCTCCCGCTGAGCTGCGACAGAAGCTCCTTCACCATCGGCATCCGCGAAGCCCCACCCGTCGTCAGCACCGTGTCAATCCGCGCCCAGCCAAAACGATTGTCCTTCAGAATCCGCTGCACCACCTGCCGACAACGCTCCAGCAACACACGACTCGACTGCTCAAACTCCCCACGCTCCACCTGCCACGTCTTCAGACGATTCTGATGACGCACCGTAATCGCCGCCCGCGCACGCACCGACAAACTGCGCTTCGCCTGCTCAGCCTCAAGCGACAAAAACTGCAGACTTTCAGGGGTCTCGCGAGGATCCACGCCGAACTGCGCTATAAAACGCTCGGCCGCCAGATTGACCAGCACTCGAGTCCAGTCGAGCCCCCCCAGTTCCAGATCCCCGTCCGATGCAATCACCTGCACCTCGTCCTGACGATATCGCACCACAGCCAGATCCAGAGTCCCCCCGCCAAGATCAAACACCAGAATCTGCTGCGCCTCCGAGAGCACCGAGAAATTCAGACCGTCACTGCCCAACACATGACACAACGCCGCCGCTACCGGCTCGTTGATCATCTCCACTCGCTCCAAACCCGCAGCACGACCCGCCTGCACCGTCGCCTCACGCTGAGCATCACTGAACTGAGCCGGCACGGTGATCACCGCCTCCGTGATCTCACCCAGCTGCTCCCGAGCCCCCTCAAGGAGCTTTCTCAGGATCAGCGCCGAAATCTGCACCGGTGAATAGCGGAAACCATGGATCTTCCAGAACTTGCCGTCCTCACCCATGTGCCGCTTCGCATGCTGAACCACCCGAGCCGGACTGGCGATCGCATTCCGCAACGCCTCAGTACCCACAATCACCTGCCCCTGATCGTCAAAGAAGACGACAGAAGGAGTCGACAATTCGCCTTCAGCATTCGTCAGCGTCACCGGCTGACCATGCTCGTTCAACTGCGCGATGCAGGAATACGTTGTCCCCAGATCGATGCCAATGGCACGTGTTTGCGACATATTCGCAAGCCCCCTGTCAGTGATGGCTGTTGTGTGGCCGGTTATCCTACTGAGAACCTGCCGGGAGGACATACTGAAAAGAGGACACCTGGCGAGAAAAGAGGGGGAAATGCTCACCCCGCAGTGCTCACCAGTGCAAAGTCTCACGCAGAGCCGCAAAGTGAAAAACACACCACAACTGCCAATTGAGAACTGAGAATTGAGAATTGAGAATTGAAAACTGGCAACCAATCCCCCCTCGCCCCCGCAGCCGGAGAGGGGTCGGGGGTGAGGGGGCAACACACCCTCATGCCCGCTGCCGCAACGCGCAGTCCTCGAATCAGGACTGTTCAACTCACGCGAAGACGCGAAGAAAAAACACACCGCAACTGAAAACTGCCAACTGAAAACTGCCAACTAATCCCCCCTCGCCCCCGCAGCGGGAGAGGGGTCGGGGGTGAGGGGGCAACCCCCCCGTGCTCGCTGCCCCGCGCTCATGCCCCGCTGCCCGCTGC
>Ga0209990_10002336_pt1 | contig 14969 bp, 9 predicted proteins | sample NOAtaG_6_FD_187304 | JGI IMG/M metagenome (GOLD analysis project Ga0209990, IMG submission 187304) | Freshwater lake microbial communities from Lake Erie, under a cyanobacterial bloom - NOAA_Erie_Diel5S_2200h metaG (SPAdes) (version 2) | ecosystem: Environmental > Aquatic > Freshwater > Lake ...
TGGGGCAAAGCGACCGTCTTTGAATGAAAAGTATTGAACCCCTTTGTAGTTTCCAGCGATAAGCTCATTGCTGGGATAGGTGCTGCTGGTGGGCATAAAGTTCCAAAATCCCGTTATTCCACTAATAGGGGTGGCTCGCGTATCGTCTACACGAAAAGCTCCCTCGTGATGTCCGAGTAAAATTTGATCATTGACCTCTTGTAGCGACCATACCTGTCCGGTGGTATTGCCGATTGGTAAAAAACGGCCTTGGCTAAAGCTGAGGTCTTGTTTGTCTTGTAGCGTGGTTACATACGCGCCATTCGAGGTGCCGATATATAATTTCCCATTCCGAATCAAGGTCGTGTATCCAGCGGCCTTTTGCTCACTAGGTAAGATCTGTTTGATGGCGCTGTTGAAAGCAATAAAATCGATGCCATTGTCAAGCCCCAGCCAAAGGTTGGCGTCTCGATCTGCGAATATGCTTAGCACATTATTGTTCTGTAACCCTTCTTTTGAGGAGAAATGTTGTACCAGGTTCGCCTGGTTATCTACTATATAGACCCCGCCATTACTTGTACCCATCGCAATTCTGTTGTCATCGATGCGTGTGGTACTGTAAATTCGGTCAGTTTTAAGTTGGCGTGCCAGTGGAGTGGAGAGTGGCTGCAGTAATTCTTTCTCTTGCCAGAACAAACCGTTTTTTTGCATGGCTACCATCAGGCGTCCCCCCAGCCCCGTTAGTAGTCCGGTCACCACATCGTTTGCGGGAAATGGGTTGCCGTTTTGTAACAAACGCCATGCATTGTTTTCAAACAACATCAAGCCTCTTGCCATGTCTTGCGCGTAAAGTCTATTGTTATTCAAACCCATGTATCCCCACTCGGTGGGGGCTTTGTATACGGCAAAGGCCTTTCCTGTGTAGCGAAGTATGGCCTGTGAGGTCCTGAACCATATTTCGTTTTGGAGACAGACAATGTCCCACACATCCCCAAATGACCGGTAGGCCGCTGGAATAAGGCTGGTAAGCGACCGGTAGCTAAGTCTGCCAGTCGGTCCTGCCGCAAAAAACCCCAGTTCGTCTTGCCCACCGACGTAGATACGTTGGTCGTTGCTAATAGACAGCGAGCGTGCAATCGTTCGGTTGGGCAGGGGGTATAAATTCCAAAATTGCCCGTCATAGCAAAGTAGACCCTCATTATTTGCTATATATATTATGCCATTACTATCTTGTTGTATATCCCAGTTTTGAAGACCCGCCGCATATATTTTTTTGGGATAATTAACAATATCGGGCAGGCCAATGGTGTTTTGGGCTTGCGGCCCCAATACGATTACTAAAAGGGCAATAGTAGTTAGCAGGAGCTTCATAGGTGATGTAATGTATAAATTTTATTGATGTGTTCTATTTTTTCTGGTGATGTAGCATTGATGTAATATAAAGCCATTGATAATCAAATATTTAATATTTAAGATGTAGTATTGAAGAGGCAAATTAATAGCATAGGGTGTTGATTCTACATATCATTGCACCGTCATTTTCTCACTTTTTAACGAGTTGCTAAATCCTGCTGTATGAAAAAAAAGCACGTTCTTCTGTGCCTGCTAGCCATGGTTTTCGGATTTTTTTTGGAGCTCCATGCGCAAGGCATCACTATCTCTGGTAAAGTTGCCCGACAGTCTTCGGGCGAGGCCCTTTCGGGGGTGAGTATCAGCGTAAAAGGTAAGTCAGCCACTACCCAAACCGATGCGATGGGCATGTTTAGGCTCTCTGGTCTCTCTAAAGGGGATCAATTGGTGTTTAGTTACACTGGCACCAAAACGACTGAAATTACTGTCGGTTCGGCTACCTTCCTCTCCATACAATTAGAGGAGTTAGCTACCGCCACGCTTTCTGATGTGGTCGTACTCGGCTATGGAACCCAAAAGGTGACCAAGGTTTCGGGTGCTATTTCTACCATTAAAGGCGCTGACATTGACAAGCTCAGACCAGTGCGTACAGAAGAGGCGTTGCAAGGAAGAGCCTCTGGTGTTAATGTTATCCAAGGGGGCTCTCCCGGTTCTAAGCCTACCGTTTTGATCCGTGGTATTCCTTCTTACTCTGGTACCGATCCGGTTGTTATTATAGACGGAGTGCCTCAAACACTCACCGACCTCAATGCGATCAACGCATCTGAGATCGAATCGATCAACGTATTAAAAGATGCCGCTACCACGGCTATATATGGTGTAAAAGGTGGAAACGGTGTAATTGTGGTAACGACACGTTCGGGGCGCAAGAACCAGAAGACGGAGATCTCTGTCAATACGAACTATGGAATGCAAGAAGTAGCCAACACCGTTGGGGTGCTTAATGCAACTGAATATGCTGCCATGGTCAATGAAGGAAGCACGGTAGCCGGCGGGCCAGTTATTTTCCCGAACCTGTCTACAGTGGGGGTGGGCACCAATTGGCAAGACCAGATCTTTAAGCAGGCTACTTTGCAAACACACAGTATTTCGGCCCGAGGCGGTAGCGAGAATATTACCTATTTTTTGTCGGGCGGTTTTCTTAGCCAGGGAGGAATAGTAGGGGGTGATGATAAGTCGTTGTTCCGTAGGGGCAACCTGACCGCCAACCTAGACATCGACCTGAGCCGTAAGGTCAAGTTGTTGCTCAATACCACTGCAGTGGTGCTTGATGGAAAGGGGATACAGGAAAATTCCTTCAACTCGGTGATCGGCAGCGCCCTCAATTTTGATCCTACCGTTCCTGTCCTCAACACCGTTCCCAACACCGTTGGACAATTCGGATTCAGTAATCTTATTCTCTCCGAGATCTTCAATCCCGTTACCAAATTAGAGAACACCTATAATAAGAATACCGGTTCTAAGCTATATGGTAAATTCGAGATGCAGTATAGCCCTATCAAACAGCTGCGTTTTACTAGCCGTTTTGGTTACACCAAATATGATGGAAACGCCAAAAGTTTTACACCGCTGGTATTCTATGGCCCCAACAACGTAGATAATTCCATGAATGCAGACGGCTCTGCCGTGCTGGGCAGAAACAACAGTGTTTCTCACGAAAAGGTGAGCAATTTCAATTACACGTGGGAATCTTTTGCCAACTACGATTTTAGTATTGGCGATGACCACAATTTCGAAACTGTCGCAGGGTTATCGGTTGCCAAGGTTTCCGGAAACACGGCCGGTGCTTCTCGTCAGGATGTTCCTTTCAATTCTTGGGAGTTCGCCGACTTTACGGCTGCGGTAGGTAATAATAATGCCACTAATTCGAATGCGCTCAGCGGGTATTACTACCAGTACTTTCGCCGCAATCTCTCCTCTTTCTTGCGCTTCAACTACGATTATCAAGAAAAATACCTCGCCTCTTTGACCGCCCGCCGCGATGGATCGTATGCTTTTGGAAGGGAGAACAAAAACGCCAATTTCCTTTCCGGCTCTGTGGGTTGGGTCGTAAGTCGTGAAAAGTTCTTTAAGGCCGATTTTATCAATTATTTAAAGGTCAGAGGTAGCTATGGTACCATCGGAAACGAGAACGTTGATCCGCAGTACGTCGGTATCATTACCGGAGGTCCCAGTTATGGTCCTACGGCCAATAGTAACGGTTATAACTTCTCCAACGTGTTTTACCCTGGTTCAACCGTAGGTTCAGCTGCCAATGATGCGCTTCGTTGGGAAAAGCAGACGCAAGCCAACGTTGGTTTCGAGATGACCATTTTCAATAACCGCGTTAGCCTTACCGCCGATCTGTTTCAAAAAGAGGTGGATGGTCTGCTCTTTACGCCGTCTGCTTCTTTATACCTGGGCACAGTGCCCATTCCTACTGCTAATATTGGAGCTACCCGCAGTACCGGTTACGAGATCTCTTTGGGTTATAGTTCACTGCCCGGAAAAAAACTCAGGGTCAACACTAATGTCAACTTTACAGCTGCTAAGAACGAAGTGACGGCCACCAACTCTGACGGCACTGCCAAGATCTTTGGAGGATATTATTTCAATGGACAAAACCAGAGCGTAACGGTTTTCGAAAGAGGCCAAACGCCAGGGTATTTTTATGGACACAGAGCCATCGGCATCTTTCAAAATGCGGCTGAGATCGCCGGGGCTCCCTCACAGGCCGGCGCAGTTCCTGGAGATATTCGCTATGCCGACATGGATGGAAACGGTGTTATTGATGCCAACGATAAAACAAAGATCGGCGATCCGTTCCCGGACTTTACCATTGGCTGGAACCTGAATCTCGAATACAAGAACATCGATCTCACCGCCTTTACGTATGCATCAATCGGCAATGATGTGTATAGCGCTTGGGAAAGAAACGGTAACTATACGAATCGCAGCCGAATGACCCTGGCCCGTTGGACCGGTGAGGGGACTACCAATGACCCCCGCTACCCTCGTTACAGCTTTACTGATGCTAATAGCAATATTCGTGTTTCGGATCGCTATGTGCAGGATGGTTCCTTTATCAAACTCAAGAATATCCAGTTAGGATATACCCTGCCTGCCACATCGCTTAAGAACGTATGTAAGAGCCTGCGTGTTTACTTGCAAGTAAGAAATGCACTTACGCTGACCAAATTCACAGGTCTCGATCCGGAAATTGCTGGCGGTATCATGGATACCGGTATCGATCGTGGCGCTTATCCCCAGGCCCGTTCATTCTCTTTTGGACTAGACATCAAACTATAAACCCGAAAACGATTTAGTTTATGAAAAAGCAATTCATTTATGTGTTGAGTCTGGTCACGCTGCTCACCGGATTCACCGGTTGTACCAAGTGGACCGATTACAACCCCAGAGAAGATTTCCGTATTACCGAAATGGATTATCTGCAATCGGAGTCCGACTACCGGACCATGGCCGTGAGTGTGTATACACCACTGCAGTGGTTAACCCATGCGCCTATGATCGGCGATATCGCTACCAACGATGCTAACAGCGGTGGTGAGAATGCCTCTGATGTGCTCTCCTTTCAGCAGATCGATGATTTTACGCATACGCCTGTCAATGCCATCTTAACAGAGCTGTGGCAAGCGGCCTACGAAGGAATCAATCGCGCTAACTACATGCATCAGTACAAATCGCTTAATCCTGCTGGAAAGGCGGTCAATTTTGCGGGCAAGGATGCATTGTATGGCGAAGTCTATTTCTTGCGTGCCTACTATTATTTTCATCTGGTGCGTTTCTTTGGTGACGTACCCCTTTTCGTAGATCGCCGCCTCTCACTTAGCGATTCCAGAAAATTGCAACGCTCGCCGAAGGCAGAGGTATATGCACAGATCGAACGCGATCTGGCAGCGGCCATTACCGCATTGCCTGCCACACAAGTGATGAAAGGGCGTATCACCAAATATGCGGCACAGGCCTTACTAGGCAAGGTGTTGCTTTATCAAAATAAGTTTGATGCAGCCGCTACTACGCTGGACGCTGTCATTACATCGAATGCCTTTTCGCTTCCATCAGATTTTGGTTCAGTTTTTCTCGCTTCGGGAGAAAATGGTCCCGAGTCTATTTTCGAGATCCAATACTCTAACAACTCTCCTTACTATAATTGGGGAGGCAGTAACCGCGGCCAGGGTAATTTGGCCGTACAAATGTGCGGTGTACGCGGCTTAAATGGAAATGCCTCTATGCCCTATGCCAGCGGATGGAGCTTTAATCTGCCCACTACCTCTTTGGCCAATGCCTTTACGGCCGGAGACAGAAGAAAGGCTGTTACTATCTTGGAGATAGAGGCATACAAGCAGGCTAATCCCGGAATGGGGATCACCTATCAGGTAGCTCCCTATAAGAATACTGGCATGTACAATCAAAAATATCATCCTCGCAAAGGCGAAACCTCAGGCCAAGTGGAGTTGAACTATCTCAATAATTATAGGGCTATTCGTTATGCCGATGTTTTGCTGATGGCTGCCGAAGCCTTCAATCGTTCTAGCACCGCTAACGATGCAAAGGCGCAACAATATCTCAATTTGGTTCGTGCCAGGGCCTTTGGAAATACGCAGAACAATATTTCTGCTACCGGTACCGCTCTGCGTCAAGCGATTTGGGATGAAAGACGTTTAGAATTGGCAATGGAAGGAGATCGTTTCTTCGATCTGGTACGCACCGGTCAGGCAGCCTCAAGGATCACTGGATTTGTGGCTGGCAAGCACGAGGTCTTCCCCATTCCACAGCCCGAGATCGATATCTCTGCGCTCACGCAAAATTCAGGTTATTAATCTTACATCCAATAAATAGAAATGTATGAAATACATCCTCACCCTCAGCATCCTGTTAGCGACACTGGCTGGATGTCAAAAAGAAAAATTCGAGGACGTCTCCTTTGCCGCCAATGGTAAGGCTCCCGATTCGTTGTCGGTACTTTTTGAGATCACCCAAGATAATACCGGACTGGTAACCATCACTCCCAATGGAGTCGGTGCTATCAGCTACGATGTGTATTATGGTCACGGATCTACGACACCCGTTAAGGTAGCTGCCGGAAAGAACACTACGCATATCTATCCTGAAGGAGTGTACAATGTAAAGCTGGTGGGCTATTCCGTCAATGGTAAGATGACCGAGATGACCAAGCAGTTAACGGTAGCATTTAGGGCACCCGAAAACCTGCAGGTTACGGCGACCATAGATCCAGCCAATAACTACAAGGTCAATGTATCGGCTACTGCTCTTTACGAGACCAACTTTAGGGTATTTTTCGGAGCCAGTCCTAACGAAACGCCAGTCACCTTCTTGGAGGGGCAAACCGTTAGTTACACCTATGCTGCTACCGGCACTTATAATATTCGTGTCGTAGCACAAAGTGGAGGAGCCGCAACCAGTCAGCAAATCGTTCCGATCACCATCGTGGACCCCATTTTATTGCCCCTTACGTTCGAATCACCCACTATCAACTACAACTGGTTCAATTTTGATGGCGGTAACGTAACCGTTATCAATAATCCGCAGGCTACTGGTATCAATACCAGTAGCAAGGTAGCCCGTATGGTAAAAAATGCCGGTCAACCTTGGGGTGGTAGTTTTCTGACCCTAAGCTCCAATATCGATTTTAGTGCGAACAAGATCTTTAGGATGAAGGTCTTCTCTCCTCGCGTAGGGGCCAAAGTATTGCTCAAAGTAGAGAATAGCGCCAATGGAGCTATCAACTTCGAAAAAGAGGTACTGACTACCGTGGCCAATGCGTGGGAAGATTTGGTCTTTGATTATCGCACCATCAATGCTTCGCAGAATTACAACCGTATCGTTGTTATTTTCGACAATGGTACAATGGGTGATGGATCTGCCAACTTTACTTTCTTGATGGATGATATTCGTTTGGTCAACACGCTGCCTTTGAGCTTGCCGCTTGACTTTGAATCAACCTCTACCAACTTCAATTGGTTCGATTTTGACGGCGGAAATGCCACCGTGGTTCCAAACCCTCAGATCAATGGAATCAATACCAGCAGCAGAGTCGGTCGTATGATCAAGAATGCAGGTCAGCCCTGGGGCGGAAGTTTTCTTACGCTCAGTCAGCCTATGGATTTTAGCGTTAACAAAGTTTTCCGGATGAAGGTATTCTCTCCACGTGTGGGAGCCAAAGTACTGTTGAAAGTAGAGAACTCCACCAATAGCAACATCAATTTCGAAAAAGAGGTTACTACCTCTATCGCAAATGCATGGGAAGACCTGGTTTTTGATTACAGTGGAATCAATGCTGCCAATGTGTACGACCGAATAGTGCTCATCTTCGAATTGGGAACCCCCGGTGATGGCTCAGCCAATTTTACCTTTCTGTTCGATGATATTCGTTTGACCAACACATTCCCCGTCGCGATCCCCCTCAACTTTGAATATCCGGTTACATACGGTTGGTTCGATTTTGACGGTGGCAACGTAACCGTAATCAATAATCCACAGTCCGGAGGTATTAACACCAGTGCCAAGGTTGCCAGGATGATCAAGAATCCCGGTCAACCCTGGGGAGGAAGCTTCCTGACCTTATCTCAGCCTATCAATTTCTCTATCTCTCGCACCTTTAAGATGAAAGTATTTTCTCCTCGTGCAGGAGCAAGGGTGTTACTCAAGGTAGAGAACTCGTCTAATCCTGCACAAAATTATGAGCGAGAAGTGGCCACTACCGTGGCTGGTGGTTGGGAAGAGCTCACCTTCGATTATAGCGCCATCAATACATCCAATGTGTATGATCGGGTCGTTCTTATTTTCGAATTAGGCACTCCCGGAGACGGATCGGCCAACTTTACTTTCCTCTTCGATGATCTCAGACTTCATTAATCATTTAAATAACCTGACATATGCTTACCATCAATAAAATACTTACAGCCGCCGTACTCTTGATTACGTTGTCGGCTTGCGAAAAGCAGTCCTACTCTTTTGGGGACCTTAAAGCGCCCACTGATCTTTCGCTGACCACTGTGGTGGCTGGCGTAGATGCCGCTAATCCGGGTGGTAATGGCACCGGTAATGTGCAAATTACGGTCAATGCAAAAGGCGCACTGTCGTACGTAATTGATTTTGGTGACGGCCAGCAACGCGTAGTTCCTACCGGTTCCCTCACCTACAAGTATGGTATTCCCGGAACATCCGATTATACGATCACCGTCAATGCTATTGGAACCGGGGGCAGTATCTCGACCATCAGTAAAAGGATAAGAGTGTTCGTGGCCTTTCAAATTCCTGCTACTATCCTGAATGCGTTAACAGGAACCTCTTCGCGTGTCTGGGTAACCGATAGGGATGCCCCCGGACATTTTGGAGTGGGTCCCAGCGATGCTTTCGCTCCCATTTGGTATTCGGCAGGTCCCAATACACGTGAGGCTTGTGCCTACGATGATGAGATCACCTTTAGTAGAGATGCCGCTAATCGAGTCTCAATGCGAGTCGATAACAAGGGGGCGTCTTTTTCTATCGGAGCATCTAGCGCCTTCTATGGGTTCAGCGGAGGAGACAATTGCTTTACCATCAACCCGGGCGGTCTTAAGTCGCTCATATTTCAGGATGCTACCTCCACTTCTACGCCGGCACAGTCTACCCGTATCCAATTTACAGTACCTGGTAACGGGATCATTAATTTTGGGACCGGTGGAACCGTCTACGAGATACTCGAGATCACAGCCACCACCATGCATATCCGCAATATTGGAACAGATGGTAACTCATGGTATCAAAAGTTAAAAGTGAAGCCGTAAGAAGTTATGCGTTTTGTGATATGGTGCTTGTGGGGGAGTTTATGGCTCGTGGCCTGTGGCGATAAAAAGCCGCCGCCTAATGATACGGCTCCGACCAATGTTACCCTTACTGCACAAGTCAGTAGCGACAACAGTGGTACGGTAGCCTTTACGGCCACAGCTACCAATGCTGTCAGCTTTGACTTTGATTTTGGGAATGGCATTTTTGCTACCTCCGTTACTGGGTCTACCACCTATCGTTATCCTGCCTCAGGAACCTACCAGGTAAATGTAATTGCCAAAAGCGCTGGTGGGTTAACGGCTTCCAAGTCTACTACTATTACGGTAACAGTAGCCCAATCTCTTATTTGGTCCGATGAATTCAATACGCCTGGTGCGCCCGATCCATCCAAGTGGGGGTACGATCTTGGTGCAGGAGGCTGGGGCAATAATGAACTGCAGCATTACACCAATCGTTTGGACAATGCTGTTGTTTCGGCCGGCACGCTCAAGATCATCGCCAAGCGCGAAAATTTTAGTGGCAGCGCCTTTACATCCGCTCGATTATTATCTCGCTCCAAGTTCTCTTTTAAGTATGGCAAGGTGGAGATATCCGCTAAGTTACCGGCCGGTGCAGGCACTTGGCCTGCTACATGGATGTTAGGTGATAATTTTCTGACAGCAGGCTGGCCCGCGTGTGGTGAAATAGATATCATGGAGCATCGGGGTAATGATCCTAATCGAATTCATGGCACCATTCATTACACGGGTAATTCCGGAGCAAATGGAATTGGAGCTACGACCCTAATTCAGAATGCTACTACCGAGTTTCATAAGTACACCTGTGAGTGGACGGCGCAGTTCATTCGGATGTCGGTAGATGATAGAACCTACTTTACCATTGCAAATGGCGCCAACCTTCCATTCAATCAGCCCTTCTTTCTGCTTCTAAATGTTGCGATGGGAGGAAATTTTGGTGGAACGGTAGACCCCGCTTTTTCTTCGGGAACCATGGAGATCGATTATGTGCGCGTGTATCAGTAAATGAATTTTATGAGAGTAAGCGGTGTTTCTTTCCTCTATACGTTTTTAATAGTGCTGTTGGGTTCTCCTTTTTACCTTTCGGCGCAGAGCGGTCGCTATAAAAAGCTCGTTTGGTCAGATGAATTCAATTACACAGGGCTCCCTGATTCAACCAAGTGGGGATATGACAAGGCAAGAGGATGCCCAGAGTTATGTGGATGGGGCAACAATGAGTGGCAGTATTACACCTGGAGCCGAAAAGAAAATGCTCGTGTCGAGGGTGGGCACCTGGTAATTGAGGCGCGTAAAGAGGCCTTTGGCGATGCAAAATTTACATCGGCCAGATTGGTGACTCGCAATAAAGGAGATTGGAAGTACGGGCGGATTGAGGTTAGGGCACAGCTTCCCGATGGAATGGGACTATGGCCGGCTATTTGGATGCTACCTACCGAGAAAAAGTATGGCAACTGGCCCAAAAGCGGGGAGATCGATATTGCGGAGACGGTGGGCTATACGCCAGATTCGGTGTACCAGACCATTCATACCGGAGCCTATAATGGCATGTTGGGTACACAGAAAGGTTCGTTGATCCCTGTAAAGAATATACATAACTCATTTCACACCTACTCGATCGAGTGGACTTCGGAGTCCATTGTTTTTATGATCGATGGGGCCGCTCATCAGGTGTTCAACAGTACTCCTGAGAACACAGACAAATGGCCTTTCGATCAAGTGTTTCATCTAGTGCTCAATGTAGCCGTAGGAGGCGACTTTGGTGGCAAAAAGGGTGTAGATGACAGTGTGTTCCCTCGTCAAATGAAAGTGGACTACGTCCGCGTCTATCAGTAATTTTTATTAATTCTTTTTCATGCTTTCTCGCCAGCGTAAGTTTTTATTTTTCTTTTTGTGCTTCATGGTCGTTCAGGGCCTAAGTGCGCAACAAATTTTATCGGATTCCATAGAGAGAGCTATCGATCGTCTTTTGTTAAAGATGACGTTGGAGGAGAAGGTCGGACAGATGAATCAATACAATGGTTTTTGGGATGTGACCGGTCCTGCACCGCAAGCGGGTGCCGATAAATTCAAGTACGATCATTTTAAGCAAGGCCTGGTTGGGTCGGTACTCAATGTCAGGGGTGTTAATCAAGTTCGAAAATTACAGGAGTTGGTCGTCAATGAATCAAGATTGGGTATTCCGCTGCTATTTGGATTCGATGCGGTGCATGGCTATAATACCGTATTACCCATTCCGCTGGCCGAAGCAGCAAGTTGGGATTTGCCAGCCATTGAACGTTCTGCTCGTGTTGCCGCTACCGAGGCCGCTTCTTCAGGAATCAATTGGACTTTTGCGCCCATGGTCGATATTTCACGAGATGCTCGTTGGGGTCGCGTTATGGAAGGGGCTGGCGAGGATCCCTACCTTGGATCGCAGATAGCCGTTGCACGTGTCAAAGGTTTTCAGGGCAACGATCTCTCATCTCCCTTTTCTGTATTGGCCACCGCCAAACATTTTGCCGGTTATGGTTTTGCGGAGGGTGGTCGCGATTATAATACGGTCGATGTTAGTGCCCTTACGCTGCACAACGTTATTCTGCCCCCTTTTAACGCAGCTGTTAAGGCAGGGGTAGCCTCTGTTATGAATTCTTTCAATATCCTCAACGGAATTCCTGCAACGGCCAATCACTACCTGGTACAAGATATTCTTAAAAAGAACTGGAAGTTTAACGGGGTTGTAGTATCAGATTGGGGATCGGGCGTTGAAATGATCGATCATGGTTTTGCAGAGAATCTAAGCCAGGTAGCCTCTTTGGCGGCCAATGCCGGCTCGGATGTAGATATGGAGAGCTATGCCTACGTCAATCACTTGAAAGAAGAGGTACGCAAGGGAACTGTTTCGCTCGCTACCATAGATCAATCGGTCCGTCGTGTCTTACGCTTAAAGTACCTGCTTGGTCTTTTTAAGGATCCTTACAAATATTGTGACACCACGCGAGAGAAAGTATATGCCATGCATCCCGAGCATACGCAGGTGGCGAGAGACATGGCGAGGCGCTCCATGGTTTTGCTAAGAAATGAGAATAATGTGTTGCCGCTACAGCCACAGAAAAAAAAGATTGCCGTAATCGGTTCGCTGGCTGCCGATAAGAACAGTCCGCTCGGCAATTGGCGACTGGCGGCAAAAGATAGTAGTGCGGTATCGCTGCTCGAGGGATTCGATGCAGCGGGTATTTCTTATCGGTACGCTCCCGGCGTTAAGTTGGTAACGGAAGGCCCCGTTCATTTTGTTCAAGAGCTGGCCATCAACAATCATGACACCAGCGGTATTGGCTATGCTGTGGATATTGCTAAAGACGCTGATATAGTAGTGATGATGCTGGGAGAACATGGGCTGCAATCAGGAGAGGGCAGAAGCAGGGCACAGCTTGATCTGCCTGGTCTTCAGCAGCAATTACTCGAAGCTGTATACGCAGTCAATCCCAACATCGTCTTAGTACTCACTACAGGTCGTCCCTTGGCGATTACTTGGGCCGCTGAGCACATTCCTGCTATCTTATTGGCTTGGCAGCCTGGTTCACAAAGTGGTCATGCCATTACCGATGTGCTATTGGGCCAGTACAATCCCTCCGGAAAACTTCCTATGACGTTTCCGCGCAGCGACAGACAACTTCCTATTTATTACAATCAGTTTTCTACGGGTCGTCCCGGCCCTAAGAAAGAGGTTTTTTGGTCTCATTACATAGATGAATCGCATGCCCCTTTATATGAGTTCGGTTACGGAAAGAGCTACACTCAATTTAGCTATTCGGACCTTCAACTTTCACAACGCGCCGATACGGTCCTTGTCAGTGTAAAGCTGACCAATACAGGGTCGCTACACGGCGAAGAGGTTGCCCAGCTTTATATTCACGATCGGGTATCCTCTTTGGTTCGTCCTATTCGGGAGTTGAAGGGATTTAAAAAAGTAAGACTTGATTCAGGGGCCAGCACCGTAGTCAGTTTCGAGTTGCCGACCTCCCTTTTAGGGTATTATGATGGCGAGGGTAAATTACTCCTTGAGCCTGGCTGGTTCGATATTTACGTGGGTGGCAGTTCGGCTGCTACGCTTTCGGCGGGGTTTCTTTATTCAAAGTAGTAAACTCCACGAGTATTGGTTTAATAAAGGGTAGGGTTTATTTCAGGCCTTACCTGATCTTGAGTCCCCTTTCTATATTGATCGCATTGGCGTAATTGATTTTTATCATTGCTTGAAGTAGGCGAGTAGATTACTTTGGCCTATGGACTCAAAGAGAGCAGAGCGGCTGGCTAGTTTGGATGTGCGTCGAATTCAGTCGCTCTCCGATTCGGTTTTCGCCATCGTTATAACGATTCTGGCCTTTACGTTGGTGGTACCGGCAGGCGAGAATGATGAAGGGCTCAAGCGATTTTTATGGGACCAGATCTTGCCTAAACTGTTTATCTTTTTTTTAGGCTTTGTTATTCTCGGCGCTTATTGGGTCGACACACATTACAACCACCATCATATTTTGAAGGTAGATAAAACGAGTATTTGGTTGAATATAATTTTTTTAATGTTCATTTGTCTGATTCCTTTTTCGTCGGGATTTTTAGCCAATTACCTTTATAGTTCAATTAGCGTAATCATTTACAGTATCAATTTAATCTTGGTTAGTTTTTGGCATTTAATAATGTTGATCTATTCGTGGCGCAGAAGGTATATTCAGCCCTACGTAGATAAAAAGCTGTATCGAAATATGCAGTGGAGAATCATTTTGCCGATTCTAATTTATCTGTGTATTATTCCTATCTCATTATTTAGAACTCCGTGGGTAGTGTATCTATTCTTGCTTCCTTTGGGTTTTCAGATATTTTTCGGTCGCTCCAGAAAAGAGGTTGTCTGATAAGAGCCTGATACAAATTGTAGATGGTGTCAGTACTATTTATCTTCTTCTTTAAGGCTACTGCTTTTTTATAAAACAACCTTTAATTCTAAACAGGTTTGTTGCCTGTTTATTCTTTCCATTCAATGGGGATGACTACCTCATTCTTTCGTCCTATAAATTCGTATGGTGCATTATACCCTAGAAAGGTTGGGTTGCCAATGATCTTTATTCCTCTTTTTTTGAGGCCTTGTGAAAGTTGTTCTGCGTATTGCTTGATCTTTTGGTCATTGGCGTATCCGCCAAACTCTATGGCGGCCATATAGGCTGCCGGACTTTCATGTAATTCTACACGACCGTCTGCCGGGCGCGGCAATTCGTCAAGTGTATATTTCGAAGGCATAACAAAGCTCATCGAAGATTCCTTATCGTTGATATCCATACGAACAGGAGCTGTCATGGCGATTTTTGCGGAGGATTCGTTATTGCCGAATATATATCCTGCTATTTTTCGGAACCCACTGCTAGATAGGTCCTGGTAGGATTTTGCCGGTGATTTTGTAGTGGCAAATATGGCCGGAGGGTAAAAACGGATCTCGAAGTCCTGTTCTTTTTTAACGACCCGATATTTTTGTTTTTCAATTCGTGTTTTTGAAAATGACATCAGAAGTGGTATCGCGATGAGCATGATTATGATGAGTAAGAATGCGGGCTTCATTGAAACTTGCTTTACCTACCAACAATTAAATCGCGCATGTGTTTAGTTTCTGCTGATTGTTTTTCATCAAGTAGGTAGATATCTTGGAAGTGTTGTAGTCCCGACAGGAATCGAACCTGTATCAAAAGTTTAGGAAACTTCTATTCTATCCATTGAACTACGGGACCGGACGCATACGGCTTTCTTGTTTCG
>Ga0209990_10002337_pt1 | contig 14968 bp, 13 predicted proteins | sample NOAtaG_6_FD_187304 | JGI IMG/M metagenome (GOLD analysis project Ga0209990, IMG submission 187304) | Freshwater lake microbial communities from Lake Erie, under a cyanobacterial bloom - NOAA_Erie_Diel5S_2200h metaG (SPAdes) (version 2) | ecosystem: Environmental > Aquatic > Freshwater > Lake ...
TGACCATCGACGCGGCCGGGCTGACGCTCAAGAGCGGCAACGCCTGCATCCTGCGCGGCGGCTCCGAGGCGATCGAGTGCAACACGCTGCTGGCGCAGCTCGCGGCCGAGGGACTGGTCGCCGCCGGTCTGCCCGCCGAGGGCGTGCAGCTGGTGGCCACCACCGACCGCGCGGCGGTCGGGGCCCTGATCGCCATGCCGCAGCACGTCGACATCATCGTGCCGCGCGGCGGCAAGGGGTTGATCGAGCGGCTGATGCGCGAAAGCAAGGTGCCGATGATCAAGCACCTGGACGGCATCTGCCACGTCTACGTCGACGGCGCTGCCGATGTGGAGATGGCGGTCCGCATCGCCGACAACGCCAAGACGCAGCGCTACGGCGTGTGCAACGCGATGGAAACGCTGCTCGTGGCGCAGCCGATCGCCGAGGCCGTGCTGCCGTCGCTGGGCCGCATCTACGCCGACAAGGGGGTGGAGCTGCGCGGCTGCCCGGCGACCGTGGCGCTGCTGCGCGCCGCCGGGGTCGACTGCGTGGCGGCCACCGAAGACGACTGGTCGACCGAGTACCTGGGGCCGATTCTGTCGGTGCGCGTGCTGTCGGGCCTCGAGGAGGCCATCGAGCACATCAACCGCTACGGCAGCCGCCACACCGACGCCATCGTGACCAACGACCACCACGCCGCGATGCGCTTCCTGCGCGAGGTCGACTCCGCCAGCGTGATGGTCAACGCTTCGACGCGGTTTGCCGACGGCTTCGAGTACGGCCTGGGCGCCGAGATCGGCATCTCCAACGACAAGCTGCACGCGCGCGGGCCGGTCGGGCTCGAAGGGCTGACCTCGCTGAAGTACGTGGTCTTCGGCGCCGGCGAAGTACGCAACTGACCACCGCCGCGTGCCGCCCATGGGCTACAACGTCGTCAAGGCCCTGCACATCATCTTCGTGACGAGCTGGTTCGCGGGCCTTTTTTACCTGCCGCGCATCTACGTCAACCTCGCCATGGTGCCGGCCGACAGCGCCGCCGAGCGTGCGCGCCTGCTGCTGATGGCGCGCAAGCTGTACCGCTTCATGACGCCTCTGGGCGTGCTGGCGCTCGTCTTCGGCCTGTGGCTGTGGCTGGGCTACGGCGTCGGCGGCGGCTGGATGCACGCCAAGCTCGTGCTGGTGCTGGCGCTGGTGGCCTACCACCTGTACTGCGGCGCCCTGCTGCGACAGTTTGCGGCAGGCAGCGGGCCGGCGCTGACCCGCTCGCACGTCTGGTACCGCTGGTTCAACGAGGCGCCGGTGCTGCTGCTGTTCGCGGTGGTGTTCCTGGTCGTGCTCAAGCCGTTCCAGTGAGCGCGCACCCGGCCCAGCGCTTCTTCGCCATCGCCCCGCGCGGGCTGGAGGCGCTGCTGGCGCAAGAGCTGACAGCGCTCGGCGCCACCACCGTCCGGCCCGAACTGGGCGGCGTGGCCTTTGCCGGCCCGCTCGCGGCCGGCTATGCGGCCAATCTGCACTCGCGGCTGGCCAGCCGCATCCTGTGGCAGGTGGCGCAGGCCCCCTACCGCAGCGAGGACGACCTGTACGCGGCCGCCCACGCGCTGGCCTGGGAAGAGCACCTGGGGCCGCACCAGACGCTGCGCATCGACATCAGCGCGGTGCGCTCGCCGCTGCGCTCGCTCGAGTTTGCGCTGCTGCGGGTCAAGGACGCCATCGTCGATCGCCTGCGGGACAAGACCGGGCGCCGCCCCGACATCGACCGGGTGCGGCCCGACGTGCGGGTGTTCGCCTTCCTCGACGCCGCCCAGCTCACGCTCTATCTCGACCTGTCCGGCGAGGCGCTGTTCAAGCGCGGCTGGCGGCGCGACAAGGGCGAGGCGCCGCTCAAGGAGAACCTGGCCGCGGGCCTGCTGCAACTGGCCGGCTGGACGCCACGGCACCCGCTGCTCGACCCGTTCTGCGGCAGCGGCACGCTGCTGATCGAGGCCGCGCTGATGGCCACGCGGCGCGCGCCCGGGCTGGACCGCCCCTTCGGCCTGCAGCGGCTGCGCAGTTTCGACCGCGCGCTGTGGCAGCGCCTGCACGAGGACGCGCTGGCGGCGGTGCAGCCCGACGCCGAGGTGCTGCTGGCCGGCAGCGACATTTCCACCCGCGTGCTCGACACCGCGCGCGAGAACACCCGCCGCGCCGGGGTGGGTGGCCTGCTCGACGATGCGCGCCTGGTCTTCACCGCGCGCGACGCCCGCGGCGCCGAGCCGCTGCAGATCGTGCCGCCCTTTGCGCAGGGCATGCTGGTGAGCAACCCGCCCTACGGCGAGCAGAGCAGTCCGAGGTCGGCGAGCGTGCCGGCCCTGATGCGCGACGTGGGCGACCGGCTGAAGGCCGCATTTTCCGGCTGGCAGGTGTGGCTCCTCACCAGCGACCGCGACCTGCCGCGGCAACTTCGCCTGGCCGAAAGCCGCAAGCCGGTCCTGTACAACGGAGCGCTCGAGTGCCGCTTCTTCCGCTTCGACGTGGTGAGCGGGCAGTACCGGCCACGCAGCAGTGACGCCGGCGCCGGCGCGACAGCGCGCGGTATCGGCTAAGCGAGCGCTCTTTCGATGTCCTTGGCAATGTCCGCCGGCGCCGTGTTCGGCGCGTAGCGGTCGATCACCTTGCCGTCCTTGCCGACGAGGAACTTGGTGAAGTTCCACTTGATCGCCTCGGAACCCAGCAGGCCCGGCGCTTCCTTCTTCAGGTGGGCAAACAGCGGATGCGCCTGGGCGCCGTTGACGTCGACCTTGCCGAACAGCGGAAAAGTGACGCCGTAGTTGATCTCGCAGAACTCGGAGATCTCACTCTCCGGGCCGGGCTCCTGCGCGCCGAACTGGTTGCACGGGAAGCCCAGCACCACCAGACCGCGCTCCTTGTAGGTCCGGTACAGCTCCTCAAGGCCCTTGTACTGCGGGGTGAAGCCGCACTTGCTGGCAGTGTTCACGATGAGCAGCACCTTGCCTGCATAGTCGGCCAGCTTGCGTGTCTTGCCGTCGATGCCCAGGGCCGAGAAGTCGTGGACCGTGCTCATGTGCTGCCTCCGAGGGATTGAACCGCCGATTGTAGGAGCCTGGCCCCGCTCAGCGCGCCAGAGGTCCGCCGGCGTGGCCGAGGGGGCTGTCCGAGACGCCCCGATCGAGGCGCAAGGCGCGACCCTAGCCGCGATGCCTCAGGGGGGGGCCGGGCGCGCGGGCATCATGACTTGCCTTCGACCCTCTCGGCCGAAGGGCAACTCGACCGCGCCATCGGCAGCAGCACGCGGTCCGGGCGGGCGGCGCTAGGTCAGCTGGAACTCCGGGTGGACCGACCCGCAGCGCCGCCCGCCGTGCTAGGGCATTCACCGGCCCGCCGATCCGATTGACGCTGAGCGCGCCGCGAGCGGCCGTGCACCGCGGGGCCGGCCACTCGAACCGCTTCGTTCGCAGGCAAGATTGCACGGCGGTCGCGCACAGACAAAGTGTTCAACCGGCCAAGCCCATGTGCTCGATCCCCTTGTGAATTGCGGCTACGCCGCCGTACAGCTTGGAGTTGAGCTTGATCTGCAGGCGCAGATCATTGACCGAGTCGGCGTTGCGCAGCGCGTCCTCGTAAGAGATGAGCTCCTTCTCATGCAGATCGAACAGCATCTGGTCGAAGGTCTGCATCCCCTGCTCCCGGCTGCGTTTCATGACCTCGCGGATTTCCTGGATCTCGCCCTTGAAGATGAGATCGCTCACCAGCGGCGAATTGAGCAGGATCTCGACCGCCGGTACGCGTCCCTTGCGGTCTTTGAGGGGAATCAGCCGCTGGCTCACCAGGGCGCGCAGGTTGAGCGACAGGTCCATCAGCAACTGCTGGCGCTTCTCCTCGGGAAAGAAGTTGACGATCCGATCGAGCGCCTGATTGGTCGAGTTTGCGTGCAGCGTGCACATCACCAGGTGGCCGGTCTCGGCAAAGCTGACCGCATGCTCCATGGTCTCGCGATCGCGCACCTCACCGATGAGAATCACGTCCGGCGCCTGGCGCAGCGTGTTCTTCAGCGCCACGTTCCAGCTCTCGCAGTCCACCCCCACTTCACGCTGCGTGATGATGCTGTTGCGGTGCGGGTGGACGAACTCGATCGGGTCCTCGATCGTGATGATGTGGCCCTGACTGTTTTCGTTGCGGTAACCGACCATCGCAGCCATTGTGGTGCTCTTGCCGGAGCCGGTGGCGCCCACGACCAGCACGATGCCGCGCTTGGCCATGGACAACTCGCTGATGAGCGGCGGCAGGTTCAGCTCCTCCACCGTCGGGATCCTGTCGGCGATCACGCGGAACACGATGCCAACCTTGCCCTGCTGCACGAAAGCGCTCACGCGAAAGCGCCCGATGCCGGTCGGATTGATCGCGAAATTGCACTCCTTGGCCGACTCGAACTCGGCGGCCTGCCGGTCGTTCATGATGGACCGCACCAGTTCGGCCGTGTGTTGCGCCGTCAGCGGCTGGTTGGAAACCGGCAGCACGCGTCCATCCACCTTGAACGCCGGCGGAAACTCCGCCGTCAGAAAGAGATCCGATCCCTTCTTGGTGAGCAAGAGGCGAAGCAGGTCGTGCACGAAGCGAATGGCCTGGTCGCGTTCCATGAGTTACCTCCAATAAAACCGCGGCGAGCGCGGCACGTTCGAGTGGTGGCCGGCGGCGCGGCCGGCACGCCGGCAACCCCAGCCGGAACGGCCTCAAGCGACAACGGCTGGGGTGCAGCGCGCGGCGTCGCCTTGCTTGCCGGTTGCCCGTTCCGGGCTACGCGCAGCTTCCGTGCTGCCACGCCCGGACCTTCCTGGCTGTCCATGCTCGGCAAGGGGGCGCTGCCGAACCTCCGACCCGACAAACTAGCCGACGAAGGACTCGGGCGTCTTGGCATAGCTGCGCGCCTCACCAACGGCCACGACGTTACGCCTCACCAGGTCCATCATGCACTGATCCAGGGTCTGCATGCCAAACTGGCTACCGGTCTGGATCATCGAATACATCTGCGCCACCTTGTTCTCACGGATCAGATTACGAATCGCTGGCGTGCCCACCATGATCTCGTGGGCTGCCACCCGGCCGTTGCCGTCCTTCAGCTTGAGCAGCGTCTGCGAAATCACCGCCACAACCGACTCCGAAAGCATCGCACGCACCATGTCCTTCTCGGCGGCCGGAAAAACGTCGATCACGCGGTCGATGGTCTTGGCGGCCGAACTGGTGTGCAGCGTGCCGAACACCAGGTGGCCGGTCTCGGCGGCGGTGAGCGCCAGGCGGATGGTCTCCAAGTCGCGCAACTCGCCCACCAGCACCACGTCGGGGTCCTCACGCAGCGCACTTCTGAGCGCGTTGGAGAAGCTCAACGTGTGCGGCCCGACCTCGCGCTGGTTGATGACGCACTTGCGCGACTCATGGACGAACTCGATCGGATCCTCGATGGTGAGCACGTGACCGTACAGGTTGTTGTTCACGTGATCGACCATGGCAGCCAGCGTGGTGCTCTTCCCCGAGCCGGTCGGGCCGGTCACCAGCACCAGGCCTCGCGGCTTGAGCGAAAACTCGGCAAAGGCGCGCGGGCAGCGCAATTCTTCCAGCGACAGCACGCGCGATGGAATGGTTCGCAGCACCGCCGCCGCGCCGCGATCCTGGTTGAATGCATTGACCCGAAAGCGTGCCAGCCCCGGCAGGTCGAACGAGAAGTCCACTTCCAGGTTCTCGTCATAGACCTTGCGCTGGCTGTCGTTCATGATGTCGTAGATCATCCCGTGCACGTCCTTGTGCTCGAGCGGCGGCAGGTTGATGCGCCGGACGTCGCCATGCACGCGGATCATCGGCGGCAGGCCGGAGGACAGGTGCAGGTCGGATGCCTTGTTCTTGACCGAGAACGCCAGCAGTTCGGAGATATCCATTTGAGGCCTACGAGTCGGCCGACGCGGGTGCGCCGCTCACCAGGGCGAATCCTGCAACAATCGGGGTCTTGCGACGACCCGCGTTCCCGGAATCCCGTCCGATTATGTCCAGTTTGGACGATCGCGTGCAAGGCAATCTCGCCGCCGTGATCGAAAGGATTAGCCGCGCCGCGGCCGCCGTCTCGCGCGATTCGGCCGGCCTCACGCTGCTGGCGGTCAGCAAGACCTTCGGTGTTGTCGAAGTGCTGGCGGCCGCGCGCGCCGGCCAGCGCTGCTTTGGCGAGAACTACGTGCAGGAAGCCGTGGAGAAGATGGCGCAAGCCGCCGCACGGTGGCCCGGCCCGCCCCTGCAGTGGCACATGATCGGTCCGATCCAGAGCAACAAGACCCGCGCCATCGCCGAGCACTTCGACTGGGTGCACTCGGTCGACCGCCTGAAGATCGCGCAGCGGCTGTCCGAGCAGCGTCCGGACCACCTGCCGCCGCTGCAGGTCCTGCTGCAGGTCAACGTCAGCGGGGAGGCGAGCAAGAGCGGCGCCGCGCCCGAGGAACTGCCGGCGCTGGCGCTGGCCGTGGCGGCGCTGCCCCGCCTGCGGCTGCGCGGCCTGATGGCCATCCCGGCGCCGACCGACGATGTGCTGCTGCAGCGCGCCGCCTTCGCCCGGCTACGTACCTGCCTCGAGCAGCTGCGGCTGCAACTGCCCGATCTGTCGCTCGACACGCTCTCCATGGGCATGTCGGCCGACCTCGAGTCCGCCATTGCCGAGGGGTCCACGCTGGTGCGGGTCGGCACGGCGATCTTCGGCGCACGCAGCCGCGCCGCCGCCCCCCCCGCTCCGTGACGTGGACACCATGACGGTCACCGCTGCCGCCGCCCTGCAGGAGATCCACCGCATCCACGACGACGACCCGCCGCGGGCCGCCGCGGCCCTGCGGGCACTCGAAGCAGCCGCCCTGCCGCCCGAGCAGCGGCCGCTGTTCGGCTTCCTCTGCAACCACCTGCTGGGCGAGAAGCTCGGCTGCTGGTCCGAGGCTGCCGACCGACTGGCGCCCCTGGCTGCACAGCCGCAGGCCGGCGTAGCGTTGTTGCGCCACCACGCCGTGGCCTGCCTGGCGGCAGGCCGACCCACCGCGCAGGCCATTGAACGGCTGGCCGCCGAGGCGCGGGCCACGCCGGCTCTCGCGGCGCTGGCGGTGGAACTGGGCCAGCTCGGCTTCACACCCGCGGCCGCCACGGTGCGGGAGGCTCTGCCGCGACTGGCGCGGCAGGCCGCCGCATACGCCCCGAGCGGTCTGGACGGGGCGCTGGCGGCGGGCTTCAACAACGTCGCCACCGGCCTGTATTACGCCACCCGCTCCGACCCCATGGACGACGCGCTGCGCCAGGCGCTGGTGCAGGCAGCCGAGGCGGCGCTGCTCTTCTGGTGCCGCGCCGGAGGCTGGCAGGAGCACGAGCGGGCGCTCTACCTGGTGGCCAAGGTGGCCTTGCGGGTGGGCGAGCCGCTGGCGGCCGCCTGCGCCGCCGAGCGCGGGCTGGCCATCGTCGCCGCCCACGGCGACGATCCGGTCGAGAAGGCCTTCCTGCTGCAGTTGCTGGCCGCGGCAGTGCGCCGCGGCGGCAACGAGCCGCGCGGCAGTGCGTTGCAGCGCGCGGCCGACGAACTCGGGGCGGGGCTCGACGACGAGCTGCGCGGAGCGCTCGCCAGCGATGCCGCCGAACTGGTGCCGCCGCTGGCCGCTCTGCGCGCGGCCTTCATCGGCGGCGGCAACATGGCCGGTGCGCTGCTGCACGGGCTGGTGCGCGCAGGCGCGCCGGCCGCGCTGCAGCAGGTGGTCGAGCCCCTGGCCGCGCGACGCGCCGCGCTGGAGGCCGAGCTCGGCGTGACCACGCTCGCGCAGCCGCAGGCCGCCCTGCGCGCGGCCGGCGTCGTCGTCCTGGCGGTCAAGCCGCAACAGTTGCGCGAGGCCTGCGCGCAACTGCGGCCCCACCTGGAGGCCGGGGCGCTGGTGGTCTCGGTGGCCGCCGGCGTCCGCGCGCGCGACATCGCCCGCTGGCTGGGCACCGAGGCGGTGGTGCGCACCATGCCCAACACACCGGCGCTGATCGGGCGCGGCGTCACGGGCATGGCCGCGCTGCCGGCAGTCAGCGCCGCGCACCGGGCCCAGGCCGAGGCCTTGCTCGCCGGCTGCGGACCCGTGGTGTGGTTCGACGACGAGGCCCAGCTCGACGCCGTAACCGCCGTGTCGGGCAGCGGTCCGGCCTATGTGTTCTTTTTCATCGAGGCCCTGATGGCTGCGGGCACGGAGCTCGGGCTCGCCCCGGCGCAGGCCCGTGCGCTGGCACTGGCCACCTTCACCGGCGCGGCGGAACTGGCCGCGCGTGCGGACGAGCCGCCGGCGCTACTGCGCGAGCGCGTCACCTCCAAGGGCGGCACGACCGCCGCGGCGCTGGCCGTGCTGGGCGCGGCGCACGTGAACGACAGCATCGTGCGCGCCGTGGCCGCTGCGCAGGCGCGCGCGCAGGAGCTGGCCGAGGAGTTCGGGCGCGGCTGAGGGGCCGGGAGCCGCCGGTCAGCCGGCCGCGTAAGCGCCCACCACGCCGGCAAAGATCGCCAGGCCCACCCACTGGTTGTGGCGAAAGGCGCGCAAGCAACGCTCGCGGTCGCGCGTGCGGATGAGCGTGTAGTGGTACAGGGCGATCGCCAGTCCGACCAGCCAGCCCAGGTAGAACGGCCAGTTCAGGCGCGCCAGCGCGCCCACCATCAGCAGGCCGGCGAAGTAGGCGCCATAGCAGGCCATGACCGCGGCCACGTCGGCGCGGCCGAACAGGATCGCCGACGAACGAACGCCGATGCGCAGGTCGTCGTCACGGTCGACCATCGCGTATTCGGTGTCGTAGGCAACCACCCAGAACAGGTTGGCCGCAAACAGCCACCAGCCCACCGCCGGCACCTGGCCCTGCACCGCCGCAAAGGCCATCGGGATGCCGAACGAGAAGGCGATGGCCAGGTAGGCCTGAGGCAGGGGAAAGAAGCGCTTGAACAGCGGATAGGTCGCCGCCACCACCACCCCGAGCAAGGCCAGCGCGAACGTGAGCAGGTTCAAGGGGACCAGCAGCAGCGCCGCGGCCAGCGTCAGCGCGCACGACACCAGCAGCGCCTCCGCGGCGCTGACCCGACCGCTGGCCACCACGCGGTCGGCCGTGCGTTTGACATGGCCGTCGAAGTCGCGGTCGGCCACGTCGTTGATGGCGCAGCCGGCCGAGCGCATGAGGAAGGTGCCGGCCACGAAGATCGCCACGTGCAGCGGGGTCGGCGCGCCGCCGCTGGCGATCCACAATGCCGTCAGCGTCGGCCACAGCAGCAGCAGCGTGCCCACCGGCTTGTCGATGCGGGTCAGCCGCGCATACAGCGTCAGGCGCGAGGGCGCAGAGCGACCGGACTGCGGCACGGGGGTAGCGGGCGACATGGACGAGGCGTGGGATCGCCGGGTGTGGCGCCGATGACGCCGACGCAACAGGGTTTGCCCGCATGGTACCGGGGCGAGCGGGTCGACGCGGCACGACGTCACCACGCGGTCATCGCCGCTTCCAAGACTCCGCGGAAGGATCACGAGGCGATCGGGTGCAGGCGCTCGCAGCCGCCCGTGTAGCATCGATGAGACGCTCGCGGCCCGCGCCGTACGCGGCGCCGCGACGAACAGCCAACAATACCGAGACACCGTCGTCCACAGGAGCGAAACCATGAACATGCGCAGAGTCGTCATCGCTGCCGCGGCCGCCCTCGGGCTGGCCGCCACCGCGCCGGCCCAGGCCCAGAGTAAGGCTGGCCCCGTCGAGATCCAGTTCTGGATGGGCCTGACGGGCCTCGGCGGCGAGCTGCTGCAAAAGTACGGAGAAGACTTCAACAAGACTCAGAGCGAGTACCGCGTAGTGGTCTCGTTCAAGGGCCAGTACCCCGAGCAGCGCGCTGCCGCCGTTGCCGCGTACCGCGCCGGCAACCCGCCGCACATCATGCAGATGTTCGACGCCGGCAGCGGCGACATGATGAGCGCGCGCGGCGCCATCGTGCCGGTCAGCGAGGTGTTCAAGCGCGCCGGCCTGCAGTTCAACCCGGCCGACTTCATCGCCCCGGCGCGCGGCTACTACGGCCTGCCCAACGGCGACCTGCTGTCGATGCCGTTCAACGTCTCCACCACGGTGCTGTTTTACAACCGCGACGCCTTCAAGCGGGCCGGCCTCGATCCGGACAAGCCCCCGCGCACCTGGCCCGACCTCATCAAGGCCGCGCAGCAGATCCGCAAGACCAACGCCGCGCCCTGCGGCTTCACCACGACCTGGCTGGCGTGGAGCATGCTTGAGCAGTTCTCCTCGCGCCACAACCTGCCGATCGGTACGCAGGGCAACGGTCGCGCCGGCCTGAACGCGGAGCTGAACTTCAACACCCCGTTGCACCAGCGGATGGTGCAGACGCTGGTCGACATGCAGAAGGACAAGAGCTTCGACTACGGCGGCCGCAGCAACGACGCCGCCGCCAAGTTCATCAGCGGCGAATGCGCGATGCTGACGCAGAGTTCGGGCGGCCTGGGCGCCATCGCACGCGATGCCAAGTTCGCCTTCGGCACCGCGCAACTGCCGTACTGGCCCGAGGTCAAGGGCGCGCCGTTTGCCACCACCATCGGCGGCGCCAGCCTGTGGGTGTTCAACGCGCCCAATCGCAGCCCGGCCGAGTTCCGCGGCGTGGCGCAGTTCCTTAACTACCTGCGCTCGACCCCGGTGATGACCGACTGGGCCAAGCAGACCGGCTTCCTGCCCGCCACCACGGCCGCGTTCAAGGCCATGCAGGACGAGGGCTTCTTCGCCAAGAACCCGGGCCGCGATGTGCCGATCCTGTCGCTCACCAGCATGCCGACCGGCGAGCACACCAACGGCTACCGCTTCGGCCGCTGGACCGAGATCCGCGACGTCTACCACGAGGAGGTGGAGAAGGCGCTGCAAGGCAAGCAGACCGCCGCCGAAGCGCTGCACAACGCGCAACGGCGCGGTAATGCGCTGCTGCGGGCTTTCGAGCGGTCGGCCAGCTAGCGTCTTCGTGGGTACACGTGCGATCGGCTTTGCCGGTCCCGCGTGCACCCGCTCCGCTAGAGGTTGCGAGCGGTCCTTCGGGCGGCCGGGCGGTCGGACCGACAACAGCTACGAGCACCCCCTGCCCTGCGGGCCGCGCCGCGGCGAGCATGCCGCAGCCGCTCGGCCGGCGCGACGCATGCGCCGCGAAGCGCCGGCTTCGCCCCCCTCCCTCTGCCCGCCCAGCGGGCAGAGGGCGATGGGGAGCGGCTTCGATTGTCGGGTGCGACTAATCGGTGCCATGCTCCGCCTGCACTAACCATCGACAAGGCTCATGGACCGCAAGGTCTACTTCAACAACAAGGCGCTGCCCTACCTGCTGCTGGCGCCGCAGCTTGCCGTCACGGCCGTGTTCTTCTTCTGGCCGGCGGGGCAGGCGCTGTTCATGTCGGTGCTGCAGCAGGACCCGTTCGGCGCCCGCGTCGTGTTCGTTGGCCTCGAAAACTTCGCGGCCCTGATCGCCGAACCGGACTACCTGGCGGCCATGTGGCGTACCGCCTGGTTCTCGCTGGCGGTCACGCTGCTCGCCATGGTGCCGGCGCTGCTGCTGGCCGTGATGGCCGACCGCGTGGCGCGCTGGGCCACCTTCTACAAGACCACGCTCATCGTTCCCTACGCCATCGCGCCGGCCGTGGCGGGCGTGCTGTGGCTGTTCATGTTCAACCCGGCGATCGGGTCGGTCGCCTGGGTCATGAAGTCGCTCGGCGTGGACTGGAACCCGACGCTCAACGGCACGCATGCGATGTGGCTGGTGATCCTGGCCTCGGCATGGAAGCAGATCGCCTACAACTTCCTGTTCTTCCTGGCCGGACTGCAATCGATCCCGCGCTCGCTGCTGGAAGCGGCCAGCATCGACGGCGCCAGTGAGGCCCGCAAGTTCTGGACCGTGGTGTTCCCGCTGCTGTCGCCGACCACTTTTTTCCTGCTGGTGGTCAACCTGGTCTACGCGTTCTTCGACACCTTCGGCGTGGTGCATGCGGTGACGGGCGGCGGCCCGGCCAAGGCGACGGAGATCCTCGTCTACAAGGTTTACTACGACGGCGTACACGCGCTCGATCTGGGCTCATCGAGCGCGCAGTCGGTGATCCTGATGGCGATCGTGATCGGGCTGACTTTCGTGCAGTTTCGCTTCATCGAGCGCAAGGTCCATTACTGATGCTCAGGTCCGCCGCCCGCCAGGACTGGCTGCCGCACGCGATCGTCTGGCTGGGGATCGCGGTCACCGCCTTTCCGTTGTACCTGGCCTTCGTGGCCAGCACGCTGACGCCGCAGGAGATCGCGCAGGCGCCGATGCCCGTGCTGCCCGGCAGCCAGGGGCCGGCCAACTACGGCGCGGCGCTGTTCGAGGGCACCACGATGCGGCTGTCGCCGCCCGTGATCTCGATGATGTGGAACAGCCTGCTGATGGCGCTGGTGATCACCTTCGGCAAGATCGCGGTGTCGATCGTCAGCGCCTATGCCGTGGTGTTCTTCCGCTTTCCGGGGCGCATGTTCTTCTTCTGGTGCATCTTCATCACGCTGATGCTGCCGGTGGAGGTACGGATCATGCCGACCTACGAGGTGGTCAGCGACCTGAAGCTCATCAACACCTTCGCCGGGCTGACGGTGCCGCTGATCGCCAGCGCCACCGCAACCCTGCTGTTCCGCCAGTTCTTCCTCACCATCCCCGACGAGTACGTTGAGGCCGCCAAGATCGACGGCGCCGGCCCGCTGCGTTTCTTCCGGGACGTGGTGCTGCCGCTGTCACGCACCAACATCGCGGCGCTGTTCGTGATCCTGTTCATCTATGGCTGGAACCAGTACCTCTGGCCGCTGCTGATGGCCACCGACAAGAATCTCGACACCATCGTCATCGGCATCAAGAAGATGATCGGCACCGGCGATGCGCTGACCGAGTGGCACCTCGTCATGGCCACCACGGTACTGGCGGTGCTGCCGCCGGCGCTGGTGGTGATCCTGATGCAGCGCTGGTTCGTCAAGGGTCTGGTGGAAACCGAGAAGTAGAAGAAGGCACATGGCCAAGGTCGAATTCAGAGGCGTCACCAAGTCCTTCGGCGAGGTCAAGGTCATCCACGGGATCGACTGCGCGATCGACGACGGCGAGTTCATCGTCATCCTGGGGCCGTCGGGCTGCGGCAAGTCCACGCTGCTGCGGATCGTCGCGGGACTGGAGCGCGCCACCGCCGGGCAGGTGTGGATCGGCGGGGCCTGCGTCAACGACGTGGACGCCAAGGATCGCAACATCGCCATGGTGTTCCAGAACTACGCGCTCTATCCGCACATGAGCGTGTACGACAACATGGCCTACGGGCTGAAGATCCGCGGCATGGCCAAGGCGGACATCGAGCGGCGCGTGCAGGAGGCGGCCAAGATGCTCGAACTCACGCCGCTGTTGAGCCGCAAGCCGAAACAGCTTTCGGGCGGGCAGCGTCAGCGCGTGGCCATGGGCCGCGCGGTGGTCCGCGAGCCGGCCGCCTTCCTGTTCGACGAGCCGCTGTCCAACCTCGACGCCAAGCTGCGCGTGCAGACGCGGCTGGAGATCCAGAAGCTGCACCGCCGGCTCAAGACCACGAGCCTGTTCGTCACCCACGACCAGGTCGAGGCGATGACGCTGGCGCAGCGGATCATCGTGATGAACGCCGGCCGCGTCGAGCAGATCGGCACGCCGGCCGCGGTCTATCACCGGCCGCAGACGACCTTCGTGGCCGGCTTCATCGGCGCGCCGCCGATGAACCTGCTGGCGGGCGAGCTGAGCGGCGACGGCAGCCGCTTCGTCACCCCCGGCGGCAGCATCGCCCTGCCGATTGCGCAGCCGGCGCTCGGCGGGCGCCGGCTCATCCTCGGCATCCGGCCCGAGCTGCTGCGCGCGGGCGGAAGCGCGCTGACGGCCACCGTGGAGATGGTGGAATCGCTCGGCGCCGACCAGCACATCCACCTGCGGCTGGGCGGGCAGGAACTCATCCTGCGCACCGCCGAGGCCACGCAGCCGGAGCCGGGCAGCGCGCTCGGCCTGTCCTTCGCGCCCGAATCGGTGCACTGGTTCGATCCGCAGTCCACGCAGCGGATCGACTGACCTCGCCCACCCGGCTGAACCGGCTGAACCGGCTGAACCGGCCGAGCCGGCCGAGCCGGCTAACCCGGCCAAGCTGGCCGAGCCAGCGCCTACTTCAGCAGGCTGCGCAGCATCCAGGCCGTCTTCTCGTGCACCTGCAGGCGCTGGGTCAGCAGGTCCACCGTGGACTCGTCGCCGCCGGCCTCGGCCGGGGCAAACGCCTTGCGTGCGGTGCGCGTCACCGCCTCATGGCCGGCCACCAGGTCGCGCACCATGTCGAGCGCCGCCGGTACGCCGTCGGTCTCGGGGATCGAGGTCAGCCGAGCGAACTGGCTGTTGGTCCCGGGCGCCGGGTAACCCAGGGCGCGGATGCGCTCGGCGATCGCGTCCAGTGCGGTCCACAGCTCGGTGTACTGGTCCATGAACATCAGGTGCAGCGTGTTGAACATCGGCCCTTCCACGTTCCAGTGGAAGTTGTGCGTCTTCAGGTACAGCGTGTAGGTGTCGGCCAGCACGCGCGCCAGTCCGTCGACGATCTGCGCGCGGTCCTTGTCGGCTATGCCGATGTCGATCGCCGGCGCGCTGCCGCTGCCGCTGCCGCGGCCTGCCAACTTCTTGTCCTTCTTGCCCATCGGCTTTCTCCTTATTGCAACGACCCCATCCTAGCCATCGACGCGCGCCACCGCCAATCGAATCGGCCGATCCGGCCCATGGCTCGCCGCTATCGGCCACGCTAGGGCGACTGCGCCGGCAGGTCGAGTTTGGTGACGCCCGGCAGCGGGCACTCGAGGATCGCCGTGCGCAGCGCCTCGATGGCCGCCAGGCGGGTGTAGCTCTTGCGCCAGACCAGCACGACACGCCGGTCCGGTATCGGCGGCTTGAAAGGCC
>Ga0209990_10002344_pt1 | contig 14953 bp, 11 predicted proteins | sample NOAtaG_6_FD_187304 | JGI IMG/M metagenome (GOLD analysis project Ga0209990, IMG submission 187304) | Freshwater lake microbial communities from Lake Erie, under a cyanobacterial bloom - NOAA_Erie_Diel5S_2200h metaG (SPAdes) (version 2) | ecosystem: Environmental > Aquatic > Freshwater > Lake ...
CGAAGGAAGCCGAAGGAAGCCGAAGGAAGCCGAAGGAAGCCGAAGGAAGCCGAAGGAAGCCGAAGGAAGCCGAGCTTCTTTCAGAAAGCCGAAGGAAGCCGAAGGAAGCCGAAGGAAGCCGAGCTTCTTTCAGAAAGCCGAAGGAAGCCGAAGGAAGCCGAGCTTCTTTCAGAAAGCCGAAGGAAGCCGAAGGAAGCCGAGCTTCTTTCAGAAAGCCGAAGGAATCCGAAGGAAGCCGAGCTTCTTTCAGAAAGCCGAAGGAAGCCGAAGGGCGCGCTTTTTTCAAAACAAGTTCATAAAGCCTAGCTTCTTTCAGAAAGCCGCCACCCCGCCAGAGGTGAAGCTTTCCGAAGGAAGCCGAAGGAAGCCGAAGGAAGCCGAGCTTCTTTCAGAAAGCCGCCAGAGGTGAAGCTTCCCGAAGGACGTTCATCAAGCCGCCAGAGGTGAAGCTTCCCGAAGGACGTTCATCAAGCCGCCAGAGGTGAAGCTTCCCTAAGGACGTTCATCAAGCCGCCAGAGGTGAAGCTTTCCGAAGGACGGAAACAAGTTCATCAAGCCGCCAGAGGTGAAGCTTCCCGAAGGACGCGCTTTTTTCAAAACAAGTTGATCAAGCCGAAGGACGCGCTTTTTTCAAAACAAGTTGATCAAGCCGAAGGAAAGCGAGGGCAGCGAGGGAAGGGCGTATGTCCCTCCAGTAGAAGCATAACTTGCTATCCAAAGGCTACAGAGTTGAGGCCGTCTCTTGCTCTGCGAAGCACAGCGTAGCTGCTGATCTCGCGCACTATTGCGTGATGCGATTGCCCCCAAGGAAGTAAACCTATGTAAGCGTATACGCGTAAACCTATGTAAGCGTATACGCGTAAACCTATGTAAGCGTATCTGCGCGTAGCTGCGATGGTAGTCTCTTTCTGAGAAGGTGTTGGAATATCTCGAAGATATTCATCCAGGAGACGTTGAGCTGGCGTAGGACAAGATCACCTCTACCAAGGACGGGAGCTATCATCGTCCACCTGCTTTCCAAAGGACGGCAGATCTCGAGCGCTCAAATATACGCTCTGGCTTATGGAATACGCCCAAGGTGCATAATGCATTCGGGGCTTGAAAGATTACCTCTCCTTGAGGCGGGTACCATGGGCGTACGCCGTTGGTGTATTCGCGCGTCAAGGAGGTCAACCTACTTGCACTTTATATACAACGTATTTGCATACGTAGTATGTGTATAGGGCAAGTTTTTTCTCTATAGGGTAGAGGTAGATCTGCGAGCTCCCTCACCTTGTTTGTGAAAGAAGGATCAGCCCTTACTTGCTCGACGGACGAACCCACAATACCCAAAACTAGTGCATGCACCACCGACGTTGGCGATTGCCTTAGGAACCAACTTGGTTAGTTGACTACACGTAGACTTGGTAGGCTTAGCTCCTACTTGATTATTGGTGATCTTTGATCATCTACGATTATGGTCAGTAGAGTAGGCTCCTACTCGCATACGTTGGTTTATGCCCGTAGACTTGGACCTCGGTGAGTATTTGGGCGTATGGTAACGTTATAACCGTAGGCTCCTACTTGCATACGCTGTACTTGAATACGCAGGCTAGGCGTTATCCTCGAGTTTACAATCGTATATTGTGTAGTCACGTATTGCTTACTTGTTGGTTACTTGTTGGTGCTTACTTGGTCGGCTGGTTACGATCGAGCCGTAGGCTCTTATTTGAAACAAATCGGTAGTCGACGTAGTCTAGGGATCATTTTTAGGCTACACACGTCTCACTGAAAACGACGCGTACATGCTCAAGCTGCAAATTTCGTAACCTAAGGAGAGCATACGCGGCTTGAGCTTGTTGTTTTTTTCGTCAATAGTGTAACCCACGACGTCAACGTCTTGTAGTGAAACCCTAGACAGTAACGTATTGTACCTACAGGGTAGGCAGATCGAGGATCGACCTCTACCCGAGGTAGAGCTACCCGAGGTAGCGAGTACTTGCCCATTTTTAAATGGCAATTTACTCCTACCTCGGTTCAGCTTGCGCATTTAAAGAAGCATTTAAAGAAACGTTCCATTAAAAACAAATGGACCGGTTTCTTCACAGAATCCAAGGTACAATGTACCTTGGATTCTGCTTTTACTGCGTGGTAGTTGTCAAGTTGTCCAATTTAAAATTGGACAACTTGTCACTCCCTATACTACTTGAGTAGACGTGCCGGAACTACCTGTATGGAAACTCGAACTCCTGTTCGAGTGTTCCTATCGGTAGTTCCTTTTCTTTTTTTTTCCTTCTCTTTATCGTAAACAGATTTTTTTGCTATACAAAATTGGCCATTTTTTCTTGGTTTTTTTTTTTTTTTTTTGTATGGAATTTGGGCGTATGTTGGTTATTTTGACGACAAGGCCTTGACAATTAAACTAGGTAAATTGGTCATGATTGCGTATGTTGAGACGCATAGACTCCAACGGACGCACGTCATTAAGCTATGCGTCGCGCCAGAGGTGAAGCTACGAGAGCGTAACTAGGTGTAGATGTAGATGGGGATCAAAGAGTTGACTCCTCAAAAGGACGCACATACTTGATTCAGAGTACGACCCAGAGGGCAATCTACGATTGCCATCACCATACTCATAGAGGATGGTCACAGCGTGCTCTCTTGCTTAGGAAAGACGCAACTGTCATGGAATACCTCCGTTCCCCGCTTTCCGCCAGAGGTGAAGCTTCCCGAAGGAAGCCGAAGGACGCCGCCAGAGGTGAAGCTTCCCGAAGGACGTTCAGAAAGCCGAAGGTCGCGCTTTTTTCAAAACAAGTTGGCTTCCTTCGGAAAGCCGCCACCCCGCCAGAGGTGAAGCTTTCCGAAGGAAGCCGAAGGAAGCCGAAGGAAGCCGAAGGAAGCCGAAGGAAGCCGAAGGAAGCCGAAGGAAGCCGAGCTTCTTTCAGAAAGCCGAAGGAAGCCGAAGGACGCGCTTTTTTAAAAACAAGTTCATAAAGCCGCCACCCCGCCAGAGGTGAAGCTTCCCGAAGGAAGCGAAGGACGCCCTTCCTTCGGGAGGACGCCGAGCTTCTTTCAGAAAGCCGCCAGAGGTGAAGCTTCCCGAAGGACGTTCAGAAAAAAGTTGCTTCCTTCGGGAACCTCTGGCGCTTCCTTCGGAAAGCCGCCAGAGGTGAAGCTTCCCGAAGGAAGCCGAAGGACGCCGCCAGAGGTGAAGCTTCCCGAAGGACGTTCAGAAAGCCGAAGGACGCGCTTTTTTCAAAACAAGTTCATCAAGCCGCCAGAGGTGAAGCTTCTTTCAGAAAGCCTAAGGACGTGCGTCCTCCCGAAGGAAGGGAAGAAGCCCGCGAGGGGAAAGCGGGCTTCTTTCAGAAAGCGGAGGAAGCGAGCTTCCCGAAGGAAGCGAAAAAAGTTTAGCTTCTTACAGAAAGCCGCCAGAGGTGAAGCTTCCCGAAGGAAGCGAAGGACGCCCTTCCTTCGGGAGGAAGCCGAAGGACGCGCTTTTTTCAACACAAGTTGGCTGCCTTCGGAAAGAGAGAGCGGGTAGCCTCCAACGGACGCACTCTCTTCCTTCAGGAAGACGGCCTTCTTTCATCAAGTACCCATTGGATAAGGATACGCGCGTATTTCCGAAGTACGCGATTCCCGCCAGAGGTGAAGCTTCCCGAAGGAAGCCGAAGGACGCGCTTTTTTCAAAACAAGTTCGCTTCCTTCGGGAAGCGCCAGAGGTTCCCGAAGGAAGCAACTTGTTTCTGAAAGAAGCTGAACCTCTGGCGGCTTTCTGAAAGAAGCTCGCTTCCTTCGGCGTCCTTCGGAAAGCTTCACCTCTGGCGCTTCCTTGGGGGAACGTACGTCTTGAAGAGAAACGTACGTCTTGAACGGAGTGCGCAGCAGCTAGGAAGCCGCCAGAGGTGAAGCTTTCCGAAGGACGCCGAAGGAAGTCGAGCTTCTTTCAGAAAGCCGCCAGAGGTTCAGCTTCTTTCAGAAAGCCGAAGGAAGTTGCCAGAGGTGAAGCTTCCCGAAGGACGTTCAGAAAACCGCCAGAGGTGAAGCTTCCCGAAGGAAGCGAAGGACGCCCTTCCTTCGGGAGGAAGCCGAAGGACGTGCTTTTTTCAAAACAAGTTCATCAAGCCGCCAGAGGTGAAGCTTTCCGAAGGACGCCCTTCCTTCGGGAGGACGCCCTTCCTTCGGGAGGACGCGCTTTTTTCAAAACAAGTTCGCTTCCTTCGGAAAGCCGCCAGAGGTGAAGCTTCTTTCAGAAACAAGTTCGCTGCCTTCTGAGCTTGTTTCAGTTACAGAAAGGACATCCTCCCCGCCAGAGGTGAAGCTTCCCGAAGGAAGCGAAGGACGCCCTTCCTTCGGGAGGAAGCCGAAGGACGCGCTTTTTTCAAAACAAGTACAGAAAGCCGAAGGACGCGCTTTTTTCAAAACAAGTTCGCTTCCCGAAGGAAGGGAAGAAGCTTCACCTCTGGCGGCGTCCTTCGGAAAGAGAGCATGCATTGACCTTATGCTGCGCGATCCTTTGGAAAGCAGAACGTAGATGATGTTGATGGCTATGGTAGATCAAGTGCCATACGCAGTATGTATTTACAATCCAAGATTGTACATCCGCAGTCTGTATTTACATACTTCGTAAGTCACTTTATCAAGTGTCATACAGCGTATTGGACATCATCGAAGATGATGGTGACATACGCTGTATGTATGTCCAATACAAGATTGTATACGCAGTTTGTGTACAATCTTGGATTGTATTTGACATCCAGTAAGCTCTGCTTTCGAAGGAAGGACGTCCTTTGGAAAAAGACATGGCTAGACAACGTATTTGCTTCTTTCAAGTGCGGCTCCGCCGACGTAGTATGTGTATGCGGAGCATTAACTGGATGTGTACACATTCTTCGAATGCGCAGCCGCTGGCAAATTCGAGGAATACCCCTCACTACGGGCTCCCTGCGGGAGTGCGAGCTCGCCATGTCTTTCCGAAGGACGGACGGCCAGAGGTGAAGCTAACCTCTGGGCTCCTTGATAATCAACTAGGATGAAGTTCAGGGGTGCTGTCCCTCATCGTAGCTGATGGCAATCTACGATTGCCATCCACGCGTACGTGAACGTCTGCACTCTTGATGGTGATCTTGGATCACCATCAACAAGCCTAAGGTGCGGATCCCCAGCACGCTCTTCCTTCGCATACACGGCGTAGTTCACTTGATCTACGATTTACATCTAGGGTCCACATACTGCATAGGTACATTCTTTGTATGTAAAATGCATACGCATTTTGTGTACTGACCATCATCGTAGATGATGGTGATACAAGATCACCATCCACGCGTACGTAAACGTCAGCACGCTTGATGGTGATCTTGGATCACCATCAACAAGCCTAAGGTGCGTATCCCCACCACGCTCCTCCTTCGGATAGAATGCCTTTTTTCATTTAGAACCCAGAGGTTTACAGAGGAAACGCGTAGTAAGTTAAATGTTGCACTAACTAGGTACGCACCCCCTTTGAAGGTCATCGGCAACGAAGACCTGGTAGGCCTCCTGTATTCCGGGTTCACCGTATGTAACCTTGGTATCCTAACGAAGGTGAGCTGAGTGGCGAGGGTTGCCTTAATTTTCACCGGCGGGCGCCTGGTGGCAAATAACATAGTAAAAAAAACAGCTCAGGCGAAGGCCAGGCCAAAGTACACATACTACGTATGCAAATACGTTGTATAATAGCATTTGAACCTAAAGGTGACCTGGTTTTACATATAACATACGTAGCGCGTGCGTCGAAAGGCCCTCACGTCTATGGAATCCGCCCGGCTTCTTTCATAGACGCCGCGCTCACAAGATACAGCCAATGTGGACCCAGTCTTCGAATGGAAATTCGATGAATAATATAGCTGACACATCACTTAGGGGATACACCTTGGGCCCTGTTAGTGGTACCCTTGGGTAGACTACCGCGTCCGTCCTTCGGACAAGTTGGCGCCCCCCATCAATCACCGCAAGGGCTTAGGTACCTTTGGTAAAAGTGGATGATGCTGCGCTGCGCGCAGCTTCATCTACGTTGGCCACTGTAGTCGAAGCTCTTTTAGATAGCACGTTGCGTCCAACCACAGTAGTGTACTGAATTTGCATGGCGTTTCCTCGATTCGAACAAGGACTTAGTAGGGTCATGAGCCCCATGTGCTACCATTTACACCAAAACGCCTTATTGACCATCATTGGAGATGATGGTTATGGTTAGCTCTGCTTCGCGCCAGAGGTGAAGCTACGCGAGCGTGCCGCAGCCACACATCCAGTAAGCTCTGCTTCGCTTCGCTATGCGGAGCATAAACTGGATGTTTCCACTTGATCGTATTTTCATACCCAGTATGAGTATACAGCGTATTGGACATCATCGAAGATAATGGTGACCTACGCATTATGTGTACACATTCTTCGAAGGCGCCGCCGCTGACCAATTCGGTGAATACCACCCCCAACGGGCTCCCTACGGTAGTGCGAGCTCTTATACTTTGGGGAGCGAGCTTGAAGATCTTGAAGAAACCTCTGGGCTTCTTATGCTGCTTCGTGCTCTTCAAAACGCAACTGCCTTGGAATACCTCCGTTCAAGACGTACGTTCCCCGCTTTCCGAAGGAAGCGAAGGAAGCGAAGGAAGCGAAAGAAGCTCGCTTCTTTCAGAAAGCCGCCACCCCGCCAGAGGTGAAGCTTCCCGAAGGAAGCGAAGGACGCCGCCACCCCGCCAGAGGTGAAGCTTCCCGAAGGAAGCGAAGGACGCCCTTCCTTCGGGAGGAAGCCGAAGGACGCCCTTCCTTCGGGAGGAAGCCGAAGGACGTGCTTTTTTAAAAACAAGTTCGCTTCCTTCGGAAAGCCGAAGGACGCGCTTTTTTAAAAACAAGTTCAGAAAGCGAAGGAAGCGAAGGACGCCCTTTCTGAAAGAAGCTCAGGAGTACGCCCTTTCTGAACTTGTTTCAGAAAGCGCCAGAGGTTCCCGAAGGAAGCAACTTTTTCCCTTCCTTCGGGAGGACGCACGGCCTTCGGGAAGGGCGTCCTTCGCTTCCTTCGCTTCCTTCGCTTCCTTCGGAAAGCTTCACCTCTGGCGCGTTCCGAAGGAAGCCGAACGAACAAGTTGAGCTTCTTACAGAAAGCCGCCAGAGGTGAAGCTTCTTTCAGAAAGAGAGAACGAGTAGACGCCAAAGTACGCACTCTCAACCTTCGGCTTCCTTCGGGAAGACGGCCTTCTTTCATCAAGAAACCATAGGATACCAGAGGATCTGCGCGTCTTTCCGAATGTAGCGAAGGATGCGAAGGAAGCGAAACAAGTTCATCAAGCCGATCGTACCGAAGGAACAAGTTCAGCTTCTTACAGAAAGCCGCCACCCCGCCAGAGGTGAAGCTTTCCGAAGGAAGCGCCAGAGGTGAAGCTTCTTTCAGAAAGCCGCCACCCCGCCAGAGGTGAAGCTTCCCGAAGGAAGCGAAGGACGCCCTTCCTTCGGGAGGAAGCCGAAGGACGTGCTTTTTTCAAAACAAGTTCAGATAGCCGAAGGACGCGCTTTTTTCAAAACAAGTTCAGGAAGCCTAGCTTCTTTCAGAAAGAGAGCACGCAGTAAGTGAACTAACCTCTGGGCTTGATGAAAGAAGGCGGTGCGGCTGATCCGCACCTTATGCTTATTTCCGGCCGTACTTCCAGGTAAGCGCTGCTTCGCGCCAGAGGTGAAGCTACGCGAGCGTAAGGACGTCTCGGAAAGACGTTCGTTCTCCCGAAGGATGGGTGTCATTCCTAACCCTGCGGGGGGGGGATCACCATCCTCCATCCTCGTAGATGATGGTGATATTGGATCACCTTCAAGAAGCAAAGAGCTCGCATTTCCGTAAATAGCTAGCGTGTCTTTGGTCTACGCTATTTGCGAAACACGCGCGTCCTTTGGTGAATGGCTGCGTCGAAGCGAAGGCCGTTCGTCCTCCCTCAGATCAACATCAACGACCTGCTTAGAAGATATTGCTCGGCCACGCAGGTCGTTGATGTTGATCACTAGTCTACCGCATACCTAATCAAAGGCTGTCCTTCTTACCGACAGCACGGCGTACGTGCTTTCTGAAAAAAGAGCAGAAGGGTCTCTAGATCGCCGACCGTATTACAGCTGGACGTATATGATGATCTCCTAAGGCCTCGCTTTCTGAAAGACGACCACCTATTATACAACGTATTTGCATACGTAGTATGTGTAGAAAGGAGTGACTACCCTCGAAGATTGGAGGGAGGTTTCAGCTTTATCTCCTCCGGCGCGAGATCGGACGTCCATTGGAAAGCATACCGACGACCTGCATTTCAAAGGACGACCGAGAGGCTCGTCCCCTCCTGTCTTCGGCTAACACCCTACAGCTCTGGCCCTCCTTGTAGATAATGCTTCATCGACAGAAGAGCGTGGGGCCGTTGAGCGAGACCGTTGGCTACCAAGTTGTGGGTCCGCGTAGCACTCTTCATGGTGATCTTCGATCACCATCAAGAAGCATGCTGAATTTAGTTCACAAAGTGAACGATCATATTCTAGGCTCATCATCGACGATCTGCTTTCCAAAGGACTGCAAAGCATAAGATCGGTACACATCCAGTTTATGCTCCGCATAGCGAAGCGAAGCAGAGCTTACTGGATGTGTGGCTGCGGCACGCTCGCGGAGCAGAGCTTACACTTGATCGTATTTGACATCCAGTTTATGCTCCGCATAGCGAAGCGAAGCAGAGCTTACTGGATGTGTACACATTCTTCGAAGGCGCAGCCGCTGGCAAATTCGACGAATACCACCCCCTACGGGCTCCCTACGGGCTCCCTACGGGCTCCCTACGGGCTCCCTACGGGCTCCCTACGGGCTCCCTACGGGCTCCCTACGGGCTCCCTACGGGCTCCCTACGGGAGTGCGAGCTCATATTCTTTGGGGAGCGAGTTACCTCTTGAATGGTGATCTTGGATCACCGTCATTGATGCGCTTCCCGAACGTCCTTCGGAAAGCGCGGGGCAGTTGCGTCTTGAAGAAACCTCTGGGCTTGGCAGTCGTGCGTCCGTTGGAGTCAACCCCCCCGTGGTCTCCTCAATCTCCGCAACACCCATCTTGTGCGGAAGATGGTAACCTTCGGCCTTCGTTACTAGACACCCTACCCTCTCCGTCCTTCGGGGAACGGTGCGCGTATCATCCACGTAGGACTCCCGGTCTTTGGAAAGGTGCGAACGTATTGAAGCCAGCCTACATATCGCCGTCCTGTGGAGTGCAGGTTGAATTTGATGATCGCTCTACCCCCGAAGGTTGGAAACAAAGTAACGCGTAGCCCCCCAAGGGCGTATTATAGGGGTGGTCAGACGCCCATCCATTGTAAGGCTATGACCTGTCTTGAACCCTGCTTTCCATAGGACGGCAGATCTCCCATCCATTGGGAGGACGTGCTGCCTCCCGAAGCAAGGGCACACGATTTTCATGGTGATCTTCGATCACCATCAAACGTTTTTACTCAACTTTGCGTTACGTAGCTATCACCATCATCGTAGATGATGCTCAGTTCGTCTACGAACGTTTTTACGACGGAAGCGTCTCTTTATGAAAGACGCATTTACCTCGCTTCCTTAGGGGAACGGAGGGAGTACGCTGGTCTCCAAAGGTGACCTTCTTCAGATACCGGATTCCCCTAAGAACGTTAGATCGCCCTTACTTTGGTGCTGACTTGGTCACACACACACTCCCGAAGGGATTGGCTACGATCAGGCCAACGTACGTGACCATACATCCGACGGGATATACGCGACTACAAGCCTACTTTACCTAAGCTACTAACGTCTCGATATGAAGATGGTCACCAAAGGTGACCAGCGGACTCCATACGTTCGTGGAGGGAAGGGCGTCTTGAAGAAATAGACGCCCTTCCCTCGACGAACGGAGTGCGTCGCCGCAACGTCGGTCACCAAAGGTGCTTAGAGAGCGCAGCCTATTTACAAAGGACGTTGTTCTGCGCCGAATGTCGTAGGAAATAAACGCTCTTGCTGGGGAAAGCAGGGAGTCTCTTTACGCCTTTCCCTCGAAGATCGGAGGGAGTCTGCTGGTCACCTTTGGTGACCGTCGCTGAGGCTCGTGGATGGTCACATTTGGTGACCGTCTTGAGCATCGATCAGAAACCTGATTCGCTGATCTCCCTGCCTTCGAGAGGACGGCCTGCCTTGAGCACACAATCCTACGTCTTTCCGAGACAACGCAACGATTTGTCTGGTTATAGTTGGTCTGTAAACTGCACGCCACGGCTGTGCAGTGGCCTAACCTAAAACCTAGGTAGGCCCTTTGGTGATCAGAGAACCGCCATATACGTCGAAGCATACGCCTGAGGTTCCGTACAGGCAACCCCTAGTGTATAGGCTCAGTTCAAGCAGCCACTAGGTGCCACTCCAGCAAGATAGGGCGAAAAATTGGCATAATTCTCACGTTATACTGCCGCTGTCGGCGTAGATGCACAAGTAGGCAACACTCGCATCTGCGAGTTTTATCCAGGTAAACCGGCAAGATTGCGATTAGACGTACACGTCCGCGTAGCACTCCGAAGGAAGTTGGATCGCCATCCTTTGGAAAGCAGATCGTAGATGATGATCAAGTGGACCAGAGGTTAGCTTCACCTCTGGCCGTCCGTCCTTCGTAAAGACATGGCGAGCTCGCACTCCCGTAGGAAGCCCGTAGGGGGTGGTTCACTTACGTCCGTGCCCCAAAGTAGGCGCACGTCTTCCCGAAGGAACAAGTTCAGCTTCTTACAGAAAGCCGCCAGAGGTAAAGCTTTCCGAAGGAAGCCGAAGGATCAAGTTTCACCACTGGCGCTTTCCGAAGGAAGCGAACTTGTTTCTGAAAGAAGCTTAACCTCTGGCGGCTTCCTTCGGAAAGCTTTACCTCTGGCGGAAAATGAGTGCGACTGTTGGAGTCTACCCGCTCTCTCTTTCCGAAGGAAGCGAGCTTTCTGTAAGAAACTGAACTTGGTCCTTCGGCTTCCTTCGGAAAGCGCCAGAGGTGAAGCTTTCCGAAGGAAGCGCCAGAGGTGAAGCTTCCCGAAGGACGTTCGCTTCCTTCGGAAAGCCGCCACCCCGCCAGAGGTGAAGCGTGATGAAACAAGTTCGCTTCCTTCGGAAAGCCGCCACCCCGCCAGAGGTGAAGCTTTCCGAAGGAAGCACGTCCTTCGGGAAGCGCCAGAGGTTCCCGAAGGAAGCAACTTTTTCCCTTCCTTCGGAAAGACGGACTTGTTTCAGAAAGGATACGCGCGTCTTGAAGAGCTCGAAGTGACCATCATGGTAGATGCAGGTGATGGTAATCTACGATCACGTGTACTTGAGCTCTGCTGTGCTATGTTTCGGAAAGACGTGGGAGGGTGTGCCCTTCCTTCGGGAGGCAGGCCGTCCTTCCGAAGGAAGGTCGACAAGCTTGGCTACCTTCGTACCTTGCCAAAGGCCGGGTGCCCAACGTGGTGGCCACGCACTCGGTTCTTCGAGGGGATTATGTCTCTTTATGAAATACGCCTAAGACCGCAGGTCACCAAAGGTTACCATCTTCATAACGAGACGTACGTAGCTGCGCTAGTTGCGTTCACATAGTGAACTCATATGTCCTGGACGGATCCGTGTTCGACCACACACTGCGCTATAATTTGGACAAAAATCCTGAAATATGTCTACACTACGGTCTCCAGCACGCAACCACTATATTTGATTACAATCACGTCGTGAACGCACGGTTTGCAAAGTGCTAATTGACGTACACGTACGCGCAGCACTCCCGAGGAAGTTGGATCGCCATCCTTTGGAAAGCAGATCACCAATCCCAGAGGTTTCTTCAAGATCTTCAAGACGCTCGCTCCCCAAAGGATAAGAGCTCGAGCGCCCGTGGGGAGCCCGTAGGGAGCCTGTAGGGTGCCGGTAGGGAGCCCGTAGGGGGTGGTATTCATAGAATTTGCCAGCGGCTGCGCCTTCGAAGAATGTGTACACATCCAGTTTATGCTCCGCATACACATACTACGTCGGCGGAGCCGCACTTGAAAGAAGCAAATACGTTGTATACACATACTACGTCGGCGGAGCCGCCCTTGAAAGAAGCAAATACGTTGTATAGCGATGTCTTTTTCCAAAGGACGTCCTTCCTTCGGAAGCAGAGCTTACTGGATGTCTACTACGCTGTAGGACACTTGATCGAAGATTGCCATCAACGTCATCTACGATCTGCTTTTCAAAGGATCGCGCAGCATAAGGTCTATGCATGCTCTTTTTCCGAAGGAAGGGAATAAGTTGCTTCCTTCGGGAACCTCTGGCGCTTTCTGAAAGAAGTTCGCTTCCTTCGGAAAGCGCGTCCTTCGGGGGACGCGCTACCTTCGGGAAGCTCGGCTTCCTTCGGAAAAACGCGCGTATATTCTAGGTGCTTTCTGAAAGAAGGCCGTCTTCCCGATGGAAGAGCGTGCGTCCGTTGGAGATTACCCGCTCTCTCTTTCCGAAGGAAGCTTCACCTCTGGCGGCTTGATGAACTTGTTTCTGAAAGAAGCTTCACCTCTGGCGGTTTTCTGAACGTCCTTCGGGAAGCTTCACCTCTGGGGGCTTTCCGAAGGAAGCGAACTTGTTTCTGAACGTCCTTCGGAAAGCTTCACCTCTGGCGGCTTCCTTCGGAAAGCTTCACCTCTGGCGACTTCCTTCGGCTTGATGAACTTGTTTTGAAAAAAGCGCATCCTTCGGCTTTCTGAAAGAATCTTCACCTCTGGCGGCTTTCCGAAGGAAGCGAACTTGTTTTGAAAAAAGCGCGTCCTCCCGAAGGAAGGGCGTCCTCCCGAAGGAAGGGCGTCCTTCGGAAAGCTTCACCTCTGGCGGCGTCCTTCGGCTTTCTGAACGTCCTTCGGGAAGCTTCACCTCTGGCGGATTTCTGAACTTGTTTTGAAAAAAGCACGTCCTTCGGCTTCCTCCCGAAGGAAGGGCGTCCTTCGCTTCCTTCGGGAAGCTTCACCTCTGTCGGCTTTCCGAAGGAAGCGCCTGAGGTTCAACTTGTTTCTGAACGTCCTTCGGGAAGCTTCACCTCTGGCGGCTTCCTTCGGAAAGCTTCACCTCTGGCGGATTGATGAACTTGTTTTGAAAAAAGCACGTCCGTCGGCTTCCTCCCGAAGGAAGGGCGTCCTTCGCTTCCTTCGGGAAGCTTCACCTCGGCGGCTTCCTTCGGAAAGCTTCACCTCTGGCGGCTTCCTTCGGGAAGACGTAGGAAAGATACTCGGAACCTTCCTCTGTTCCCCTCCGTCCCCCGAGCTTTTTCCCTTCCTTCGGGAGGACGCACGTCCTTCGGGAAGCGCGGCCTTCAGGGGACGGAGGGGGGACGGAGTGCGCAGGATCTAGGGTAACCTCTGGTAACCCTTGGCGTATTTCATAGCACGCAGTGACCATTATCGTAGTTGATGGTGATGGCAATCTACGAGCACGTGTACACATACTACGTATGCAAATACGTTGTATAATAACAATTATCCGTTAATTAAAATGGCGTCTAACGCGATTACGGTTTTTCCACAAGAGCGATCACCGATAATTAGCTCACGCTGTCCCAATCCAATGGGAATGATACTATCTACAATTTTTGTTCCAGTACATAATGGCTCATAAATGGATTGTCGTACAATTATACCAGGTGCTTTTAATTCCACAGGACGTTGATTTACATTCGAAAAATGCACTTGTGCACTTTTATTTAAATCGTTACCTGCCACCGACAACACTTTACCCAAATTACGCAACGTCACCGGGACATTGATTAATTTATTTAATGGTGTAACCGGCGTTCCAATTTTCAATTTGGTATCAGATAAGAATACAACACTAATAGTACGTTGTTGTAAATTTAAAACTATACCTAAATTTTTTTCGGCACGCACTAATTCTCCTGATTTAACCGCAGGTAAGCCCGACACTTGTGCGATGTTATCTTTTAAGTTCAAAATAAATCCCATACTTTTTTGACGTGAATCTTGCGCGCGACCAAATGGTGCAGATGGTTTGACTGTTGTTTTTTTAGTTGTTTTTTTCATGTGTATGTTGTTGTATGTTCTTGTTGTGTTCCCAACCCAAAAATGACATCCTTTGTAGAAATAGATCACTGACGATTACACCACTTCGAACAAGTGGTCGGGCCGGTTTCCGAAGGAAGAGCGTCACGTAGCTAGGAGATCAATGGGTCTTCGATCTCTTGGTATGCGCAGCACTCTTGATGGTGATCGAAGATCACCATCAAGAAACACGACACAGCACTCTTGATGGTGATCTTCATCTTCGATCACCATCAAGAACCCGAAGGTGCGGAGCACCAGCAGCCTTCGGCTTCCTTCGGCAAGACGCGCTTTCTGTAAGACGGAGGAAGGATACGCTCGTCTTGCCGAGCTTCTTCCCTTCCTTCGGGAAGGGCGTCCTTCGCTTCCTTCGGAAAGCTTCACCTCTGGCGCTTTCCGAAGGAAGCCGAGCTTCTTTCAGAAACAAGTTGAGCTTCTTACAGAAAGCCGCCAGAGGTGAAGCTTCCCGAAGGACGTTCAGAAAGAAGAAGGACGCCGTAGCTGCTGCGCTTTCCTGAGTCTCCGTCCCTCTTCAAGACGTACGTTACCCGCTTCCCGAAGGACGTGCGTCCTCCCGAAGGAAGGGAAGTAGCTTCACCTCTGGTGGGCTTGATGAAACAAGTTCGCTTCCTTCGGGAAGCGGGCTTCTTTCATCAAGCGGGTAGCAGCTCGGAAGTCGAGATTCTTTCAGAAAGAGAGCACTCTTCATGGTGATCTACGATCACCATCAAAAAGCATTAGGTGCGGAGCACCTGCACTCTTCAAGACGCGAGGATACGCGCATCTTTCCGAAGGAAGCCGAAGGAAGCCGAAGGAAGCCGAAGGAAGCCGAAGGAAGCCGAAGGAAGCCGAAGGAAGCCGAAGGAAGCCGAAGGAAGCCGAAGGAAGCCGAAGGAAGC
>Ga0209990_10002345_pt1 | contig 14944 bp, 10 predicted proteins | sample NOAtaG_6_FD_187304 | JGI IMG/M metagenome (GOLD analysis project Ga0209990, IMG submission 187304) | Freshwater lake microbial communities from Lake Erie, under a cyanobacterial bloom - NOAA_Erie_Diel5S_2200h metaG (SPAdes) (version 2) | ecosystem: Environmental > Aquatic > Freshwater > Lake ...
CTGGTAGAGATTTGCGACAATGGACGCGGTCTGCCGGAAAACATGAAGCAAGATCAGCGTTTTGGTTTGCAAAACACGCGCAAGCGGCTGGCTTTGCTGAGTGAAAAAACCGGAATTGAATCTGCTTACCGGCTGGAAAACCGAAACGAAACAAGTGAAAACAGCACAGGTGTATGCCTGACGCTGGGAATACCTATATTGACCGCAGAAACACCCAACTACCAACATAAGAAAACAAATACATGAAAGCAGTCATCATTGACGACGATATCCTGGCGATAGAGTTGCTCGACAAACTGGTGCGGGATTACTGTCCCGAGTTCACCGAAATCCGCCATTTCACCGAAGAATCTCCGGCCATCGCATACCTCACCGAGAATGCGCCCGACGTTGTGTTTCTGGATGTGAACATGCAGAACATGTCGGGCTTCGACATGCTCGAACTATTGCCCGATTTCGACGCTTTAACCATCCTGGTAAGCGGCAGCGCTGAACACGGTATAGAAGCAGTGCGCCACAAAGTATTCGACTATATCGTTAAACCTGTTTCACCTGCGGCCCTCAGCGCGGTTATGAAAAGGGTAAGGGAAGAGCTTACGCAAGAGGAGGAGGAAGAAACTGACTCGCTGAATCCTGGTATCCTGATTATCAATCGCCAGGATCGTCTTTTCTTCGTTCCGCACGGGGAAATCATCAAATTGTTAGCCAATGGCCCTTACTGCACCGTGCAAACCGTTTCAGAAGACATACAGGCCAGCAAAACCATGTTGTATTTCATGAAGCAGCTGCCGCGCAACAAGTTTGTAAAGATCAACCGATCGATTGTGGTCAATAAGGAATACTTCCGCAGCATCCGCAAGTTCCCTGACGGAACCGGCGAACTCATCCTCAAGAACGGCGATAAGATCAGCCTCAGCAAACCGATTAAGGAAAGGCTGATTCACATGTTCAGCCGCGGCGACAACGGAGCCTGAGTTGTACCAACTAACGCAGGCAACTATCGATAGCCGGACTTTAACCTTTACTGTTACTCCGGCAAGGCACAAGGTCATTCCCTTATGCCCGGTCGATACGGCCTCCGTTGTTATAACGAAACAGGCAAAAAGAAAAAGCCCGCCTTACAGCGAGCCTTTGCTCCCGGATGGACTCCCCCCTATTGGATTCACAATCCGGTATTTAACCCCTCACTTGCTGCAAAGCCGAAGCCTTACAGCGCTTCAAATATGTGTAATCCAAACAGTTCAACGGCAAACAGTCAAGCCCAAAGAAGGATATTCAAACCAAAGAACATCCTATTCTTACTGAATACCCTGATGTGCATTACAGGGCGCCTTATTCAGCCTGCATTATGGCCGGTATGTCTATGGATTGCATGTGCTTCAGACATTTTCGGACAACAAGTAGTTGATCGCCATTACCTGATTCAGGCTGAATCGAATATCAACCGGCATCTGCTTCAAAACTCCATTCTGGGAATACAGGCCGATGCCAACGGTGAACTTTGGCTCGCATCCAGCTTCGGTCTCCTGCAAACCGATGGTATTGAAACCCGTGTATTCCTGAGCAAAAACAGTCCGGACCTGCGTGCAGACCGACACAAATCGATGTGCAGGCGCCGTGACAATAACCAGATTCTGTTGATGGATGCTTATGGCGGCTTGGTTTCGCTGCACAACAATGGGCGCATGCAAAGATTCACTTCCCACCCTGATTCTGCTTTTGTTTGTTATGCCGGCCAAGCCTGGAAGATAAACCGGCACGATTGGCAACTGCCGGAAGAGGTGAAAGCGGATATTGTAGCCAAACAAATCGCTTACAACGGAAAGCTTACCGCATTTCGCATAGGCGACGAATGGTATCATGCGCCCGGAACATCCGCCGGACCTGGGAACGACTTTCCTGTTATTGCCCGGCATGGTCCGCATCTGCTGGAATGCAACAAGCAAAAGCTGCGATTCAATGGTCCCGCTGGTTTGATTCTGAAACCCATCGACGACAATCCATACTTTCTCTGGTTCACCGACACCCTTGTAGTCTTCACGAGCGGAAAGGGCTTGTTTGTTTGCGACCTTGCCAGCGGAACCCTCCGTGAAGTCCCCGATTTAAATCCATACCAAAAGGGAGAGGTATACTGCGCACTTCCCGTAAGCAGGAACAGTTTCATGCTCGGAACCTACGACCATGGATTGCTGCGCCTTAGCTTCACTCCTGCTACTTTGTTGAATGGCAATAAACAGAAAAGCGACGGCAGTCTTTTCATTTATTCGTATGCACAATACCACGACACCCAATTGTTCATACCAAGCGGCGGGTTGTTATCGATGGATACGGCCGAGCAACATGTCCGGCGCTTGCTTTCAACACCGTCCAGCGGGCACCCTATACTTTCAGACAGCCGGGGAATTGTCTGGATTCACGACGATGCAGGAATCATTGCCTATCGCCTGAAGGATGGCAAAACCAAGCGTTTGCCAGGCAGCAACGATCGTTACGACCTGTTTTTCGAGTTGCATGGGCAGGTATATGCCTGCAGTTCAGACAAAATTTACAAGGTCGATTTCGACCTGGGAAGCAGTGTTCTTTGGGCCCGGATAAGCGGGGCACTGAGTTTTTTCAATATGCGACGCGAGGGAGAAGATGCCTGGCTGTTGAGCCAAAACGGAGCCTATCTGATCGATCGAAATTTTCATGTTAAGGCTCATATCCTGAAGACACTGGCCGTTCGCGACGCAGTGAAAATAGGCAAAACCTGGAAATGGGCGACCTATGGCAGTGGCATCCTCAGTGGTTCGAATCCGGATACCAATACACCTGTTTTTACCGATCCGTACGAATGGAGCCTGGCAGCCATCAGCCTGCGCTACGATCCTGTTTACGGCAAATTGTGGTTGGTAACTAACAGGGCGATTTTCATTCTCGCTTGCGACGCAAATGGACGCATAGGCGAAATTCATGACAAGCTGGAATGCGGCCTGCATCTTCCGGCAAGGGAATTAAACGGGGGCAACTACCCCCAGGAATCTGTCAACAATCTTCCCTACTACTTCTTCCCTTCCACTCAGGGCCTGCTCAAAGTGCCCCGTAACGCTCATGTTCAGGCCGGAAATCACAAACTACGCCTGGTAGCAATCATTTCCGGCAAGGATACCATCAACGACGCCGGTTCACTCGATCTTTCGCCCGACTATTCCTTCGTATCAGTCCGAATAAAAACTTTACAGCCATTCATTGCTGAAGGCGCACTGAGCTACCGCATTACGCCAGCCTTTCCAATATGGAGGCCTATCCCTGAAAACTACACCATCGGGCCCTTTAAACTGCCGCCAGGTGATTATATACTTGAATTGCGCAGCATCAACGGGGTGCGCAAAACCCTGAACATCCACATTCCGCCTTATTGGTACAACACGCTCTGGTTCAGACTGAGCACGGTATGCAGCACTGTTTTTTTGGCGCTGGTTTTACTAAAAGTACGAACACAAAAACTACTTAAACGCAAGACGGAACTGACTTATCAAGTAAATCAGCGTACCCATCAATTGCGCACTGCCTTGCTCGATCTTGAGGCTTCGCGCCGCGAAGTAACCGAAGCCTATGAAACCAGGGAAAAAATGAATGCGGTATTGCTACACGACATCCGTTCTCCACTCATGTTTCTCACAGAAAGCGCTTACCATTTCAACCGCCGCTTGCGGACCGAGGCTCCCCAGTATTTTTCGACTTTCAACCTGTTTGCGGGAACCGTCAAAGACTTGTATTTATTGGCAACCGACTTCAATCTTTGGTTGAAGCGGCCTTTGGACGGGCATATACAATTGAAGCCCCTGCGTGCGGTAGATTTAGTGGAAGATGTGGTGCGTTTCTATAAGCCCATTATTGAAAGTGGAACCAATACCTTCACAACAGACATTCTATCCGATTTCCCTGACCTTGAGATATATACGCATGCAGGCATATTCAAATCCATCGTGCGCAATTTGATTGACAACAGTAACAAGTATACTCCCGGCGGGGAAATCCACTTATCCGTTTACCGCTCAGGAGATTTACTGCGCATCCAGGTAAGCGATTCAGGCAGTGGATTGCCCGATGAGATTATTCGTATCTACGGGATACCAGGTGAGCTGCCTGGAGATTGGATATTACAGGAAACTACAGCCGATGAAATCGGCTTGAATTTGATTCTGCGTTTTGCACGCATGCTGGAAGGTCGTTTGATGTATCGTCATGAAACAAAAGGCAGCCTGTTTACGCTTGAACTTCCCTTGCAACCTGGATTCGGATAACCAACCTTTCAGTCTTCGTTGTTGTTGGCAGGAATAAACTCTATTACACGGATCAGGTCGGCTTCATTGTTTACGCCCATTTTTTCGAACACCCTGTTTTTGTAGGTAGATACCGTGCTGGGTTTCAAGCCGAGTTCCTCACAAATCATATGATTGGATTTGCCGGAAGCAATAGCCAGAGCCACATCCCGTTCCCGACTGCTAAGGCGGGCTACTGAAGCCACTTTGACAGCACTTTCTGACATTTCCGGTTTTCTCCAATTGCCATCATAGATATCGCTTAACACGCCATTGAGCCGTTCCATCCCTTCAGCTTTGCAAATGGTTACCAGCACATTGGGATGACGCAAATGGACCGATGCCATATCAGCCGGGAACATGGAGAAAACTACCACCGGACAATTGCGTGCAATGGCCAAAATGCGCGCTACGGAATCGGCTACCGGGATGCCGGTAAATTTCAAATCTGATATGACGATATCCGGCTGCACATGATCGAACATCTGCATGGCATCATACAAAGAAGGCGCCTCGTGAATAACCAATTGTGGCCAGCGCAATTGCAGCATCTGACGGACACCAAAACGAACGATTTCGTGGTCGTCTACAAGGAGAACCCGTTGAAAATTGGTTACATCTGTATTTTTTGCCATGAGGTGTCTGGTAATGGTCTGCCTGCCCCAGGTTTTACCCTTCCTTTCCAACTTCAGTATTCTTTTTATCTCTTTAATCGCAAGTTAAAGTTATTACAGTGGAATCTCAAATCCGACTTAAATCCCAAGAAGCAATACAAAAATGGAACATACCTGCCATTTGGGATAACAAAAATACTACCCCATGGCAAAACAGACACTCAACTGGTATATAATCTTATTTAAAATCAGCGGTTATTATCCCGCCATTCATAAACCCATTGGGCCTGAATCATTTCGAGGTAACCCTCGTTGCATTCTTCTTTCTTTCCGGCGAAATTGGGTATCTCCATAACCCAGTCAAGCAGTTCGGTGAAACGTATACGGTAAATCCGGCTTTCATCGAAAGTCTCACCAAACCGTTCGTAAAGCTTCATGGCAATATCTTCAAAATCGGTCCACTGTATCGGAGGCTCGTGCATGTTCATTTGTCTTCAGTTTATCAATGACCGATGATACCGCTTTGGTCTGGTATGGTAACGACGATATCTCCATCTTCTTCCAGCTTACACTGACAGGCCAGGCGGCTGTTGTAGCGGGGATTGCGGGCTCGGTCTACGTAATCTTCTTCCCTGTCGCTCATTTCCGGCAACAAGTCTTCGCCCTGCTCAATATATACATGGCAGGTACTACATCCACAAACTCCGCCGCAATTGTGGTTGAGTTGGATCTCGTTGTCGAGAGCCACTTCGAGTATGCTTTCACCGGCAGCAATGTCGAACTGCAGTTCGGCACGGTCTTTTTGTTCAAATCGGAAAGTAATCTTACCCATTGTGTTTCCGCTGCAAAAGTACAACTACTGTCAGGAAACGCACGAAAAGAAACAAAGGTTCAGTGGGTTCCGCTATTCTGGTTGTTTCCCCCTGCAAATCCTTTCGAAAACACTAATTTCGCGCACTTGTTATCCTGAAGCTGACTATGCAGTTCCAACTCACCGAAGAACACCTGGCCGTACAACAGGCCGCACGCGACTTTGCCCAGACTGAATTGCTCCCCGGCGTTATCGAACGCGATGAGCACCAGAAGTTCCCGGCCGAACAAATCAAGAAGCTCGGCGAACTGGGGTTCATGGGCATGATGGTTGACCCCAAATACGGTGGGTCTGGCATGGATACCATCAGCTATGTGCTCGCTATGGAAGAAATCTCCAAAATAGATGCTTCCTGCAGTGTGGTAATGAGCGTAAATAACAGCCTGGTATGCTGGGGTCTTGAAACTTTCGGCAACGAAGAACAGAAACAGAAATACCTGGTTCCGCTGGCCAAAGGCGAAATCATTGGCGCTTTCCTGCTCAGCGAACCCGAAGCCGGCAGTGATGCCACTTCACAGCGCACCATTGCAGAAGACAAAGGCGACCATTACCTGCTCAATGGCACAAAAAACTGGATCACCAACGGCAACAGCGCCAGTGTGTATCTCGTAATGGCACAGACAGATGTAGCCAAAGGACACAAAGGGATCAACGCCCTGATCGTAGAAAAGAATTCTCCCGGTGTTACCGTTGGGAAGAAGGAAGACAAACTCGGTATCCGCGGCAGCGACACCCACAGCATCATGTTCCAGGATGTAAAGGTGCCCAAGGAAAACCGCATCGGAGAAGACGGCTTCGGCTTCAAGTTCGCCATGAAGACCCTCACCGGCGGCCGTATCGGTATTGCCGCACAGGCACTCGGTATTGCCAGTGGTGCTTACGAACTGGCGCTCAAGTATTCAAAAGAGCGCAAGGCGTTCGGCACTGAAATCATGAACCACCAGGCCATCGCTTTCAAACTCGCCGATATGGCAACTGAAATTGAAGCTGCGCGTCTGCTTTGCCTTAAGGCTGCCTGGTTGAAAGACCAGCACCTCGATTATTCGCGCGCCAGCTCGATGGCAAAACTGTTCTCGAGCGAAGTAGCCATGAAGACTACCGTAGAAGCCGTTCAGGTTCACGGTGGTTATGGCTATGTGAAAGAATACCATGTGGAGCGCCTGATGCGCGATGCCAAGATCACACAGATCTATGAGGGCACAAGCGAAGTGCAGCGCGTGGTAATCAGCCGCGACATTCTGAAAGACTGAGGCCGGGAGGATTCGTCCTGTGATTTCCAGGGCCGAAGGCTTCATACTCAAACGCACTCCTTACGGAGAGAATAGCGCAGTTCTGCGTGTCTTTACCCGCGAAAGCGGTCTGGTTTCATTTATGGTCCATGGCCTGAGGAAAGCCAAAGGCGGCGGTTCTGCTGCTTTGACTCAGGTGATGAATCGGGTGGAGATAAGGTTCTACGAAGCCGCATCCGGATCGCTCCACAAGGTAAAGGAAATGCAATTGCATGCCGCTGCCCGAGATGCCGGCAGCGACTTGCTGCGTACGCAATGCCTGCTTTTCTCGACTGAAATTCTGCACCTGCTGTTGCGCGAAGACGCTCCAGAACCCGGATTGTACGATCTGTGCGCAGAAGTCCATTCCCTCCATGCCGACGCTGCATTCTGGAAATTATTCCCCTCATGGTTTCTGTTGCAGACCCTGGCGCAGCAAGGGTCCCTCCCCGACTTTGAAACGGATGATCATACCAGCGGGTTCGACCCTGTCCGCGGGCGCATGGCAAGACCCGATGAAGTTATTGCCGGCGACAAGCTCCTGCCCCTGGAAGGATGCCGCTTTGCTTTAGCATTGTACGCCTTGAGAGCCGTCGAACTGACAGCGGCAGGACCTACTCCCGTTCCGCTGCGCTTGCTCTTCGACAGCCTGTTGGAACACACCCGGCTTCACTTATTGGACGGGAAACCGGTGCGCAGCGTGGAGATTATCCGGGATGTACTTCACTCCTGAGCGCGGCGTGGTACATTTCCACTGCCTGGTTAACCATGTTCCGCGAACCGATGAACAGCGGCACGCGTTGGTGCAGTTCCTGCGGCAACACGTCCATCACGCGCTCATGACCGGTTGATGCTATGCCTCCGGCCTGCTCCACGATGAATGCCATGGTATTGCATTCGTACATCAGGCGCAGCTTGCCGTTCGGGTCTTTCGCAGTGGGCGGATACAGGTAGATACCGCCTTTGATGAGATTGCGGTGGATATCGGCGATCAGACTTCCGATGTAACGCCCGGCGTATGGCCGCCTGGTGTCAGCATCTTTTTCCTTGCACCAGTCTACGTATTGCTTCACTCCTTCCGGAAAGGCCTGGTAATTGCCTTCGTTCACGGAGAAGATCTTTCCGTTTTCCGGGATGCGCATATCGGGGTGGGAAAGGCAAAACTCCTGTATACCGTCGTCGAGGGTGAAACCATTCACGCCTGAACCGGTGGTGTACACGAGCATGGTGGAGCTTCCATAGATTACATAACCTGCGGCCGCCTGGTGCTTGCCTGCCTGCAGACAGTCTGCAACATTGGGTTTACGCGAGGTATCGCTGCGGCGGTAAACAGAGAAAATAGACCCGATGGATGCGTTCACATCGATGTTGGAGCTGCCATCGAGCGGATCGATACTGACAATATACGGAGCGTATTCAGCGCCTTCCACAAAAACGGCTTCATCCATTTCTTCGCTGATGATGGCACATACTTCGCCACAACGGGAAAGGGTTTGAATGAAGATATCGTTGGCGATGACATCGAGTTTCTTCTGGTCTTCACCCTGTACATTGGTAGAACCAAAATCACCCAGGATATCGGCCAGACCGGCCTTCCGGACATCGCGGTTCACCAGCTTGGAAGCCAGTTCGATGGCGCGGAAGATGCGTGAGAAAGCACCGGTGGCGTCTGTGTAAAGTGCCTGCTGGTCAACGATGAACTGTTCGAGTGTAATGATTCCTTGCTGCTTCATTCGGGAAGATTATGGGGTGTAAGTTTGCAGCTGCGAAGGTACAAAGGTGCCTGGCAACCTGAATCATGAAGATCTACAAGTTCGGAGGTGCATCGGTAAAGGATGCAGACAGCGTTCGGAATGTTGGCCGGATCCTGAAAGCCGCCGGCAACTCCCCCGTTTTGACCGTTGTGAGTGCGATGGGCAAAACCACCAACAAACTGGAAGCGCTGACCCGGGCTATCCACCAGCGGAGTGATGAAGCGCGCGACATCCTGGCTGAGGTGCGTGAATTCCACCTGGAAATCACGCGCGAATTGGTAGACGACAAATTCAATCCCGTTCACAACGACACAGCCAACTTCTTCCTGGAGTTGGAATGCCTGTTGGAAACCCATGCAGAAGGCGACGATTACGACGCGCTGTACGATACCGTAGTTGGATACGGCGAATTGATTTCCACGCGCATCATCAGCAATTACTTGTTGCATGCCGGCACGCCTAACCATTGGTTGGATGCGCGCAACTTCATCCTTACCGACGACCGCCACCGCGAAGGCCGGGTGCAATGGAATGAAACCGGATCGCTGGTTCGCCGCATGATCGCACCGCTTGCGCAAAAAAGCCTGATTATCACGCAGGGATTTATTGGCAAGACCCGGCAAGGTGCGCCTACGACCCTCGGCCGCGAAGGCAGCGATTACTCTGCCGCCATTTTCGCCTGGGCACTGAAAGCCGATGAAGTGATTATATGGAAGGATGTGCCGGGTGTGATGAATGCTGATCCACGGCGTTTTCCTTTTGCCGAACCAATTGCATCCATCTCCTATGCCGACGCCACAGAACTTGCCTATTACGGTGCTTCGGTAATCCACCCAAAGACGATACAACCCTTGCAACAGGCAGGTATTCCGCTTTATGTGCGCTCGTTCATCGACCCCACCATTCCAGGCACGGTTGTAGGCCTGAACGACAGTCCGCTCGAAGTGCCCTGCTACATCGTAAAAGACAAACAATGCTTGCTGAATGTGCGCAGCGGCGACTTCAACTTCATAGCAGAAGACCATCTGAGCGCCATCTTCAGCACCATGGCTGCGCATAGAATACGGGCCAATGTGATGCAACATTCTGCGCTGAGCTTTTCGGTTTGTACAGACGATCAGCCGGAAAGGCTGCAAGCCTGTATGGAAACACTCCGCAAGCTGGGCTTTGAGACATCGCTGACCGAAAACCTGAGTCTGCTGACTGTCTATAACCGGCAACACGATCAGCATACCGGGAACATCCTTTCGGGCAGGGAAATCCTGATGGAACAAAATCTCGCCCATACGGTCCAATTCGTCATTCGTTGAATTGACTGCACTGAGCAGTTTAACGGCAAACCTTTCCCGGAAGACGCTCTTGCCATCAATGGCGTTAAGAAAGCCGCAATAGCTGAATCAGGCACAAAAGAAAAGGCCCGGATCGCTCCGGGCCTTTTGCTTCATAGTGTGTGTTATTCTCAGTGCTTCACCACCACTTTGCGGGTTGCAGTCTGACCATTGTTGGTAATGCGTACCAGGTAGATGCCTTCGCTCATACCGCTCAGGTCAACCACACCGGTACCGCTCACAGCTGTACCGTCTGTCATGGCTACGCGCACACCGGTAGCGTTGAACACTTCCATCTGTACAGGCTTGGTGTTGTTCAGCTGGTAGCGGATATACACCTTGCCGCTGCTGGGGTTCGGGTACACGTTGATGGCTTCGTCGAGGTTGAAGTTATTCACTGAAGTAGCCAGGTTCCAGCTGTTCACCGTGTTCTGGCAGTTCGGCGGATAGCCAACAAATACGGGACGTGAAACCACTTCGCTGGTGTTGTTGCTCGGGTCGGTTACACGGTAGTTGATGTAGTAAACACCAGCTTCCCAGCTATTCACGTTCTGATTCATGATCTGTACAAGGCCCAACAGGGTGCTGGGTGAATAGTAGTTGTCGGTGATTTGCAGACCATCCATCGGATCAAAACCATAGCCGATACAGATATTCACTGTAGGTGCTACGATTTGCGGTGACTTGGTATCGCGCACACGTACATAACGGGTGCGGGTGGTGCTGTTACCACTGGCATCGGTAGCGGTATAACGTTCGGTGTAAAGACCAAGGGTGTAAGGATCCACATTGCCTGTTTTCACCACGCTTACCTGTGAATTGCTGTAATAGTTGTCTGTTACGGTAACAGGCTTGCTGTTGTAAGGCGTGTTCACTTCCAGGAAGATGGTGTCTTCGGTATTGAGTACCACAACCGGGGGAACGAAATCATCTACACGGTAATTGATTACTGCTCCATCGTTGGTTGCATTGTTATTGCTTGGATCTTTTGCGTTGTAGATAATCGGGTAAGTAGCGCGGCGGGTAGTGTTCACCGGACCGTTGAAGCCGGGAGTGTTATTGGTAGGAATGATGCCTGTGCAGGGATCTTCGGTATACACCTGATCAACAAACACATCGTTGATCTGGACATTGACAGTTGAGCCGGTAACGATAGCCTGAGCGTTCATCATCATGGTTGGCTGTTTGGTATCCACTACATTTACTACGCGATCCAAGGTTGCGGTATTGCCTTGTGCGTCGCGAACTGTGTAGGTGACGGTGTAAGTACCAAGCACGTTGGTATTCACGCTTCCGGTTGTAACGATGGCAGTGGTGAGGTTACCATCCACGCCGTCGATGGCGTTGGCGCCGGGTTCGTTGTAAGTACCGCACTGTTCAACGGTCATCGGGCTGGAGCCGTTGAGTGTAAGAACAGGCGCGGTGCGATCAAGCACTACGATCACCACGCGGCGGCGGCCCGGGGCAGGATTACCTGAAGCGTCACTCACATTGTAGTTATACGTATAGATACCGGGAACGCACTGGTCGAAGTCGGTTGTGGTTACGATACGGCTGGTGATATCACCTTCAGTAGGATCGTAGGCAGTTGCTCCCGGATCTACGTAAGTAGTTGCAGCACAATTGCGTTCGATGCGCACCGTGTCGGAACCATTGAGTGTGATGGTCGGCGCGAGGTTGTCGTTGGCCAGGTTAATGGTATAGTCTTCAAACTCACCTACGGCGTTGGCGCCGCAAGGCGTGTTGGCATAGTTGCTGTAGCTGCTGGCCACACGCATGCGCGTTTTGCCTTCAAAGCTGGCAGACAAGAAAGGAACGTTGAAGTTGGCGTTTGCGCTGGCATTGTTCGAAGAAGATTCGTTCAGTACCAGTTCGTTGGCATCGTCAAAGTCGCCGTCGATGTTGAAGTCGATCCAAACCTTGCGGTTCATAGGGTTCACCGTAGTGTTGCGGCTTACTTCCACGTTGTATTCCGCACCGAAGGTCAGGGTTGCTGATTTGGTGAGGGTATAATCGGTGTAACCTTCCACTCCGCTTTCGGTCTCGTTGGCCATCAGCGTCTGTGAGCTTTTTTTCAGAACCACATTGTTGATTCCAACGTCGGCACTCTTCAGCCCTACAACCGGTGTGCAATAGTTCAATACAACCACGTACTTGTCTTTAACCACAGTTGCCTGGGTTGCAGTCTGGTTGTTGGTGTTCCAGCCTTTGAGGGTGAAGGTGTAGGCGCCACCGGCGATAAACTTCACTTTCAGTTCTTTGTTGCTGCTGGTTGCTGTAGAACCGCCGGTTACAACATAGGAAGTCGGGAATATGCTCCACTCGAACTGGTTGGCATTGTCGGCGTCGATCTTCAGGGTTACTTCTTCCCCGATATCCGGACGGCGGTCGTTGGCTGCAAAGTCAAGCTTTGTCTTGGTATTGGGCGTAACGATGTCGATGTCTTTGCAGAACTTGTCAAAACCGGCGCAACCTGCTGCGGTGAGGCATACAGTGTATTTGCCGTCGGTATAGAAAGTATGCTTGGCATCTTCAGTGTAATACTGGGTGGAGAAACCGCCTTCATCGATATCCCATTCGTACGACATCAACCCATAGCGGCCTTGGGTGGCGTTCTTGAATTCGAGTTCGGTGCTGTTGTAACCGGGCTCATAATCAACTTTCCAACCGGCAACCGGAGGTGTAGCTGAACCGAGTTTACTCCAGAAAGTGCCGATGAAACCGCTGTCGAAACCTGATGCGTTCGATTGGAACGTGATATACATGGCCCCGGAAGTGGCGCGGAAGGTATCGCGGCGGGCAGCAACTTGGTTTGAAAGCGTAATGCCATTGCCGGGATGCAGTTTACGACCAGATTCATCCGGTCCATCATAAATCTTCAGGACATCATTGTTATCTGCAAAACGCAGTTGCTGAAACTTCAGGTTGATTACCTGTGCGTTACATGGCTGAATGAGCAAGCGATCCACAAAATTGGAACGGTTGGCACCATAGTTGGCGCCGGGTCCGGCGTGGTCAATAACACGACCGGTTGATACTTGTGTGCTCAACTGGCCAAATCCGATGGTGTAGTCGGTCGGAGGCGTTACCTCAACATAGTCGATTTTTGTCATTACCGGCGACCAGCCATTGTCGTTGTATGCGGTCATCTTAACGGTATACTTACCCGGCATATCCATAAAGAAGCGGGGATTCTTTTTGCCATCAGGATCGGTTGGCGGATTGATGCGATCGGCTTCTGTGTAGAATACCGGCGGAGCCTGAGAGGAATCATAGATTTCCCAACGCCAATCGTATGGACCGTACTGACTCAGATCGAACAACTGAAGTTCTTCGTACTGTTCGAGGAGGTTCGCATTGGCGATGAAGTCTGATACCGGCACCACTGTTGGGGTGCGGATGGTAATATTGCGGGTAATGCTGTCGCGGCCCAGGCAATTAGTGGAACGAAGTTTTACCGAATAAGTACCTGCGCTGTTGAAGGCTTTCATCCAGTCGATGCTGGTTGCATCATAACCGTTTCCGTTGTCAGAGCCATCCCATTCGTGGCGGATATAACCTTTCTGGTTGCGGTTGATGAACTTCAAACGTGTTTTTACCCAGGCAGTAGATGGATCGGGCAGAATAAAGTCGGCACTCAACGAAGTAGGAAGACCAAGATTGATTTCATAGTCTTCAGTTTCTCCGTACTGTTTCTGGTTGCAACCTTCGCCGGCCGTAAAGTTGGCATAGCCGTTGTATTCGGAGCGCACGCGCATGCGGGAAGCGCCGGGATTCACCCCGGAACAACCAATGCTGAAGGTACGGCTCGAAATGGCCCCGGAAGCAAAAACTGCCCAATTGACACTCACAAATTCCGTATTTGAGAACGTACCATCGCGGTTCAGGTCTACCCAAACCCCGATCCAACCTTGCCAATTACCGGTTCCGGATTCGATCGAGAAGCTCCCGGTATACGTGCTGCCAGCCGTCAGGTCAAATGGCTTGCCCGCATTCATTACAATCTGGTTGATGCCATTGGTGGTGTGTGTGCAGGCATCACTGGTTTTCTTGAATACAGTTTTGCCATCCTGCATTACTTCTACATGGCCTACAGACATATACCATTGCACCGTTGAGCCGGTGTAACAACCGGTTGCATGGTAAGCCTGGCAATAGGTTTGAGCGCGCAGATTGCCTCCAGACCAGGCAACGAGCAGCAAGAAGACCGCAAAGCAGTTCTTCCATACGTGTGTAAAGTGTCTTTTCATGGGTAATGGTTTGTTTCGATATGGGTGTCTTTGAACACGCCAATTTTGCACTTCCCGGTGGGTATCTAAGTGATTGACAATCATGATTCTCGTCACTCAGCAACCCATACCACCCCATATTAGCATCATAAGACTTTCCATAAAACACATTCTATATGACTGATATGACACACATCATAATACCTGATCAAGCCATGCTCTTACATTCTTCTTCAAAGCACCTTAAAAAACTGACGCTGCTCAGCAAGAAGAAACATTGACCTGCTGATAAACGAAAAAACCCGGCCGAAGCCGGGTTTTTTACGATTAGCTGACTTTTAATCCAATCAGTTCTTAACAACCACTTTACGGGTTGCAGTCTGACCGTTGTTGCTGATGCGCACCAGGTAGATGCCTTCGCTCATACCGCCCAGGTCAACCATACCGGTACCGCTTACAGCAGTTCCGTTCACCATGGCAACACGTACACCTGTAGTGTTGAACACTTCGATGCTAACGGGATTTGCGTTGTCGAGCTGGTAGCGAACGAACACCTTGCCGTTGCTGGGGTTCGGG
>Ga0209990_10002346_pt1 | contig 14943 bp, 5 predicted proteins | sample NOAtaG_6_FD_187304 | JGI IMG/M metagenome (GOLD analysis project Ga0209990, IMG submission 187304) | Freshwater lake microbial communities from Lake Erie, under a cyanobacterial bloom - NOAA_Erie_Diel5S_2200h metaG (SPAdes) (version 2) | ecosystem: Environmental > Aquatic > Freshwater > Lake ...
TAACTATTTTCTCTTCATATACATAAAACACATAGCTCTTTCACTAAAAAAAGTTCATAACTAATTTTAAAGTGTTTTAAGCCTAGCCCTGTAAGGGCTAAGCTTACTATGGGCTTTGCCCTTATAAAGTTGAACCTCTAAATTTAGTAAGTGATTGAATTGAGCCTTTGGTGAAAAGGGAAGCGGGGGATGGGCAAGGAGAGGCACGAAGGAGCAGTGTCCAGTGTGCCCTATGGGGTCTAGATGAACATGCTTCTCTGCAATCCATAAACTTCTCTATAACCCATACTAACCCCTAGACTTCTCTATAACCCATACTAACCCCTAGACTTCTCTATAACCCAAAATAACCCATATTAACCCATAATAACCCATAGACGTATCTTATCTATAACCCATAGACGTATCTTATCTATAACCCATAGACTTGACTTATAGATAACCCAAAATAACCCATAGACGTATCTTATCTATAACCCATAGACTTGACTTATAGATAACCCATAGACTTCTCTATCTAATCTATATGGGTTACCCTATTTAGTGGGGTTAGAAACATAGAAGCTCTAAGTAAAGACGCGTCTTTACTTATGATCATCTAAAGATTATAGAATAAATATAACCCTATGTCTAAGTGTCTAAGCTCTTGAGAGCTTAGAAACTTGTGCCTACCCTTATATCCCTCCCTAAAGGGAGGGATGCATTAAAGTGCCTAAGGCACTTATGCCCTTATCATCTTATCATCTAAAGATGATAGAAAGCCCTTACAGGGCTAGGCTTATGACTAAGTCCATACATGTATGGACTTACTAACTATCATCTAAAGATGATAGTTAGATGATAAGGGTTCATGGGTAACCCATAAATAAGGGTAGGTTAGGGAACCTGACATGAATCCCTCCCTAAAGGGAGGGATAGCAGGGGAAAAATAGAAAAATAGAAAGAGAAAGAAACTAAAGCTATACAATACTAAATCTATACTAAAGCTATACTATACTAAATCTATACTATACTAAATCTATACTATACTAAAGCTATACTAAAGCTATACAATACTAAATCTATACTATACTAAAGCAATACTAAATCAATACTAAATCAATACTAAATCAATACTATAGAATATTGCCAGTGAAAGACTGGAACTAAGACAATAAAGAGACTAGACGAAAGCACCATTGGCCGAGCGGATAAGGCAAACGACTCATAATCGTTGATAGGTAGGTTCAACCCCTACATGGTGCAAAAAGATGAAGACTAAAAAAGGGGAAAGTGCTTATTAGCCCTTTATACTTACTAAACTCATTTATACTTACTAAACTCATTTATACTTACTAAACTCATTTATACTCCCCCAATAATCTTTAGATGATTGTAAGCCTAGTGGGGTTCCCTGTAAGGGTTTGACCCAAAGGGTTTTAAGCCTAGTGGCTAAGCCACTAGGCTTAAAAGAATATTTAGATGATTGGGGGCAATAGAATGCAACCAAGTTAACCTATGGGAACCTAGGGGGTTCTAGGGTTAAAATGGGGATTAGGTGTTCCACTTGCACTTCTATAATCTTTAGATGATAATAGCCCAGACGTGTCTAAGTCTAAAAGCTCTTTAGAGCTTTTAGACTTGTGCCTACCCTGGAAGGGTAGGTTAGGGCTTACTTAGAACCTTCCCCATAGTCTATGGCCCCCTACTTATATATTCTATATATAGGGATATAGGGATATAGGGATATAGGGATATAGGGGACCCGAAGGGAAAGTTATTATAGGAATAAATCCGAGAGAGTTGACGAAACGAAAAAATGCGATAAATTAAAAACAAGGGAATGTTCAAAAAAGTTTTCTTTCTTCTCTAATAAATAAAAAATTCTAAATATAAAAACTTTAGAATAAAAAGATAAATTATAGGCATAGCCTATAAAAAGAAATATGTAGTAAGAAAAAGAAAAATGAAAATAAAGTATCCATGGAGAGTTTGATCCTGGCTCAGGATGAACGCTGGCGGCATGCTTAACACATGCAAGTCGAACGAAGCTTGGCAACAAGCTGTAGTGGCGGACGGGTGCGTAACGCGTAAGAACCTACCTTTTGGAGGGGGATAACATTGGGAAACTAGTGCTAATACCCCATAATAGCTGAGGAGTGAAAAGAATAAAATCGCCAAAAGAGGGGCTTGCGTCTGATTAGCTAGTTGGTGGGGGTAACGGCCTCCCAAGGCCACGATCAGTAGCTGGTCTGAGAGGATGATCAGCCACACTGGGACTGAGACACGGCCCAGACTCCTACGGGAGGCAGCAGTGAGGAATTTTCCACAATGGGCGTCAGCCTGATGGAGCAATGCCGCGTGGAGGACGAAGGACCGTGGTTCGTAAACTCCTTTTCTTAGAGAAGAAGATCTGACGGTATCTAAGGAATAAGCTCCGGCTAACATCGTGCCAGCAGCCGCGGTAGGCGTCGCTGGATGGAGACCCAAGGTAAAATAACTAAAAGGACACTAGGGTCTAGTTTTTACTAGACCCTAGTGTTTATATCTCCAAATGCCTTGACTAGGATGGTCAAAGGTATTATTGCCGCCTAAAAAAAGTAATTTTTTAGCAAAATCCTGCTCATATCGGGGAAGCCTAAGTCTGTAAAGATATGGTAATCTCGAAGGAAGCTTTAAGTCTTAGCACAAGCTTTACAAAATTGTATTGCTTCTTCTTAAATTCCCTTTATAGTAAGTGAGTTTAAGAAAATTCTTAGTAGCCCTTTAACGACTGAGGCGAAAGTCTCGAGATTTTGGCTAAAGTGCCAGAATCTAACACGCAGGCCCTTGAAGTGCAGTGTGACTATGGCGATTGCCTAAGGTCAACACCAAGGTGAAGGTATAGTCTGAGCCACTTAAAAGAGTGGAATAATTGAATACGATGGGAGCAAGCGTTATCCGGAATAATTGGGCGTAAAGCGTCTGTAGGTGGTCTAGAAAGTCTACTGTTAAATCCCAGGGCTCAACCTTGGTTAAGCAGTGGAGTACTTCTAGACTTGAGTGCGGTAGAGGTAGAGGGAATCCCTAGCGTAACAGTGAAATGTGTAGATTTTAGGGAGAACACCAGCGGCGAAGGCGCTCTACTGGGCCGAGACTGACACTGAGAGACGAAAGCTACGGGAGCGAAAAGGATTAGATAAATCCGGACACGCTCTAAAAAATATGGGTCCTTAGAACCCATAATACCTCCCCTCAAAAGGAAGGTAAAATGTCCAAGGTGTCCCCTTATGTAGTGATATATAAGGTGCATCCAGCTGTATCGGTGAAACCCTATTTATTACCCAAAGTGGTGAAAAATCTGTTCTACAAGCAGACTAAATAGACAACCCCGAGGGAAGTTACTAAGTTGTAACAATAAATTAATTGTTAAACTGTAACCCCGTAGAGACTAAGACAAGCATAGTAGGCTTTTTGAATACAAAAACTTTTATATTCAAAAATAAGTCCTGTTATAACCCCCTAAAGTAACAGAACAGACTAATATTAGATTTGAATGATGTTAAAATACAACAAAATAAAATAAAATACAACAAAATAAAATATGCTACCAAAACCAAATAATCCTCAAGAGAGTAAACCAAAAAGAAATTATACCCGTGACTCAGTCAGAATTGAAAAGGCAAAACAGCTAATGCAAATTTTGATTCGGGAATTTAAAAAAAATAATAATGTTACAGTTGACCCTGAAACACTTACTATTGACTACGGTGCAAACAACCAGGTTAAGCTAGAGGGAAAAAATCCTCGAAAAATTGACCTTCATCCAAACATCCTATCAATTGTATGTGCTGGTATTATCGCTGATGGTTCAATTAACAAAAACAAAGGTTATGCGAATCCACGCGTTCAATACCGTCACTCAACTCGTCAAATTGAATGGTATCTATGGAAAACACTATATCCATTTAGCCGTTTCCTTACACCAAATTCTCCACAATTTCAATTGCCTGATGGTAAGCAAGCAGAAGCACCACGCTTACCAAACGAAGTTCTTGGTAAGGTTAAAGTGGCTACATGTGTAAACTCAGAAATTACTAAAGTTTTTGCTCTTATTGCACCAGATGGTAAAAAAACAATTGAGCGCTCTTGGTTAAACCATATGACTAGCTGGTTCTTATTAGTTTTATGGTTAGACGACGGTAGCCTACATTGTGAAGGTGGCCGTCAAGGAAGTATTGCTTTAAATAGTGTTACATTAAAAGAAGCTGAAGTGTTAGCAAATTATATTAAAGTCGTTTGGGGTGTAGAATGTAAGGCTGTTAGTTACAAATCAAAAGAAACTACAAAAAAGCCAGAATCACCACAAATTGATTTTCAAAGTATTGAAGCCTTAGAAGATTTTTTACGTATTGTTGCACCTCTTGTTCCAGTAAAATCAATGTTATACAAAGTTTGTTTATCACCTTTAGATGATGCGCGTCGACAACGCTGGATTACTGAATTAAAAACATTAGTTCGTTCTGATTGGCATGATGAAATTGACAAAATTTATTGTTTCGATACTATTATTCAACGTCAGAGCCCAGATCTAAAAGACCCTTATAAAAACAAGATTCTAGTAGACCCAAATCTTAATGCCCTAGAAGAATCTTGGATTGATGAAGACTCTTAAAAACTAATATTCAGTAAAAGATATAGTCCATTTAGTGAATATACATCTCAAAAAGAAGTGTATTACTTTTGACCCTTGTAGTCGTAGCTGTAAACGATGGAAACTAAGTGCTGCCGAAAGCAGTGCTGTAGCTAACGCGTTAAGTTTCCCGCCTGGGGAGTATGCTCGCAAGAGTGAAACTCAAAGGAATTGACGGGTTTCCACACAAGCGGTAAAGACCGCAATCTGCCGCGCAGCTCTGCAAAGGGCTGTAGTCTTTAAATGCAAAGGAAACCAAAAGAAGCAGCCTTTTATAAATATAAAAAGGTAGGCAATTACTGGCTCATAACGGTGAAACCTAAAGCAACTATATTGGCACCCAGCCAATTTAGAAGCCATGGCAATGCCGTGGGAAGTCTCCTTAACATTAAATTTTATTAAATTTTATTAAATATAAAATTAATGTTAAGGATGACCCCGTAACGACTCCTTCAAATCTAAAATCATAGTGAAGGGAGCAATTCTGATAAATCAGAATTGCTAACACGCCAGCTCTTTTTAAATATTGACAAAGGTCAATCACTTAGACTAGACTTTTTATAAACTTTATACTCTTAACAACAATGATTCTAACTGCGCCCCCACTAACATGGCCGCGTGTAATGGGTCTTTTTCAAACAGATGGTTGTTTTTACGCCTCTGTTAGAATGGTTACATTAGTAAATCTGACGTTTGCTAATAAAAAAAAAGAGATCTAAACCCTAGTCCTAAAGTGATTTTCTTTAAAAAATATTATGAGTAATTCTCTTAAAAAAAGATGAAAGCATAGTCTATTCCACTAAAAACTTAGTGGTATAAAACCCAAAAAGGGATTATGCGGTTTAATTCGATGATACGCGAAGAACCTTACCAGGGTTTGACATGCCTAGAATTTTTCAGAAATGGAAAAGTGCCAGAAATGGAGCTAGGACACAAGTGGTGCATGGCTGTCGTCAGCTCGTGCGTTGACGTGTATGGTTAAGTCCTGCAACGAGCGCAACCCTCGTCTTTAGTTAAATTCTCTAGAGAGACTGCCAGTGTAAACTGGAGGAAGGTGAGGATGACGTCAAGTCAGCATGCCCTTTATACCCTGGGCGACACGCGTAATACAATGGTAGAGACAATCAGTAGCAAATCTGCGAAGACTAGCCAATCTGTTAAACTCTGCCTCAGTTCGGATTGTAGGCTGCAACTCGCCTGCATGAAGTCGGAATCGCTAGTAATCGCCGGTCAGCCATACGGCGGTGAATACGTGCCTGGAAATTGTACACACCGCCCGTCACACCAAGAAAGAAAAATCGTCCCAAAGTCAGTAGTCCAACCGTAAGGAAGACGCTGCCAAAGGAGGGTTTTTTGATCATGGTGAAGTCGTAACAAGGTAGACGTACTGGAAGGTGCGCCTGGATAACCTCCTTCAATTTTGTATAATAAAATTCTATTCTATTATTAGAATGAATTAGCCTTCTTTTTTTTATACTAAGTGTTAATTGAATTTAACACTAAGTGCACTTCTCATTGTGCATTTCTAACCCTTTATATTAAGTTGGGCATTGCCCAACTTAATATAAAGGGTTCTAAGGTTAAAAACAATACTTAACTAACCTCCTTTATCCCCATATGGGGATAAAGGAGGTTAGTTAAGTATTGTTTTTATTAGTATAGAAAAAAGGGCTATTAGCTCAGTCGGTTAGAGCGCGCGCTTGATAAGCGCGAGGTCGGAAGTTCAAATCTTCCATAGCCCATAGTGGGTACGTAGCTCAGTTGGTAGAGCACTTCCTTTGCACGGAAGGGGTCGCGGGTTCGAAACCTGTCGTATCCACCACTTTTAATAAAATGCCTTTTCTAATCCCCATAGGGGATTAGGGAAGGGAGAAAAGTGTTTTAATTAGGCCTTTTCTAATCCCCTATGGGTAGTTAGTTAAGGCTTAATTAATAAAGAAAAAAACAGATCATAAGTGCCTTCTTTAGTTTAGAAGGCACTTATGTGAATTAAGGTCAAATGAATTAAGGCTTACGGTGGAGATCTAGGCATTCAGAGACGATGAAGGGCGCAGATACCGGCGATACGCTTTGGGGAGCTGGCAACAAGCTTTGATCCAGAGATTCCCGAATAGGGCAACCTCAAGAACTTCCTCCCTAATTCATAAGGAGGAAAGAGGCAACCCAGTGAATTGAAACATCTTAGTAGCTGGAGGAAAAGAAAGCAAAAGCGATTCCCTTAGTAGCGGCGAGCGAAACGGGACAAGCCTAAACCCGAAAGGGTGTAGTGGGAAAACTAGAAAATTATTATTTAGATTTAAGACGAAGCAGCTGAATCCTGCACCATAGATGGTGAAAGTCCAGTAGTCAAAAATATCCATTAATAAAAGTTATATCCCGAGTAGCATGGGGCACGTGGAATCCCGTGTGAATCAGCGAGGACCACCTCGTAAGGCTAAATACTCCTGGATGACCGATAGAGAAATAGTAACGCGAGTGAACGATGAAAAGAACCCCGGTAGGGGAGTGAAATAGAACATGAAACCGTATGCTGACAAGCAGTGGGAGGATATACTGACCGCGTGCCTGTTGAAGAATGAGCCGGCGACTTAGAGGAGGTGGCTAGGTTAAAGAGTCAAATCTGGAGCCTTAGCGAAAGCGAGTCTGAATAGGGCGCACAGTCACTTCCTCTGGACCCGAACCCGGGTGATCTAATTATGACCAGGATGAAGCTTGGGTAACACCAATTGGAGGTCCGAACCGACCAATGTTGAAAAATTGGCGGATGAGTTGTAATTAGCGGAGAAATTCCAGTCGAACTCGGAGCTAGCTGGATCTCCCCGAAATGCGTTGAGGCGCAGCGGTGATGATGTACGATCTAGGGGTAAAGCGACTGTTTCGATGCGGGCTGCGAAAGCGGTACCAAGTCGTGGCAAACTCAGAATACTAGATTTGTTTTCCATCAACCAGTGAGTGATCGACGGATAAGCGCCGATCACAAGAGGGAAACAGCCCAGACCACCAGCTAAGGCCCCTAAATGATTACTAAGTGCGAAAGGATGTGAGATTGCTGAAACAACCAGGATGTTCGCTTAGAAGCAGCAACCGATTGAAAGAGTGCGTAATAGCTCACTGGTAAAGCGATCTTGCGCCGATAATGGCCGGGACTAAGTAATCTGCCGAAGCTGTGGTATTTTCTTATTTAAGAAAATAGGTAGGGGAGCGTACGATTCTTGGGTGAAGCTTTCACGTAAGTGGGGGTGGACAAAATCGTAGTGCGAATGTTGGCTTGAGTAACGAAAACATTGGTGAGAATCCAATGCCCCGAAAACCTAAGGGTTCCTCCACTAGGCTCGTCCATGGGGGGTGAGTCAGGACCTAAGGCGAGGCCGACAGGCGTAGTCGATGGATAACAGGTTAATATTCCTGTACTGATTTTATTGGGAACCAAGGGACGAAGGAAACTAAACTGGAACTGCTCGTGGATTTCAGTGGAAGCATTTAGGCCTATATAGTTTTGAATAAAAACAAAGCTATGGCTAAGATGTGATCCCTATCCTTTACTTGTAAAGGGTAGCCAGTGATGTTACACTTCCAAGAAAAGCTTGTACTCCATTAACAATAAAATCACCTGTACCTGAAACCGACACAGGTAGGTTGGTAGAGAATACCAAGGGGCGCGAGAGAACTCTCTCTAAGGAACTCGGCAAACTGGCCCCGTAACTTCGGAAGAAGGGGCGCCCCTCTAACAGGGGGTTGCAGTGACCCGTTTCAGGCGACTGTTTATCAAAAACACAGGTCTCCGCAAAGTCGTAAGACAATATATGGGGGCTGACGCCTGCCCAGTGCTGGAAGGTTAAGGAAGTTGGTTACCCTTCTGGGGAAAGCTGACGACCGAAGCCCCAGTGAACGGCGGTCGTAACTATAACGATCCTAAGGTTAACCCTTGATCATCTAAAGATGAGAATAAGCTAAGTAAGCCCAGACGCATCTGGGCTTACTTAGCTTATACAAGTTCTCAAGGGTGAATGAATCGCTAGCCTTAGTAAAACCAAGCTATTTGCTGGAAACTCCTCAGGTCTAAGGACCCACAAACTAAGTGACAGCTGTATCATACTCGGAGTGCCATGACTAACTCCATGTAAAAATTGAGCAGACAAGGGGACAATCAGCAGGGAAGGATGCTAGGAAAACGCAGGAAGGTTTGGTCACCTGTCCGGTCATTCCACTAAGCATAACCCTCAGAGACTATACGCTTGGAAGAATTATTTATAAACCTATAAACCTATAAACCTATAAACACTAAAAATTATGACACTAAAAGATGATTGGATTGTTGGTTTTGTTGATGGTGAAGGTTGCTTTAGTTTTTCTTTAATACGAAATGACTCCCTTCGATTTGGTTATCAAATTCAAGGTGAGTTTACAGTGGTTCAACATAAACGTGATATTCAGCTGCTACACAAGCTAAAAGCTCATTTTGGCTGTGGTGCCGTAGCACAAAACCACGGTGATCGTTATCACTGGCGTGTAAAAAACCTAACGCATTTCCTTGACATTATTATTCCTTATTTTGAAAAACACAAGTTAGTTACAAATAAGCAGTTTCAACTGCCAGTTTTTAAAGAGATTTGTCTTCGTCTTAAAGCGAAAGAACATTTCAACGAAGCTGGTTTCAATGAAATGAAAGTTTTAGTGAAAAAACTTAGTGATTTAAAAAAATAAAGGAAAATTCTTAAGATAGAGTCCAGCTCCTTAGTTGCAACTAGTATGAACCTAACTGGGGGAATAAATGCAACTAAAACTCGAAAGAGAGGAGGTGAACTGAGCGAAATTCATTGCCGAGTAAGTTTCGGCCTGCACGAATGGCGTAACGATCTGAAAACTGTCTCAGAGAGAGACTCGGTGAAATAGACTTGTCCCGTGAAGATGCGGACTACCTGCGCCCGGACAGAAAGACCCTATGAAGCTTGACTGTATCCTGGAATTGGGTTCGGGCTTTTCTTGCGCAGCCTAGGTGGGAGGCTATGAGCATTAGCTTTCGGGCTAATGGGAGCCATCATTGAGAGACCACTCTGGAAAGGCTAGAATCCTAATGGTGTTCTTTGAATCAAGACACTTGACAGTTTCAGGTGGGCAGTTTCTCTGGGGCGGAGGCCTCATAAAGCGTAACTGAGGCGTGCAAAGGTTCCTTCAGTCTGGACGGAAATCAGACATTGAGTGTAAAGGCAAAAGGGAGCTTGACTGCAAGACCTACAAGTCGAGCAGGGGCGAAAGCCGGCCTTAGTGATCCGACGATGCCGTGTGGAAGGGTCGTCGCTCAACGGACAAAAGTTACTCTAGGGATTTTCCCAACACCTTGTTATTGGTCACAGTACACCAGTAACATGTTAAAAAGTTGGTCTGTTAGTCCCCTCCTTTGGTGACAAAGGAGCTACAGAAATTGGGTGAATTGCAAGAACGCTAAACAAAAGTAAGCCCTAGGGCTTACTTAGCATGCCAACTTGCAGCCAAGCTAAGTGAATTCACAATAAATAATAGTAGCTTAGAAGGTTCAACGACTAGTGAGTGAGGAGTGATACCAATAATCTCCATGTAGCGCCCAACAACTTAATTATCTTAGATAGTATTAGATTTAGATTTTTAAGTTGATGACATAGTCTGAGCTCTTAGGAAACTAAGAGAAGCTTAAGGGAAATCCTTAAGATAAAACATACTGAACAGGCTGATCTTCCCCAAGAGTTCACATCGACGGGAAGGTTTGGCACCTCGATGTCGGCTCATCGCATCCTGGGGCGGTAGTACGTCCCAAGGGTTGGGCTGTTCGCCCATTAAAGCGGTACGTGAGCTGGGTTCAAAACGTCGTAAACTGCTTGCGACCTTGTGAAGTAATTCACATGTAAAAATTGCCTCATATCGGAGGAATCCCCTTCTTGCTCCAAACGGGAAAAGGGACAATTCCGAGGGAAGTTAACAACAAAAAATTATCAGACCAGACATAAACACTAGTCTAGAATTAGATATAATTTTGTAATTGTTAACCCCGTAACGACTCTGTTCTAGCCCAGTGCTAGACAGCCCTGCTAAAACGGGGCTGAGGAAACTACAGGATAGCATCTTCCCAATCCCTGCACCATCAACCAATTGGCTGATGGTGCAGGGATTGGGATATGTTATAACACGGCAACTCTTTATTAAACAAAAAATAAAGATGATGGTATAGTCTGTGCCCTAAGCAATTAGGGAAGTATCCAACCCCTCTAAGGGGAAGGAATCTTCTAAACCTTGTCCCATTATACTAAGACTGCCCTGTAAGGGCAGTCTTACTATCATCTAAAGATTATAGAAGGACCTGGCATGAAGATAAACGGAGACAGTTTGGTCCATATCCGGCGTAGGCGTCGGAGTATTGAGAAGAAGTCTTTCGAAGTACGAGAGGACCCGAAAGACCAAGCCTATGGTGTACCAGTTATTGTTCCAACAGTAAACGCTGGGTAGCTACGCTTGCCGAGATAACCGCTGACAGCATATAAGTGGGAAGCTTCACTTCAAGATGAGTACTCCCAATTAGGTAACAGGAAGACTACCTGTTTGATAGGTATCAGGTCGAAGGGCTGTAAGGTCTGTAGCCAAGATATACTAATTACCGATTGACTTTGACCTTTTAAAAACACTTATCATCTTTAGATGATAATAACCCTTATACATCTATAAGGGTGGAACTAAGTAAGCCCAGACGCGTCTGGGCTTACTTATTATCATCTAAAGATTATAGAATAAGTTCACACAAGTGGTGTGAAATCTAAGATAATCTAATTTGGAATAGCGTTAAGTTTATTCTAGTGTTTCACTAGAATAAACTTAACGTTACTCCTTTTGCCTTGGTTCTCAAGCCCAATTGGACCAACACCAATCCCATCTCGAACTTGGTTGTTAAACGGTTGGGGGGTGGAAGCTACTATACGGGAGCCCGTATGGGAACTTACACCTAGTGCCAGGGGATTTACTTATTACTTACTTATTACTTACTTATTACTTACTTATTACTTATTACTTACTTATTACTTATTACTTACTTATTACTTATTACTTACTTATTACTTATTACTTACTTATTACTTATTACTTACTTATTACTTACTTAGCACTTCTTATTCTCTATTATAACCCTACTGCTTACCCCTCTTAACCCCCTCTATGACCTTTAATAATCTTTATATGATTATTAGCCTAATTATTAGCCTACCCTGTAAGGGTAGGCTTAAACCTTCCTAATCTAAGTGCCTTCTAAGGAAGGGAAAAGATAAAGATTTATGGCAGGGGCTTTTACCCCCAATAATCTTTAGATGATAGTAAGCCTAGCCCTTCTATCCCTCCCTAAAGGGAGGGATGCATTCTAAGTGTGGGCTTTGCCCACACTTATGCCCTTAGAATCTAACTATCATCTAAAGATGATAGTTAGTAAGTCCATACATGTATGGACTTAATCATAAGCCTAGCCCTGTCAGAGTAGGGTTCTATCTAAAACCTAATTAATTAGGGATAGATAAATTTCCCCCTCTCAGAACCGTACGCACTACTTTCATAGTATACGGCTCCTCCCCCTCTTAGGTAATAATGGGGTCCCCTTAGGTCAAATAATAATATAGACAAATAATTTAAAGATTTGGGATATTTAGAAGACCTCTGTTAATGAGTTGATACACCCAAGTTTTAGTCTGAGGTAAACCTTTAACAGCTGAAGTTACATCTTTATGACAAGGGTATTGACATAAAGGCATAAGGTTTCTAGGGATATCTGGGCCTCCAAATTGAATAGGATGAATATGATGAATCTGCCAATTATCTCCAACTAAATCAAGTTCTCTACCACACATTCCACATATCCCCTTGGCTCTAACAAGAACATCAGTTCTCTTACCTGGGGAAAGTGAATAAGAAATCCCCTGCGGGTTAATTTCATTTCTGTCCTCTAGATTAAAGTAACTAAGATTGGGTTTTGGGGCAGGTTTCTTACCCCCAGAAAGATAAATGATTTTGAAGTCATTTCTATGGTGTTTTAAGAAGACTACTACAGAGGTTTTACCCTTTTTTGCAGATCTATTATACCAATACCAACCACCTGCATTTCTGCAGGGATTATTAAGGTGGCTTTCCTGCCTTTTCTTATGTTCTAAGTGTGGGCAAGGCCCACACTTAAGCCTTTCCAAGCAAAGCTTGGAAAGGGAAATGATTCTGGGGACTGTCCATTGTCTCTTTCTAATTAACCAATTGTTTACTCTAAAATAGAGCCATTTAGACATAATGTCAAATGTATCACTTGAGTTGGCGAATCTAAAGTAGTTACACCACCCAGTGATAACAGGGTTGGCCTTAGAAATGAAAGTGGGGCCCCAAATTATAGTTCCAATCATAAAGAAGTTCATTAAGAGAGTTCTTGTGACCCTCAATGTTTCTTAATGATGGTCTATAAGTAGTCTTTAAGATCCATGGAAACTTAGTTCTCAAGCTATTATAACTTTGAAAAATTAAGAAATCATGCCCCACAAAGCTAGTTTTACCCGCAGGGGGAGGACTATCAAAAGAAAGTAGTCCCTTATTATCTTTGGGGTAAGTCCATAAATCAATAAATTTAGTCTTAGTTTTAGCCCGTTAGGGTTTAACCCTCTAATGGCTAAAAGTTCTTCAACCTGTTTTAATACATCCAAAGGGGGAGCTTTAATAAGGATGTTAATATCATCAGCAAATCTAAGTAACTTAAAAGATAGATTGGTTTTATTAAGTCTTTCTCTTTCCCTTTCCAAGCTTTGCTTGGAAAGGCTTAAGTGTGGGCCTTGCCCACACTTAGAGCAGAAATAGATTCTACCCCAGAAAGATCCTTTCCATAGTTAAGTTTGAGTTGCCAATTAGGATCAACTCCATCAAGGCAAATGTTGCTAATAAGTGGACTGATGATACCACCTTGTGGAACTCCCTTCCCTGCGGGTGTAGGAAAAATTGTATAGTTCCATTTTTCTCCCTACGGGTTGTTTTTAGGAAAATAAATCCACACTCTAACCAACTTTTTAGGATTGGTTTAGGAATTAATGGAATGTTTTCCAAAATCCAACTGTGCTTGATGTTGTCAAAACACCCTTCTACATCAAGTTCAATAATGTGTAGAAATAAGTAGAAAGGATTATTCAACAATCTAGAGTATCTGTGAGAAGCCCAAAGAGGACTTCTACCAGGTCTAAATCCATAAGAGTCTGGATGTGCAACTTCTTCCCCAAAGGGAACAAGGCAAAGATAATAAAGAGCTTGAACAGCTCTATCTAAATAGGTAGCAACCCTTATTAATATTGGTCTCTCCTTTCCAGGCTGGTTGGGTTTGGGAACCCCATAGGGGGCTCTTTTTAGAGGAGTTGCTTTATATTTATTTGGCCTTAGAATAACTTGTCTCAATTCTTCTAGAAGTTGCTTGTAGTCTGCATTTGTATCAAGGACTTTCTTCCCCATACCTTTGTTTGAGGAGCCTTTATTGAAGAGTACACGTCTAATGGCAACTACTTGTGCTGCTTTAGATCTACTAAGAATAGTAGCTAGTCTAGAAGCTTTATACATATCATTATTTCTTACTGCCAGTGCAATGTCTTTTTGTAACTTATCAACTTTATCAATCATTTCATTATATTCAGAAGATGTAACTAGTTTAAAGGGTTCCTTGGGTCTTTTCTTTACTTTACCAAATAGTATAGATCTCCCCTGCGGGTTCAAAATCTATGCTTTACTTTTCTTAGCCAGTCTAATTTGTTTTTTACCCGCAGGGGGAGAAATCCCTGACTCATTAGGGTCCAGCCCAGGACTATCAGCCTGAGTATCTGGAAGATCTCTAGTGATTATTGAACCATCCACAAGTGAGATTAACCCGCAGGGAATTTCAAAAGGTGTCAGGTTGTTAAGAGTATTAAGAGATGTAAAGTCTGGGAAACTAAGGACTAACACAGTTTGGTTAGTAGGTAAAAGTAAAGTAGCAAGTTGAGTTGCAAGGGCTTTTTCATCACCAATATCAGCAGGTGAAAAGCCCCAAGAGTAAGCCACAAGGATAATATCTCTAACACCCCAACCTGAAACCCCAGAAGCTAAGTTAGTAGGATAGTAAATTGGACCCGCAGGGGATGAACTTTTACCAGTAATACTAAACACCTCCTCTATGTGAGGGGGCTTCTTGGGGATTTCTATTAATATTGGGAATAACTCTACCTTTAGGGGCCTGAGAGGCACAACCTTCTAAGTGTGGGCAAGGCCCACACTTAAGCCTTTCCAAGCTTTGC
>Ga0209990_10002347_pt1 | contig 14943 bp, 11 predicted proteins | sample NOAtaG_6_FD_187304 | JGI IMG/M metagenome (GOLD analysis project Ga0209990, IMG submission 187304) | Freshwater lake microbial communities from Lake Erie, under a cyanobacterial bloom - NOAA_Erie_Diel5S_2200h metaG (SPAdes) (version 2) | ecosystem: Environmental > Aquatic > Freshwater > Lake ...
CTGCGATAGAAGGCAGAAGTTTGCGACCGGCGCGTTTATTGATCGCCTCGTTTATCGAGTGGAGGTCGCTCATATTTTTACCTCAAAGTTAAACTTCGAGAAGTTCTGCTTCCTTATGCTTGAGAAGTTCGTCAATCTTTGCAACGTGATCTGAGGTGACTTTCTCAAGTTCCTTCTCGCCACGAGTTAGATCGTCTTTACCAATCGAACCATCTTTTTCAAGCTTCTCCATCGCTTCCTTTGCGGTACGGCGGATAGCGCGGATAGAAATCTTCGAGTCTTCTGCCTTAGCTTTAGCGACCTTGATAAAGTCTTTACGGCGTTCTTCAGTCAATTGTGGGAAGTTCACGCGGATAACATTTCCGTCTCCACCTGGGTTTACTCCAAGGTCTGATTCACGAATCGCCTTCTCGATTGAAGGAATAGCGCCTTTATCAAAAGGAGTCACAAGGGCGGTGCGAGCCTCAGGAACTTGAACAGTTGCAAGCTGTGAGAGCGGAGTTGGGGTTCCGTAATACTCGACCATAATCTTGGCAAACATCGATGGATGGGCACGTCCGGTTCGAATCGCAGCAAAATCTTCTTTTGCAACATCAACAGCCTTGTTCATCTTGGTATTGGTGTCAGAAATGATGGCTTGGATTGTCATGGCGCTCTCCTGGTTAGTTAACTAGCGTTCCGATTGGTTCGCCGCGAACTGCGCGAGCGATATTTCCTTTTTCTAACAGATTAAAGACGATGATTGGTAACTTATTTTCGCGGCACAAGCTAAAGGCCGCGGCATCGGCGACCGCAAGAGATTTTGATAGCACATCATCATAAGAAATAAACTCAAACTTTGTAGCGCTCTTATCTTTACGAGGATCCGCAGAATAGACGCCATCAACTCCACTCTTTGCAAGCAGAAGTGCATCGACGCCAATTTCCAAAGCACGTTGGGCAGCGACTGTGTCGGTAGTGAAGAAAGGCATGCCAGCGCCAGCGCCAAAAATCACGACGCGACCTTTTTCTAAATGACGGATAGAGCGACGTGGAATGTATGGCTCAGCAACTTGACCCATTGCAATGGCGGTTTGAACGCGAGTATCAATTCCTTCTTTCTCCAAAAAGTCCTGGAGCGCAAGGCAGTTCATAACGGTTCCGAGCATTCCCATGTAGTCAGCGCGAGCGCGATCCATACCGCGTTCTTGAAGCTCTGCGCCACGGAAATAATTACCGCCACCAACAACAATTGCGACTTCTACGCCGCCGCGAACGACTTCTGCAATTTGGAGTGCAACATCATGAACCACATCGGGATCTACGCCAACGCCTTTTTCGCCACCGAAAACTTCACCAGAAAGTTTAAGGAGCACTCGTTTATAGCTCTTGCGTGCATTAGCCATTCGAGTGCTCCTTTCTTACTGCAAATCTACCGATATAGGTTACTGACCTACTCGGAATCGATAGAAGGCAGACACGGAATTTCCGGCATCTGCGAGGATTTGTTGGACGGATTTCTTCTGGTCCTTCGCGAAAGCTTGCTCAAGTAGCGAGACTTCCTTGACGAAACCAGTAACGCGACCATCAACGATCTTGGCGATCGCAGCATCAGGCTTGCCTTCGTTGCGAGCAGTCTCTTCTGCTACGCGACGCTCATTCTCGATGACATCAGCAGGAACTGATTCACGGTTGAGATATTGAGGAGCAAAGGCTGCAATATGTTGTGCGACATCTTTACCTACAACTTCATCAGCTTTGCCGAGGGCAACAAGAACGCCCACTTGTGGTGGAAGATCCGGACTGGTGCGGTGAAGGTAGAGCGCATTTGCTGAACTATCGATGACGGCAATGCGACGGAGTTCTACTTTTTCTCCAAGAGTTGCATTGGCTTCATCAATTGCTTCTTGTACACCTTTTCCTGAAGGAAGTTTTGATCCCACAAAAGCTGCGAGATCTTTCTGCTTTGAAGCAAAGAGATGCCCGAGCAATTCATCAGCAACTGCTTGAAAACGATCGCCTTTAGCAACGAAATCGGTTTCGCAATTGAGTTCGAGCATGACAGCGGTACTGCCATCTGCTTTTGCTGCGATTAAGCCATTTGAAGTAGAGCGACCTTCACGCTTGGTGACGCCTTTAAGTCCTTTAACGCGGATGATTTCAACAGCCTTGTCGAAATCTCCACCAGCTTCATCGAGTGCTTTCTTGCAATCGACCATGCCAGCAGCTGTGGCTTCACGTAAACGCTTTACATCTTCTGCTGTGTATGCCACTTATGCTCCTGCACTTTCGTTTGATTTGTTATCAGCTGCGTCTGAAGCCGATTTACCCAAAAGTTCTTTCTCCCAATCAGCGAGTGGTTCGCCCGCTGCAACTGTGGCTTCGCCAGCCTTAGCTGCTTCGGTCGCTTCCTTTGCAACATTTGCAGAGCGAGCTTGGAGACCAGCAGCAACAGCATCAGCAATAACGCGAGTCAACAATGTGACTGAGCGAATCGCATCGTCGTTTCCAGGAATCTTGAAATCAACTTCATCTGGATCGCAGTTAGTGTCCAGGATTGCAATCACAGGAATTCCGAGCTTATGTGCTTCGGCGACTGCAAGATGTTCTTTCTTTGTATCTACAACCCAGACCGCTGCAGGTAGCTTGGTCATGTTGCGGATACCGTCGAGGTTCTTGTGAAGCTTTTCGCGTTCGCGGCGAAGCAAAAGAAGTTCTTTCTTAGTAAGAACTTGATCATTCGAAGCTTCGAGCGCTTCGAGTTCCTTCAAACGCTGGATGCGCTTATAAACAGTTGGGAAGTTAGTGAGCATTCCACCGAGCCAACGCTCTGTTACGTATGGCATTCCAACTCGTGTTGCTTGAGATTGAATCGGTTCTTGTGCTTGCTTCTTGGTTCCAACGAAAAGAACATTGCCGCCTTTAGCAACGGTGTCTTTGATGAAGTCATATGCCTTATCAATGAGTGCAAGTGACTGTTGGATATCGATGATGTAGATGCCATTGCGCTCTGTGAAGATAAAGCGCTTCATCTTTGGATTCCAACGACGAGTCTGGTGTCCGAAGTGAACACCGCTGTCGAGGAGTTCTCGCATTGTTACAACCGCCATGGCGGCACGCTCCTTTGTGCGAACATTGTCGTTCGCATCGGTTTATGAGCCAACAATTTGTTGGCTCTCTAGCGTCTAAGCACCGACTAACTCATTCGAGTCAGACCGAAATGGTTTCTTCTTTCAGTCGCAGCGTGTGCGACTGGGAAGTAGACGCGTGAAGTCACAGAGGTTTATTTCTGTGCGGGCCGAATCCTACCTGACCCACAGCACCCCTTTTTCCACGAGCTATCCCCAGATAAATAGGTAAAAGCAGCTCTTTGGGCAGAGTCCAGCCCGTGAAATTTGCCGCCATCGCGACCTCATTCCTCATTGGCCTCGTGACTGGGATCTCCTTCATACCTGCAATCGCACCGCAGCAGAATTTAGAAACCAACATCGCTCTTTCATCACAGTTTATAGATGTGTGTGAAAGGAGATGTAACCGAAAGTAAGTACGAGAAGTATGCCCTTCAACAACGAACTTCGCAGGAGTAATGCGTAGTTTCAGAAGGGATTATTTAAAGATGAGAAATACTTATCAGAAATTAACCTCGGCATTGACCACAATTGTGATGGCGACAGCGATGCTTTCCATGTCACTTTCCATGTCAATTGTGATGGCACCTTCTGCGAAGGCACAAGTGCAGGGTCTATCAATTGATTTTGCAGCCGCTGAACCATCGTCCTACAACCATCTTGTCGGTGGTGGCCAATGGAATAGTGGATCCATCAACACTCATATCACTCGCTCTTTGGCGGGCGATCAATTTAATTGCGGAGACATAGTCTCTTACTTGATCAAGTATCAAGCAGATAATTCGGCATCTATCACCGGCATTGAGCCGTTCACTGTCACATCGCAATTCACTTTTGATCTTGATACCACCGGTCAATCTGGAGCGATCCTTGGAGATGTCATCGGAGTTACCATCGACAGTAGTGACCCAGCTCAAGTCGGAGATCAGAACAGCGTCGCAACGCTAGTTTCCGAACAACGCAGTGGACCTGACTTCACTCGTGGTTCAGAGTTAATTGCTTTCGTTGATCTCAACGATCTCGAAAGTAATGAAGTGGTGATTGTTCGGATGGATGTAAAGATTCTCTGCGATCCACTTTTGAGACCTACGGGCGACTTACAAGCACGATTCAAGGATGCACTCGTCACCTACAAAAATGGAAGTCAACTCGTTGATCCTGCTGAGCCGGTCGGCGTTGGTGAAAAAACCGTTCCATTGAAGAAGCTCAACGCTCTCGCAATTCCGCAATTGTCTATCGCAAAAACAGTCACTACTGGATCAGGCACCTGCCCCGGCGCTGAGTCACTTACAGTCCTTCCAAATGAACCGGTGAAGTATTGCTACGCAGTTCTCAATACCGATAACGGCGGTGGAAATCCTGCCGCTCCGATTTACAACGTGTCTGTAATTTCAGATGACAGCGGAATCTTCCCTGACTTCACGGTCCCAATTACAACTGGTTTGACTGACGAAGATGGCGACGGGAACGCTGACGATTTGGCAGCAGGAGCAACCGCTCGAGCTGAGGTTGTTAAGAGTTTTGATGTCAATATTGATACCACTGTTCTCAATACTGCAACAGTATTTGGTTTTGACTCCATCATTAATCCTCTCCGTCTTGATGCTTCAGATACTGCAGAGTTGATTCTCGATGCACCTGCACTAGTCCCATCAGTTGCACTAAATAAATTAACTAATGGTGGTGATGCGGTGACCATTCTTGTTGGTGAAGCGGTTACATGGAGTTACCAAATCACCAATACTGGAAATACTCCTTTAACAAATATCAGTGTCCTCGACGATAAGGGTGTCACAGTGACGTGTACCCAAAGCACATTAGCTGCTGGACAGTCGATCACCTGTGATGGTTCTGGAGTTGCACTGATTGGTCCTTACACAAACTCAGCAACAGTTTCTGCTACTTATCTCAGCACAGTAGTAACTGCTACGGATACCTCCTCCTACTTCGGAGCTTCTCCATCAATGACTTTGGACAAAATGGTGAATGGCGCTGAAGCAGCTGAAATTGCTGTTGGTACACCAATTACTTGGACTTACACAGTGCTCAATACCGGAAATGTGGCGCTTGATTCTCTCACCGTGGTGGATGACAAAGGAGTTACCGTTGTTTGTCCTAAAACCACATTGGCTATTGGTGAATCCGTTATTTGTACCGGTACCGGAGTTGCAATTGCTGGCAACTATGAGAACAAGGGAACAGCACGAGCTAACTTCAATGGCACCGTAGTTTCTGCAGAAGATACAAGCAATTATTTTGGCGTCATTGCTTCGATATCTCTCACAAAGACCACTAACGGAACTGATGGCGGAACAATCATCACTTTAACGCCGATCGAATGGCAGTACTTGGTGATCAATACTGGAAATGTATTCCTCACCAACATTGTCGTCGTTGACGATAAAGGCCTCTCTGTGGTCTGTCCTGCACCTAATCTCAATCCGGGTGAAGCGATGACATGTCTGGCTAGTGGATTTGCCGGAATTGGTACTTACTCAAATGTAGGAACTGTTACCGCAAATCACGATGCCTTCAACGTAACCGCAAGTGATCCAAGTAGCTATTTTGGAGCTAACCCTTTGCTGACGTTGAAGAAATTCACAAATGGAGCTGAGGCTCCTGATATTCCTGTAGGAAATTCTGTTAATTGGACATATCTTGTTAAAAACACAGGAAATGTCACTGTTAGCGGAATTTCAGTGACAGATGATCAGGGAGTTGTTGTCACTTGTCCTAAATCTGTACTACTGATTGATGAGGAGATGACATGTACTGGCAGCGGTGTTGCAACAGCTGGTTGGTATCGAAATCTCGGCACTGTCAATGGATCATTTGAGCAGACAAATGTCTCTGCCCAAGATTCAAGTACATACTATGGATCGGCTCCCGCAATCACGTTAGAAAAAACAACGAATGGATCTGATAACCCAACTATTCCTGTTGGAAGTCCAGTTGCATGGGTGTATCGCGTTACCAATACTGGAAATGTTGATATCGACAGCGTGGTGGTTACAGACAATCAAGGCGTCTTAGTGACCTGTCCAAAGACTGCACTTTTAATCGGTGAGGTAATGCAATGCGCTGGAAGTGGAACCGCAATTGCTGGCAACTACAGCAATATCGGAACTGTCACTGCAAATTACAAAGGGCTCCAAATAACTGCAAATGACAGTAGCTCCTATTTTGGATCTGCTCCTTCTATCGATGTTCAGAAGACTCCCGATAGTCAGGTAGTAATTCAAGGCCAAAGCGTGACCTTTACAGTGACTGTCACTAACACTGGCAATATTCCACTGACCAATGTGGATGTGAGCGATCCCCTCGCTCCAAACTGTAATCGCAATTTCGCAACTCTTGCCGTTGCTGAAGTTCAGACGTTTACTTGTACTCTGACAAATCTTCAGAGTACTTTCACAAATATCGCTACTGTGACTGCAAATACGGGAACAACAACGATTTCAGATTCGGATTCTGCTGAAGTAGTCATGGACATATTGCCCGATATCACTCTAAGCAAGACTCCAAGCGTGAATTCAGTTCCTGCTATTGGCGGGCTTGTTGACTACACGCTTCGAGTCACTAACGCAGGAAGCGAAGCAGTAGTTCTCACTTCATTGAGTGATAACAAAGTAACTCTATCTCCTGCCTGTACTGCACTTATCGGCCAAAGCATCGCAGTTGGTGCTTATCTCGAATGCATCATCTCTGGAGTGCTCGTTACTTGGAACGGAAGTTCTACTTTCGTAAATACTGCAACCGCAGTTGCAACGGATCCGGAGCAAAACTCTGATACGGCAACCGCTTCAGCGACTGTAACTATTGCTGAACCTGCACCAGCTCTTGATGTTCAGAAAACTCCTGATACTCAGACCGTGGTTCAAGGTCAAAGTGCGAGCTTCACAATAACAGTGACAAACACTGGAAATGTTCCACTCGTCAATATCGTAGTTGCAGATCCGCTTGCACCAGATTGTGCAAAGAGCATTGCCTCTTTGGCAATTGCAGAGGTCCAGACATTCAACTGTACTCTGACGAATGTCCAAAGCTCCTTCACTAACATTGCGACTGTCACTGCCACTTATGGTCAAACAAACGTAAGTGATCAGGATTCTGCCGATGTAGCCGTGGATGTCTTGCCTGATATCACACTCACCAAAAATGCCAACGTTACAACCGTCCCTGTTACTGGTGGACTTGTTGACTACACACTGCGCATCTCCAACGTTGGCGGCGAGGCTGTTGTGCTTACCGCTTTGAGTGATGACAAAGTCACTCTATCTCCCGCATGTGCAGCACTCATTGGTCAGACTATTGCAATCGGTTCATATCTTGAATGTGTAATTCCAGGTGTGAACGTTGTGTGGACTGGAAGTTCAACGTTCATCAACACGGCAACAGCAGTGGGTACTGATCCGCAACAGAATGCTGATACCGCGTCTGCGAGTGCAACGGTGACATTTGGTTGGTATGGAAGAACTCCAGGATTCTGGAAGAACCAACCTGAAGCGTGGGCCGGCCTTGGCTATACAAATGGCCAAACAATTCGCAGTGTCTTTACAGTTCCAACCGAACTGCTGAAGTCAGGTCTGCTTGATATCAGCGCACCGGCTGGAGAAGACACTCTGAATCAAGGATTGAGCTATCGAGGTGGAACCAATCTCAGTGGTTCATTCCAAATCTTGATGAGAGCGGCAATCGCAGCGCTTCTCAATGAGGCGTACTACGGGGTTTACTATCCTGGAGCTACGTCAACCACAGCACTGATTGCTGAAGTTAACTCAGTGCTCGCCACCAAGAGTCGTACCAGCTATCTGACTCTTGCAGCCACACTTGATAACTGGAATAACGCGATTCATTCCAGTCTTCCTTAAACAATAAATAGATAGAAAAGCACCTAGGTTGCCTTGAGCAATCTAGGTGCTTTTCATTTAAGCCCGAGGATGTGCTTGTTCGTAGGCTTTCTTAATTCGCTCCTCAGATACATGGGTGTAAATCTGCGTCGTAGAAAGTGAGGAGTGACCCAGGATTTCTTGCACAGTTCGTAGATCAGCGCCACCCTCCAGCAAATGTGTAGCGGCGCTATGACGAAGTGCGTGCGGACCCATCTTCTTATTTGATCCGAGCGCCTGCATCGCGTCATACACAATTTCTCGGACAACGCGTTGATCTATTCTCTTCCCGCGAGAACCTACAAAAACAGCGTTCTCCTTAAAGTCCTTAGTAAGTTGGGGGCGGCCCTGGCTTATCCACTTATCCAGAGCGTGCATTGCCGGGTTACCTATCGGCACAATTCTTTCTTTGTTTCCTTTACCAATGACTCGTAAGGTATTTCTATCGCGATCTATATCTTCAAGATTGAGCCCCGTTAACTCGGCAACGCGAATACCGGAACCGTAAAGCGTCTCCACAATTGCGACATCCCGCAAAGCTTCTGGGCTTTCTTCTTCAGTCGCCCGGAGATGCAGTGCTTCTAGAGCAAGTGCAGCGCTCTGGATATCAAGAACATCGGGAAGATGACGTTCTGGCTTGGGAGCAATGAGGTCACGTCCAATATCTCTTTCTAGCCAACCATTGCGCGATCCCCAATACGTAAAGGCACGAATGGAAACTACTCGGCGAGTTATAGAAGAACGTGCAGCACCTTTGACTTGTAAGTTCGCGAGCCACGAGCGAATGTGATTGAGGTCAAGTTGTGAGAACTCTGTAATGCCAAGTTGATTTACATGCTGCAATAAGGATTCAAGATCAGCTAGGTACGCGCGGATGGAGTTTTCGGAGAGGTTTCGCTCCGTGATGAGGTGGGAGCGATACGCCTCTTCTAGCTCGCCATCAAGGGCCATACATAAAAGATTACTCAGATTTCATCCAAACGTTGGATGGACACAGCGTTGCTAATACGCAACACTTAACCCACGCTGATTTCTGGTGCGCAAACTGTGTATCACCTTCGGTGGAATGTCAGCGCTAGATGAATTGCTATGCGACTGTCTGAACCGGAGGAATCGTGAAAATACTCTTAGTTGTGAGCGATGTCTGCCTTGAACCCTCGATTACCAACAACGCAACTGAAATTAAGGTAACGATTGGCCTTGCCCACGATTTTGATGACATTCTCGATGTAACTTCGGGAATTCTAGATAATGAGCAGATTGCTCATCTTCATAAGCTATGGGCGGATGACAACTTCCCGCGTAACTTCAATCGGGTTGGAGATGAATTAATTATCAGCGCGCGTGATTAATTACGCGATTTACGCTCTATAGCCCCAAGTGCGATAAGAAGAGTTTCAGGCGAAACTTCCAGAGCCTCACAGAGCGGTCCGATCACATCAATTTTCGGAACTCGCTCTTGACGGAAATATCGTGAGAGTGATCCTCGGTCGATTCCAGTTTTTTGATGTAGTTCTTCAAGACCTGATATTCGAAGGGTATCCATACGATTGCGTAGCCACTGTGCAGTATCTTCCGGACTGAAACGTTGACTTCTTTTAGTTGCCATCTTCATGGCGATTAGCTCTCCTACTCAGGCTTCTTTCCCTGTCGTAGCAGACCATAAGTTAAAGCATCCTCTAAAGCCATAGCCGACGCGGCTATAACATTTTCATGAACGCCGATTGTGCTCCACTCGCCATTCCCATCGCTGGTTTCAACAAGTACACGAGTCACCGCTCCGGTACCTAAACGCCCTTCCAAGATACGCACTTTGTAATCGGTAAGTTCAAGTTCTTTCAACTCCGGATAGAGTTTTTCTAGGCCGTTGCGGAGCGCCTTATCAATCGCGTTAACCGGGCCGTTTCCGGTTCCCTCAGATTCAATCGACTCACCTTTTGCCCTTATTTTCACCGTTGCACGCGAAGTAACTGATTTGTCTGCGCTCTGATCAACCGTTGTTTCCCAACTATCAAGGGTGAAGAAACGCGGCTTCTTTCCTTCTAATTCTTCACGAAGAAGAAGTTCAAATGATGCATCAGCAGCTTCAAAGGTGTAGCCACGCGCTTCCATATTCTTTACGCGCTCTACTACGCGAGTAACAACTTCTTTCTCTTTACTGAGGTCAATTCCAAGTTCTTGAGACTTCAATTCGATAGACGCACGGCCCGCCATCTCAGAAACGAGCATGCGCATATCGTTTCCAACGCTTTCTGGATCTTCATGTTGATAGAGAGCGGGATCAACCTTGATTGCAGATGCATGAAGTCCCGCTTTATGAGCAAAGGCGGATACACCAACATAAGGCTGACGGGCACTAGGGGAAACATTCGTTACTTCCGCTACGGCATGTGAAATTCGGAAAGCTTCCGCTAGCGCACCTTCAGGCAAAACTTGTTGCTTCTTCTTTAGCTGAAGATTGGCAATGATGGAGACAAGATCAGCATTACCGGTGCGCTCACCGTATCCATTAAGAGTCCCTTGCACATGAGTAGCGCCAGCAGCAACTGCAGCAAGTGAGTTGGCAATTGCGCATCCAGTGTCGTTGTGACAGTGGATTCCAAGACGAGCAGAGCTCTTCGTCAATACCTCATGAACAACATCAGATAATTCATCAGGCAACATTCCACCATTTGTATCGCATAGCGCGATGACGTCGGCTCCAGCTTCGGCTGCAATACGAACAACTTCAAGGGCATAAGCAGCGTTGGAGCGGTATCCATCAAAGAAATGTTCTGCATCAAGGAAAACTCGTTGTCCCCCGGCGCGCAAGAACTCAATCGAATCTTTGATCATTGCAAGATTCTCATCAAGATTTGTCTTTAGAGCTAGATCCACATGGCGATCATGAGATTTCGCAACGAGAGTGACGACAGGAGCGCCAGAATCTTGAAGCGCGCGAAGGAGCGCATCATCTGCAGCTTTCACATTTGGACGTCGAGTGGCACCGAAAGCAACAAATGTTGAGTTCTTAAGCTTTAACTCTGTCTGAGCCAGTTTGAAAAATTCAGTGTCTTTTGGGTTAGCTCCGGGCCAACCGCCTTCGATAAATCCAACGCCGAGATCATCTAAATGACGTGCGATAGTCAACTTGTCATGTACCGAGAGATTTAAGCCCTCTTGTTGAGCACCGTCGCGAAGCGTTGTGTCATAGATATGAAAAGCATCTGACATTTTCATTAGAGGACTTTCCGCATCCATCCATGTTTATCAGCGATGGTTCCGTGCTGGATTCCAAGTAAATGGTTGCGAATTTCCATCGTGATTGAACCAGGGTTTCCATCTCCAGTAACCCAGGTTCCATGCGCGCTCTTCGCTGAACCTACTGGGGCGATGACTGCTGCAGTTCCACATGCAAAGATTTCAGAAATCTCCCCGCTGGCAACTCCATCGCGCCAATCATCAATCGAGATCATCCCTTCTTCAACTTTGTAACCTAAATCTGAGGCGACAGAGAGAATGGAGTCGCGAGTAATTCCAGGCAATAAAGTTCCGGTGAGCTTAGGGGTGAAAATGGTTGCGTCTTTTCCTTCACCTTTGACAAAGTAAAGATTCATGCCGCCCATTTCCTCAACCCAACGACGTTCTTTGGCATCAAGCCAGACAACTTGATCACAGCCTTGTTTCGCGGCTTGTTGTTGAGCAAGAAGAGAAGCTGCGTAATTGCCACCGCACTTTGCTTCACCGGTACCGCCAAGAGCTGCACGCACATATTCCGTAGAAATCCACACTGTCACAGCTTTGGCAGCATTGAAATATGCCGCTGCTGGCGTTGCAATTACTGCAAAGAGGGCTTTATTCGATGGACGAACACCAAGCCCCACTTCTGTAGCAATCATGAAGGGTCGGATATAGAGAGATTCACCAATCTTTTTCGGAACCCAACCAGCATCTTGAACGACAAGTGCCTCTACAGCTTTAACAAAATCATCGACTGGTAGTTCTGGCAAAGTAATTCTTGCTGCGCTCTTGGCAAAGCGAAGTCCATTGGCATCAGGTCTAAATAGCGCGATTGATTCATCGGGCTGCGAATACGCCTTCATTCCTTCGAATATTTCTTGTCCGTAATGAAAGACCATCGCAGCTGGATCAAGGCTAAGTGGGCCATAGGCCTGCACAGTTATATCTGACCAGCCCGAAGATTCATTCCATTCTGCAACCACCATATGGTCAGTGAAGTATTTACCAAAACCAGGTTCAGCTACTCGCTTTTCACGTTCGGCTGCGGGCACCGCCTTAGTTGATGGAATGACGTTAATTTTCATTATCCGAGCGCCTTTACTAGTGCATTTCCAACTTCTGCAGTTGTTCGTTTTGCATCGCCACGATTAAGAAGATCGTTTTCGACAGCGCGTTCGACATCGCTTGCCGCATCATTTAGGCCAAGATGGCGGAGCAACATCGCAACAGACATCACAGTTGCAGTGGGGTCTGCAATTCCTTTGCCGGCAATGTCAGGAGCAGAACCATGAACTGGTTCAAACATGGAGGGAAACTTACCTTCGGGATTGATATTGCCCGAAGCAGCTAATCCAATTCCACCGCAGATTGCGGCAGCAATATCGGTCAAGATATCGCCAAAGAGATTATCTGTGACAACAACATCGAAGCGATCAGGGTTAGTTACAAAGAACATTGATGCCGCATCTACATGAAGATAATCAGTTGTAATCTCAGGAAACTCTTGAGCGACTTCATTAAATGTTCGAGTCCAGAGCCCACCTGCGCGGGTCAAAACATTGTTCTTATGGACGAGAGTGAGCTTCTTACGGGGGCGCTTTTGTGCGCGAGCAAAGGCATCACGAATTACTCGCTCTGCGCCACGACGCGTATTAAGGCTCTCCTCAGTCGCAATTTCATCTGGAGTTCCTTGTGCAAGAACGCCACCGGCTCCAACATAAGGTCCTTCTGTACCTTCGCGTACGACGACAAAATCAATAGGAGCTTCAGTACGAAGTGGGCCTTTTGTTCCTGAATAGAGTCGAGCGGGACGTAGGTTAATGTAATGATCGAAAGCAAAGCGAAGTTTCAAAAGTAAACCGCGCTCTAGAACTCCGCTGGGAACGCTGGGATCCCCAACTGCGCCTAGCAGGATCACATCAAAGTTTTTGAGTTCTTCAAGCGTGGAATCTGGAAGTGTTTCACCTGTCTTATGCCAATAACGAGCGCCCAGATCAAACTCTTTCTTCGAGAAAGTAACGCCGTACTTAGCAGAAACTGCATCAAGGACTTTCAATCCCTCAGCAACAACTTCAGGTCCGATTCCATCGCCGCCGATGACAGCTAATTTGTAATTTTTACTCATGATTGGAGAGAAACCGATCGTGAGACGCGAGCGCCGATTTCCGATGCAATCTTCTTCGCGACATCAGCAGGAATTGCAGAGTCGACGGTGAGCGCCATCAACGCCTCTCCCCCAGCTTTATCTCGAGCAACCTGCATATTTGCGATATTGATCTTCGCAGCGCCCAGAATGTTTCCTACTGCGCCAACAACGCCAGGTTTATCTTCATAAATGAGGAAGAGTAGGTGATCTGTTGGTGGAAGTTCGATATCAAACTTATTGATACGTACGATTTTTTCCACTTTACGGATTCCCATCAAGGTCGCATCTACTTCAACACGATTTCCATTAGAGAATGCAGCGCGCATCGAAATCATGCTTCGATAATCTTCACATTCAGCTTCGGTCGTGACTGTGGAAGTCATGCCTTTTTCTTGCGCCAAATTTGGAGAATTTACATAAGTTACATCTTCCATGCCGGTGGCAAGAAGTGCACCTTTCAGGGCAGAGGTACCGAGAATCGAGCAATCGTGCGCCGATACTTCTCCACTCACAGTAATCTCAATAGAAACTGGCAACTCACCTTCGAGTGATGTTGCGATCTGCGCCATCTTTTCAACGAGTGGAAGCGATGGACGAATCTCTTCGTGAATCTCTCCACCTTTAACGTTGACTGCATCAGGAACGAGTTCACCAGAAAGTGCTTTACGGACGGAGATAGCTACTGCAATACCTGCCCGTTCTTGAGCTTCGTCAGTCGAGGCGCCTAAGTGTGGGGTTGCAACAACTTGATCGAGTGCAAAGAGAGGCGAATCAGTGCAAGGTTCGGTGGCAAAAACATCAAGACCTGCGCCTGCAACACGACCTTCTGTGATTGCTGTGTGAAGCGCAGCTTCATCAAGAACGCCACCACGAGCTGCATTAATGACGCGAACTGTGGGCTTTACCTTCTTAAGCGCTTCTACACCGATGAGATTTGCTGTCTCTTTAGTTTTTGGAAGATGAATCGTGATGAAATCAGAAGTCTTCAGTAGGTCATCAAGAGAGACGAGATCGACACCTAGCTGTGCTGCACGAGCAGGTTGGAGATAAGGATCGTAAGCAACCACCTTCATGCCAAAAGCTTGCATGCGATGGGCTACAAGTTGGCCGATACGACCAAATCCAACAACGCCAAGAGTTTTCTCGAAGAGTTCAGCACCGGTGTACTTCGAGCGCGCCCATTTTCCATTTTTTAGGGCCGCATGCGCAGGAGAAACATGACGCGCTGATGCAAGTAACAATGCGATCGCTAATTCGGCGGCGCTGACAATATTAGAAGTCGGTGCGTTAACGACCATAACTCCAGCTGCAGTCGCAGCTGGAATATCAACATTGTCGAGTCCAACACCTGCACGAGCAATTACCTTTAAACCTTTTGCTGCTGCAATTGCTTCGGCATCCATCTTTGTGGCGGAGCGAATCAAGACTGCATCAATTCCTGAAGCTAGTGCAGGAAGAAGTTCAGCGCGATTTGCTCCATCGCAATTACGGATTTCGAAGTCAGGTCCTAACGCATCAAGCGTTGCAGGACTTAACTCCTCAGCAATTAATACAACAGGTTTACTCACGCGCGGCAGAACCT